>Ga0315314_1000612_pt1 | contig 37311 bp, 33 predicted proteins | sample TDP9_MG_FD_203631 | JGI IMG/M metagenome (GOLD analysis project Ga0315314, IMG submission 203631) | Freshwater sediment microbial communities from Lake Towuti, South Sulawesi, Indonesia - TDP9 | ecosystem: Environmental > Aquatic > Freshwater > Lake > Sediment | place: Indonesia: South Sulawesi... | reverse complement strand
CCGTCTGGCGCTGCAACAATGCTGTGGCCTTTCACCATGCGTCCATCTGGATAAAGCGTGTTAGTGTTGTTGACGAAAACATAGAAAACCGTGTTTTCCGCGGCTCTAGTTACTGACACATGTTTCCACAGCTCGCTTCGATTTTGGGGTATGTTTGATGGATTGAAAATGATGTGGGCATCGTTTAGAGCCAAGCTTCTGGCGAGTTCTGGGTAGAGGGCATCAACACAAATCAATACGCCGATATTGACGCTGTTAACTTTGAAAACTGGAGAAGCATTCCCGGGGCTAATGAATTCTCTTTCGTTGAAGGCAGCGGACGGAAAACGCTTATCGTAAAAACCGATTACCTTTCCCTTCCGGTTAATTACGTGACATGTGTCGAAGATTTTCTCTCCCCGACGAGTAAACAGACCTCCAGATAAGAGATTGTAACCGTTTTCGGCAGCGCATTGACATAATGATGAGAGAAGTGATTCGCATTCTTTCTCTTCTAGGAAAAGTCCTCTACCAGTCCAAGCTTCGGGCAGACAAACAATATCTGCATTCTTTATTTTTGAAAGGATTGAAAGCATATGGTCAACGTTTTTGGGCTTGTTCAAGTCATCCCGCCCAAATTGAACCAAGGCTATACGCAGCTTCAAAGGGCTCCCCCTCAATACGATGATCTCCCTCCAGTTTAATGAAAATAGTTAATGTATTTTATATTTGCAACAGTAGCGGTTTCACATAAAGTCCGCTAGGCTTCGTTGCTTTGGCTTTTCTAACTCCATCCCGCCCTTTTCTTCTTCCCCAAAGATGACGAGTTGGCCGTAAACGCCGTCGTATCCAGGTATAACTTTCACCTTGCCTTCTCTAACCCGAACAATAGCTTCAGCGATCCTTGGGTCAACGATCCGGGACATTTCTTCCTTAGACGCGTCTATGAGCACGGTGTATTCATCGCCAAACTTCGCGACAAGCGGATTGTAGATGTCCCACACTTTTTGGGTGCCGAGATATTTGGCTCCCAAAATGGTTGAGATGATTTCGGAGAGGGGCAACAGATGCATGCAGCCTATTGCCTCTTGGGGCTTGAAGTCTACGGGTCGATCTGCCAGTTCTTCTACGCGTTGCTCCACCCCCTCCGTGAGTTTCCTGCGACAAACCGGACAGCGATTTCCAAACTTTATGGCGTCCTGAGGAGAAAGAGAGACACTGCAGTTTCTGTGTCCAGTCCAATGATACTTGCCGTAAGCTGGATCGGTCTCAATAGTGAATTTGAAGCGTTGAGGATCCTTCTTGCGGATGGCGTCAACCACTTCCTGGTACGTTAAGCGTTCCAACTCAAAGACGTTGGCTTCTCTCCCTATCCTCCAAGGCCAACTGCTGTGGCTGTCGCTGTTTGAAACTAGGGCAAACTTGTCTAGGGCGCTTAGTCTCCAGTTCATGGGAGGGTCAGAGGAGAGACCCGTCTCCAAGGCGGGAATGTGTCTAGTCATGTCTTGGTAGCAATCTTCTACTCGGTCAAAACCGCTGAAGGCGCCGAAAATGCTGAACCATGGAGTCCAAGCGTGAGCGGGTATGACGACGTTTTCGTCTGAAACTTGCATGACTTCCTCCACGAGTTGCGGCGCAGTCATGTCCAGAGTTGGTCTGCCATCGATGCTTAGATCGCCATACCGCACCAACCGTTCATTTAACTGAACAGCAGTTTCAAGGCTTGGAGTCAAAACAACATGATGGACTTTCTTGACGCTGCCTCCAAATGTGAAGATTGTGCTAACCTCGCCAGTTATCATGTAGCGTACGGGAGAATCCGGATGCTTGGCTGTTCCGTACAGGTTTGTGCCCGAAATTTCAACAAGCTCTTCGCTCAACTCTTTGAGCCATTTTGGATGGGTGAAGTCTCCTGTGCCCACGAGGTTCAAGCCCTTGATGCGGGCAAAACGGGTGATTTCATCTATGTTCATTTTTTGGCTGGTGGCGCGGCTATACCTACTATGAATATGGAGGTCAGCTATCATCCTCAAGTTTTCCACCTGCGCGCGCGCTTTTTCCAAATCGACTTAACTTTATGTTGAAGGTTCAAGAGAAGAAGCCTGCACTGGACATGTTGTGACACATAATCCACAACCATAGCATCTCTCTTTCTCTACAAATGATTTTCCGTTCTCCAATCTTCTAGCTTTAAACAAACATCGCCTAACGCAAGTGCCGCATCCAGAGCATTTGTCGGAGTCAACTTCTGCCATGAAACCCGATTTGGCTAAGTGCTGCTTCACGCCGAACTCTAGGTATCCCCTGATAAAATGGCAACAGCAAGGGCAGCAACTACAAATGTACTGTATTTTGCCCTTCACCCAATCGGAGTAAACACTTTGTTGAACAAGCCCGTACTCGTTGGCTTTTTCAAGAACCATTTCGGCTTTCTCAAGGGCTATCCTTCTAGCCACTCCTCTTTCCACCAGAATGTCTGCAGTATCGTCTAAACTTATGCAGTTGTCAAGTGGTTTGTTGCAGCGTTTGTATGTTGCTCGACAAATGCAATTTAGCAAAGCGAAAGATTTAGAGCGTTTAACAATATCTCTCGCGAGTTCATAAGGAATTATGAGAGACTTAAAGTCGATAGCTTGGTTCAGCGGAATGACCTTGCAGACCGGATATTGGGTAGCTCGAAAGTCTTCAACATCCACGTGCAGTATAAATTCGCGAAGGAGTCTTAGGTATTTCTCAAGTTTTTCATCGCGTCCCTCAGCTAAATACCGCCTAACCATCCCTACAAAAGATTTAGCCTTATAGACATACCGTCCTTGTTTTTCCTTTCTATCCAGCAAACCTCGTACAAACATCGTATCTATTTTTCTCTTCACCTCACCCTCTTCAACTTCTGATAGTTCCGCTAGTTCTTTGCAGTTTTTGTAATCGGTTGCTACAGACAATACAATTGGAGCCTCCTCTCGTTTGATAATGATCGGCAAGACCTCGATGAAAGCCGAAGGAACATCAAGCAGCCTTTCAAGTTCGTGATAGACATCAAGGCTCATATTCGCTCGCCGCACAGTCTTTTAGACAGACATCTGGCTTATTGGCTGTAAAAAACTTATGGAATGCGCGCGCATCTTCATTATTATTCTGTTTATCTTTTTTGACATTCAAGCCTTGGGTTTGGGGTTAAATTTTAACCAAAAAAAATCTGCCTCGTTCAACTGCGCCTATAAATGTAGTTGAGAATCAGGCGCAGGCATGAAGGAAAACTGCTTCGCTTGTGCTCGGCAGTTTTCAGAAGTAGTTATGAAGAGCAGAGAAGTAGTATTCACTACCTCACCTCAATAGAAAAACTATCTTTTATCATACATACCCATTGTTTGTGCTACTAGAATTCAGTCGAATTACTGCAAAACAAAGGGTATATATGAGGCGTAGGGAGAGAAGCGTAAAGTATGTCCCTCTTGGGAAAAGGATATACTATGGGAGAGTGTATTCTTCTTAGTAAAAGGAGATTGACTTGAATGGTAAAAATTCCATTCAAGAGAAAGAAGAAAAAGAATCCATTCGAGGCTTCAATGCCTCTTGACAAGCCAGAAGTCAAAATGGTCGAGGGTAGATATAACGAAAAACCTTTCCTTGTTGCATTTGGCGTTGCCGAACAGAGGGACGTGAAAGGGGCTGGCGGAGTAGGAACAGAAGGAGTAAAAGGAGAATACCAATCTCAAAAGGATTTGAAGTGGCGAGTCTGGTATAACCCGCAAGCCCTTCCTCAAGGCTTTATACCCGAAGAAAAACTCAAAGACTGGATGGCTGGGACAGTTGCCGTTACTTCTGGAAGTATTGCTGTTTTCAACCCAAGCACTGAATTTATAGAATCAGAAGAAGAAAAGTTGCAAGAAGCGAAAGGTGCAGGCACTCCTGACTACCTTCTGAATGAGTTCTTCAAGCAGACATATAGAAATAAGAGAAATAAAACATCGAAGTCAAAATAAAAGCTAAGCCTTGAACGCACACATACTCTGGGAAATTGTACTAGTTAAATTTTAACCCTTCAAAAAGCGATGATGCAGAACACAAAAGTTAAAAGCAAAAATGTTTAAAGATAGCTTGTATATCGATATTGAAATTGCCAATTTTAAGTTGGGTCTTCGGGAGATATCACCATGTCTATGTGAATCAGCCATTACCTTCAAGTTTTCCACCAGACTTTAAGTCGCAAAAGATTAACGTGGTGCCCAAAGTACCATTCTCCCTTTCTTTGTCATTTCTTTGGCCAAATCTTCAACAGGTCCACATTTGATGCATCTTGCCATACAATGCTTTACACACGCTGGCTCGAGCCCTTTGTTGGTGCGGTGTGCGCATAGGGTACAGAGTTCTGTGGGAACCGGTATGAAGGCGAGATACGCTTTACCAGACGGCAACTGTTGAACCGTTTCGATTATTTGCATTCCTACCATCCCCGCAGGCCTCCGGTATTCTTGGGCACAGGCAACTTGACATGTATAGCAACCCGTGCAATATTCGTAATCTATCAAGAGGCCATACTTGGTTCTGTTCTTCATATTTGCCATCCTCCACTCAAGCCTTGTAGACTTTACAAAGCATGTGCTTTATGGGCGCGCCGAGACCGTCTTTTCCCTGGTATCCCATGGGGATAAGCTGATTGACATTCGATTTCCAGACATCGAAGAGGGATGGCTCCGTTCCTTTCTTCTCAGGGAACCACCAGCCGTGCTCTGCCATCACCATCCATTCTGGCACTACAGGAGTGACTTTTGCCTTGAACATGCATCTACCAAGCCAATTCTCGACCCAGACCCACTCCCCGTTGCTGATATCCAATGACTTTGCGGTGTCGGGGTGGATTTCAATTATAGGATGGGGATGAATCTGCCTCAACCAAGAGATGTTCCTGTGTTCCGAGTGGAAATAGACCGGAGACCTCCTTCCAGTGGACAAGATCAAAGGATACTTTTTCGCCAGCTCTGGTTGACTGATTGATGTGAATGGCGGTTCCTCATAGTGAGGGAGAGGCTCCAGCCCCCATTCTTCACGGAGAGACGAGTATAACTCAATCTTCCCAGAGGGAGTTTGAAATCCAGGTTTCTTATCTTTCCGCAGTAACCCCTTCTCGAATCTGTGATAGGGCGCGCTAGGATGACCTTCAGGCGGCAGAGCCCAGCCGCCTCTATCTTGTAATTCACGAAAAGTCATACCTGAGGGCTTGAGAATTTCATCAAATAGATCATGAATTGTATCCCAACGAAAATCCGGGTCAAATCTCTTAGCTAACTCAAAGTTAATCTCTACATCTGGTTTACATTCGTCTACGGTTATTATTTTGCTGATGATTTGAAGTGGCACCCACCAGCTCCTGACCCCATCTTTTTCGAGGAAGGTTGCCGCTGGCAGAACGACATCGGCAAGCTGAGTAGTGGGGGTATGAAACAGGTCGACAGCAACTATAAACTCGAGTTTCTTAAGTGCATCTACCCATCTCTTGGGGTCTAAACCTATGCCACCTATAAGATTGCATGCCTGTATCCACATACCCTTGATAGGATAAGGATGCCCCGTGAATATTTGTTCTAGAACCAGATCTGTTTGAGCCCGCCAGATGAATTTGTTCAAAGGACCATAACGGTCTGCTCCAATTCTTTTTTTATCAATTTCCTTGGACTTTAGTTTGATTACCCCTTCTGCCCCGGGCAGAGCATACGCAACCGCGTCGAAGGCATAACGAGAGATCACGTTCCCGCCGGGCACATCCAAGTTGCCAGTAAGACACCAGAGGCAGGTTATTGCTTGGGCGGTGGGAGTGATCGCGGGTGTCATGTCAATGGGAACCCCCCAGTGTATAGACGCGGGTTTGCTTTTAGCGTATAAGATCGCTGCGTCCTTGATGTCTTTCTCTGGAACCAGAGTGATTTCGGCTACTCGGTCAAGCGGATACTTGTTCACTTCCTCACGGAATACATCCCAAACAGTTCTAGCCCTCACATGGGTTCCGTCTAAAAGTTCGATTTCAAAATCTCCTGTCAGTGCTGGTTTTACTCTTGGAGACCGATACATAACTTCATCCGAGTCCCAGATTACCGGTGTTTCGTTTTCGGTATCCCAAACAACAAAGTTATTTTGAGACCCTTTATCAATGAGGTGGCTCTCTCGAAGTAACTTTCCAGTGTCGCATCTAACAAGATGAGGTGCATTCGTCCATTTCTCAACAATATCCCTATCGTACAATCCTTCGTTGATGATGACGTTGAGAAAGCCCATCGCCAAGGCACCATCGGTTCCCGGCCTGATTCTAAGCCATTTTGTAGCCCTTGAGGCAAACCACGATAAACGTGGGTCGATGGCGATAATTTTTGCGCCCCTTTTCATGAGATCAATAATCCAGTGACCAAAAACATTGTCGGGGCATGATGCTGGGATGTTGTAGCCCCAAACCACGATGCACTTGGGAATTTTATACTTCGGACTTTCGTAGCGGTCAGCCAGCCACTGCCCAGCATCAATTATACAGTAATCGCCTTGAACGGTTTCTACTGCTGAAACTCTAGGACTGTAGCAGGCGATCCCACTTAGGCTAAACATTACATTAGGGCTGCCATAGGCATAGGCTAGCATACATATCCAAGGTCCAATATCCCTACCGGTTCCCATGGAAAAAATGAAGCTTTCCGGACCAAAATCTTGACGTATTTTTTTCATTTTTTTCTCTATGAAGTCAAAAGCCTCGTCCCAAGAAATCTCTTCCCACTTTCCCTCGCCACGTGCTCCAATACGTCTCAGAGGACGTTTTAGGCGGTTTGGGTGGTATACGTATTGTGTCATTGCAAGGGCTCTTGAACAAAGGCGACCTTGACTCCATGGGTGTTCTGGGTCACCTTCAATTTTTACTAGCTTTCCATCTACAATATGCGCCAGCACTCCACAGCCACCATGGCAACCAGGTCCAGCGGACCAAGATGTAGTCCTTTTAATTTCAACATTCTTGCCGCTCATCAGTAAAACCCTATTTTATGCATGATCGTTTTAGATAAGAGAGTTTTCTTCCAATCAAAATTTATGAATTATGGAGAAGTGGACCTAATGGCTGAGCTTAACGTGGCGCGCATGTTTACTTCATCTTGCTTGATATTCAATGAAAACTTAGAGAAAAAGAGAAGGATACAGGTTTAAATTCCAGCCTATGGTTTTCCTTTCCGTTAATACCTTCGAAATTACCAGTACCATGTGTGCCTACGAATGTGACTGATAAGACGTAGCCTAGCGTTGATGTCTACAAGGGTATTTCCAAAATGAATTCGTCAAAGTGTGTGTTCAGGTCTATTAATTTTTTCCGCCATTCCTGGAGGAGCTTTGCTACCTTAGCGTCCTTCTCAATGAAGGCGAAGAACCTATCCCATGTGCCGTAGTCTTTCATCTCCATATGCATTTGGTAATACCTCGGATTAGCACCGTTGTGGTGCCGATATAATTTCATAGGTCCAAGTCCTTCTACCTTGCCTTTAAGATAACGCGAAAGCTCTTTTGAATTATTGACAAACTCCTCCTCGCTTACACCGTTCTTCAGGTTGAAATATATAATGTATAGCATTTTCTCACCTCTTTTCCTTATTTTTACTCAGCCTTATTTCATTTCAAGTTGCATTAATAATTTTGGAAGAAAACTTCTATCATCCAAGCCCGAAGACTAAACAGAACGGACCAAAGTGTCCAGTTTCATTCACTAATCGAAGTTTCTTCCACAAGTCATAAAAAGTGAAGTAGCAGATACGTAACAATGTTTATTTTCATTCATAAGGAGGTGATAAATTGAAGTTTGGTGATGTAGTGATGTCTGTGGCATCGATAGCTGTGATTTTTGCTTTGATCGCTTTTCCCTTAGAGATGGTGTTATTTTCGGCTTTGGGTATATCGGGTATGACCAATTGGGGATATATCGTTAGTCTGATCATCTCCCTTTTCCTTAGCACATTGATCAGCGGCTACATCTTCGCTGGAAAGATATGGGAAGCCAGGAGGGAATCAATAACTAAAATAACGGCTTTGTGGGCAGCCCTTGTGATGCTGTTCGCGATAACTGTTCCGGCATCTATAGCAGACTGGGGTCTATCGGTTAAGGAAGAGTACCTAGCGGAGAACCCTGGGGCTACGTTGTCAACTTCCGAGTGGGTGACCTGGGAGTATATGTTTCTAGATATGTTTACGTTCTTAATGGTAGGTATGGCGCTCGTGTTAGGTTTCCTCGGGCTCTATGTTGGTTCAATGCTTAGGCGACCCGTAAAGAGTCAAAAATAGCCAGAACATAATCATGCCTTATTCATGTTGGGAACACTACTAGCAGTCATTGTCTACAGAAGACAGTTGAAAAGAAGAAATTCTCCATGCTTTTCTGGGTCAGCTATTATCCTTAACTCCTTCACCCATGTACTTTTCAAAAACTTTCTCCCAATCAATCTTAAGAATCGCCACAATGATGATGACCAAAAGAGCAGATGTAACTATGGTTCCTAACCATCCGCCTTCACCGAAGACGACTTTAATTATTCCAATGGATAGGCGACCGCTATATGCTAAAATGAAACACATTAACATTTTACCCAAGAAAGCTGGGACGAAGGCTTTCACAAAACTATATCGCATGATTCCCAGCGGAATGAAAAGGAGGTCATCAGGTAACGGGGTTAAGGCGAAGAAAAAAATTCCAGCGAACCCGTAACGTTGGAAAACCTTCATCATGTAATCCATTCTTCTTCGCCTATCTTCACTTAGCACCGCCCGTCCATAGTAACCAAGCACGTACCCTGAAAACTCGCCAATAGCAGAACCTAAACCGCCGCTAACTGCAACAAGAAAGGGATCTAAAAAAGCTCCTGACAAATAAATGACAAGAGTGTAAGGTACGGGGATTATTATAGACATCGCGCCAATGAGGCTTATGAAGAAAACCCCGAAATAGTTAAATTGATGCGCAAATTGTTCCATCCACTCTAGAAGCACCAAATAAACCATCTTTCTCTGGTTTTATCGTTTGTGTGCTTAAGCCTTGTCATATTCATCGTTAGCTTTAAATGAAACCAATGAAAACGTTTTGTTTCAGCCTGTTTAAGAGGCGTTATAATTGAATTCTCAAGAACCCATTTGGATCGTCAGAGACTACCTAAGGTGCAGTGGTTGCAGAAAATGCGAGATAGCATGTTCACTTTTTCACGAAAAACGCATCTGGCCAGAAGCTTCAAGAATCCGGGTGTTTATGCTCGTTCCCGGAGCCGAGTTTCCCCATTTCTGCACCCAGTGCGACGACCATCCCTGTGTTAAATCCTGCCCGGTGGATGCCTTATCAGTGAGCAAGGAGACAGGGGCTGTTTTAGTTGACAAAGAGAAATGCACCGCCTGCGGTCTCTGCATTGAAGCCTGTCCAGGCAGAATCCCCCACATACACCCAACAGAGAAATACGCGGTGATATGCGACCTCTGCGGGGGAGAACCCCACTGCGTAAAGGTGTGCCGCGAAGGAGGATGGGATGCTCTCAGGGTCGTAGCCAAAGCAAGCGAGAGAGTGGTGGAGCGCGACCGCGCTTACAAGCTATACGCCCGAAAACCGGAAGAAGTAACGCGAGATTTGGTTGCCAGCCTATATGAAGAAGCGGTACAGGAGCTGGTCTAAATGCGGGGGTACGCGGGAAAGTTTCTAGAAATTGACCTCTCAGCAGAGAAGATAAAAGACCTAACATTCGACCAGAACAGTCTGAGACAGTACATAGGCGGCAGAGGCCTAGCTACAAAAATTCTGTGGAACAGGCTGGGCGACAGATGGGAGACCATCGACCCTCTAGGACCCGAAAACATTCTCCTCGTCTTAACTGGACCCCTAACCGGCTTTTTCCCAGGAAGCAGAATCTGCGTATCCGGAAAGTCTCCCCAAAGCAACGGCGTAGTGGGTTCCACGGTTGCTGGAGAGTTTCCAGTAGAGCTTAAATGCGCAGGCTATGACGGCTTAATCATTACGGGAGTGGCTGTCAAACCAAGCTACATTTTCATCACAGATTCTCAAGCAGAAATCAGAGATGCGAGGCACATATGGGGAAAAGAGGGAAAGAAAACCCTAACTATGCTTACCAGAGAGGGAAGAGAAGAGCTCAGAAAGCGATTTCCCATGTACGGCGAGTGGAAAGAGCCAGCTGTACTCTACGTAGGACCAGCTGGAGAGAACAAGGTCAGAATAGCCGCTGTGATGGCTAAATGGTCGCACGCAGCAGGTTACGGCGGCTACGGGGCGGTGATGGGTTCAAAGAACCTTAAGGCGCTGGTGGCTAAAGGCACGGGACCCCTGCCAGAGGTAGAGGACATGGAAAAAGTGAAGGCGCTGATAGATGAAGTGTCGCAGATATGCTACAGCAATGACGATCTTCGACGATGGGGAACATCCGCCGCGGGCTACGAGGTCGGTGCCGTAACCAGTTCCGAGCCCATTAGAAACTGGCAGGAGGAGTGGCATGACCAGAAGAGTTTTGGAGTGGACAAGTTCGAGCAAAGGGTTTGGATAAAAAGGTACTGGGGCGACTTTGGGTGTCCAACAACATGCCTGAAGGTTGCGATGGTGAAGGCGGGTCCCTTCAAAGGCGCGATAGGAGACAACCCAGACTATGAACTACAAGCCTATTTAGGAACCAACCTGGGCATCTTCACTCCAGAAGAAAGCGTCTACTTGGCGTCTCTTATAGACAACCTGGGACTCTGCGGCATACAGGGTGGAAACGCCCTAGGATTCGCCGGCGAACTCTACCAGAGGGGCATCCTAACCAAGGAAGACCTAGACGGCATAGAACTAAGGTGGGGAGACGCCCAAGCCTTCGCTGCCTTGGCTAAGAAGGTGGCTAGGAGGGAAGGAATAGGAGACGTACTAGCCGAGGGTTCTTACAGAGCAGCCCTCAAGATAGGGGAGATGAAGAAGAAAGACGTAATGCCATATGCGGTTCATGAGAAGGGAATGGCCATAGGAGCCCACGGGGTTAGAAGTGGAAAGGACTACACGACAGACATATCTTACGCCTGCTCCGTTCAAGCTGGAGACCACACTTCAACAGCTTATCTTCCAATACATCACGCCAACAGCGAGTTGACCATAATCCTCCATGACTCGGGCGTCTACTGCTGGTTCAACACCTTTAAAGTGCCGCGACGTCTCATACGGAGCTTCTTCAAGGCGGTTACAGGGTGGGAAATAGGACGAGAGAAATGGTACGAGACCACAGCACCTAGGATACTTCACATACAGAGAGCACTTTTGCTCCTAGGCGGACCAGACTTCAAATGGAACCCCAAAATACATGACGACAACCCCCCAAGGTTCTATGAGCCACTGTCATCAGGACCTTACGCTGGAAAAAAGGTTGAGAGAGCTAAGTTTGAGGATTCGAAAAGGGAATATTACAAAGAAATAGGCTGGGATGAAAACGGGATACCCAAATCCGAAGTGCTGAAAAAGCTTGGACTAAAGGAAGTAGACAAAGTATTAGAGGAAAAGGTAAGATAAACCGATTTCACCTCTGAAACCCTATTTTACTCGAATAACCCTGGTCGGCGTAACTATAACATCTACAGGGACATCCCATTCCTCTCGGGGAATTCTTTCGACGATTTGCACGTCATGAACCGTTGTAACCACGATGATTCCGGGAGCGAGACTGCCCGAATCTTTCAAAATGGCGTACTCTTGATCGGAGTATCCTGTTCCTTTACCCAGTCTTCCCCCGTCCAGAGAAACAGCAACCGAACCGGCTACAAACAAGTCAACCTTCACTTCGGAGGGCTCGACGAAACGACCGTGTTTGAATGCTCCTCTAATGGTGGATACCTCAAAAACACGATTTTTAGGAATTACACGGGGGTCTAGTAATAAAAAGCCTTTCTTCAGTCTTGGTGTAGCCATGACGAGGATTTTGCCATCCCTCAAAGCCATCTCTCGAACCGATCTCTGCGGGGAGTCAGGGTTACAAAAAACGACTTTTGCTGCTCTATACTCTGGCAACTCTTTCAGTTTCTGGGCAGCTTTTTTGGCTCCGACGAAGTTGGGTATCCTATGAAAAACTGGTCTGGGAAAGCTGGCGATTCCCTTTTCCTCCATGAGGCGCCACACCCTCATTCGAATGTCTTCTTTAGCCAAATTGACACATCCTTAACTCGCCGCAGGTGGTTTCTTACACCTACACGCGATTCGTATGGGATAAAATGGTTTAAGAGCTCTGATTTTCATGGTTTAAAAAACTGCAAAGGCCAAATAAGAGGCTTTCGAAAGAAATTTTTTAGTTTTATGTTTAGTTAGTCATGTAATTTCTTTATGGAAGAAAAGGAACTAGCACAAGATTTATAAAATGTAACCATCGATAACTGGATATTTGGTTAGAGGGAGAGAAACATGATAACATTAGAGGAAATAGCCAAATACGCCTTCATGGCTTTCGTAGTGATAGCGGTCGTAGCAGGGTTAGCCATAGGCTACAGCGTCTACGCCGCGACCGAGGACGCAGACGCAGAGCGGCTCGAAGATTTAGCGGATACCAATGCCTATGTCACGCTGGTCATGCTAATTCTTGGCCTCATAGTTGGACTTGTAAGCGTAACCGCAAAGGAAGTTAGACCGTTCCTTATAGCTGCAATCGCTTTGATAGTAACAGGAGTAGGAGCTGGCATAACAGTATCAGCAGCTGGGGTAACAGTAGGAATGGGCGTATGGAGTCCCTTCCTAGCTATCGATTCTCTTGAAGTGCTGTATTGGCTTGCAACGTACATATTAAATTACATCGTGGCATTTGCGTCGCCGGCAGCGGTCATAATAGCAATAAGGTCGATCTGGGCCATAGCAAAAGAGAAATAAAGCATCTTCTCCCCTTTTTTTGTGTTAGGTACACCATAAAACATACTAGAAGTAATGTTCATCAAGGACAAGTATACACACTAATTAAATTGTTGTTATACTTTACGATGGTTTGGTGCGCGATATGTCGCTCGTGACAAGAGAAAAGTGGAGCAAGAGATTTGGAGAATGGTTCCGTAAAGTGCTTATAAACGCGGGTATAATGGACTATCGGTACCCAATCAAAGGGTGTGGAGTTTGGCTCCCATACGGGTTCAAAGTGCGAAGAAATATTCTCCAAATCCTACGTGATTTGTTGGATTCAACTGGCCATGAAGAAGCCTTGTTTCCTTTAATGATTCCGGAAACGTCTTTGGCCAAGGAGTCTACCCACGTGGGAAGCTTTGAGGGGGAGTGCTTCTGGGTTACCCGTGGAGGTTTTGAGCCCCTGAAGGTTAAGTATGCTCTGAGGCCTACAAGCGAGACGGCCATAGCGCCCATGTTGAAACTTTGGATTCGATCTCACGCGGATTTGCCACTAAAATTGTATCAGGTTGTGAACATTTTCCGGTACGAAACCAAGGCAACTCGCCCTATTCTGAGAATGCGGGAAGTCGACACCTTTAAAGAAGCGCACACCGCCCACGCAACTTTTGAAGAAGCCGAGGAGCAGGTAAAGAAGGGAACAGAAGTTTACAAGAAGTTCTTCGACGAACTGGGCGTTCCATACCGTATATCACGGAGACCAGACTGGGACAAGTTCGCGGGAGCTCTCTATTCCGTAGCCTTCGACATGATATGTCCAGATGGCAGGAGTCTCCAGATAGGAACCGTGCATAATTTGGGTCAAAACTTCTCGAAGGCTTTCGACTTAACCTACGAGACCACGGAGGGAAACCGAGAATACATTTGGCAGACGTGTTACGGGATTTCTGGAAGAGGAATCGCCGCTGTTTTAATAGCGCATGGCGATGATCATGGAGTTGTTCTGCCGCCAAAAATCGCGCCAATACAGGTTGTGATCATTCCGGTTCCATACAAAGAAATGGAGGAACAGATAAACAAAACCTGCGGAGACGTCGCATCAAAACTGAAGGAAGCAAACGTGAGGGTTGAACTAGATCTCCGAGCAGATTTGACTCCAGGAAATAAATTCTATTATTGGGAGCTGCGGGGCGTACCCCTTCGAATCGAAGTAGGTCCGCGGGACGTTGAAAAAAACGAGGCGACCATTGTTCGGCGGGACACCTTGGAGAGACAAACGTGCAAACTGGACGAATTGATGGCGGTTATTCAAAAACTCGCGGAGCAGATGACGAAGGACTTGAGGAAGAGAGCTTGGCAATGGATGAAAGACCATGTTTACAGAGTTGAGAATTTACAGGAGGCGAGAAGGCTGCTAGAAAAGAGAGCCGGAATAGTTGAAGTTCTCTGGTGTGGAAACGCTGAGTGTGGTCACGAGTTGGAAGGGGAGATTAAAGCCCGCGTGTTAGGCGTTCCGGTGGATATTGAGGAAAAAGTAGATGGAAAATGCGTTGTTTGCGGGCGAAAAGCGGTGAACGTGGTGAGGGTTGCCCTAGCATACTAGGCTAAAGAAGCAGTTTCACAGCATCCTTCCCTTTCATTCCAACCCTTATTCCCTTCATCTGAGCCTTAGACGTAACTGCCCTGACCTCGGCCTCAAGGACATCGTCTAAGGTTTTCACGCCCCTTACCATAGCAGCGGTTACATTCAGTTTTTCCGCAGTATCCATATTGAGGAAACCGCACATAACGAATCCTGTTCGCCCAATTATTAGAAGGAGAGGGGGAGAATCCGGCAGGTCAGCCCTTAAGCCCACAGAAACTTTGTCATCTATTTTTAACGGAGTCACGTTAATCATGAAGGTTCCTCTCGCATAGACTTTACTTTACAGAGGCTGTTTTTAAATACATTACGACCATAAACTCCTAAGATGATGGGGAATTGCTGACAAAACTTAAACAGAGAGTTCAATTCTGGATAACCGCCGAAGCAAAGCTGGCTCACAGCGTAGGCTTAACTCCAAATCAAGTAAGCGCTGTTGGAATAGCGTTTGCGATACTTTCCGCTTTCGCCTACTGGAAATGGAAGCTTCATCTGCTTCTCCTGATAGGGGCTCCCATCCTCTTGCTGGCTTCCGGCTTCTGCGACGCCCTAGACGGCACCCTTGCAAGACTTTACGGAGAAGCCACAGCCTTCGGAGGTTTCCTAGATTCTCTCCTTGATCGATACGCTGACGCCATAGTTTTTTGCGGAATCATCCTCGGCGGATTATGCGATCCATTTTGGGGACTTGTCGCCCTAATAGGCTCGCTGCTGGTGAGCTATGCCAGGGCGAGGGCAGAAGCGGAAGGAGTGGGGATGGAGGCAGTGGGCATGGCTGAGCGTGCAGAACGCTTGATCATACTGGCCATAGCAAGCTTTCTCAGCGTTGCTTGGCTGGAAGCGTTAAGTTGGAGTGTGATCGTTCTAGCTGTCCTCACGAATTTAACCGTGCTTCAGCGGGTAATCTATTTCCACACGGCTTCTAAACGGAAAGAAAAATAGTTGTCGGGTTAACGTCTAAATCTTCCTCTTCGAGGACGTAGCCTTCGTTCGTCTTTCGCCCGCACCTTCACTACACCACGGTGAACCGCGCACGAGACGCAATAGTATCTTGTCTCCGTGCTGCTGGCTATGTACGTGCCCTTCTGACGAAGCTCTCTGTATAGGGCTGAGTCCACCATGGAAACTCGGCGAGACACTTTCTTGGCTTTGTCGCGTGGCACAAGCTCGCCGCAACTACTACATTGAACCAGAGCACTCTTTCCCTTACTGCCCTTGGATCGACCCCTAGACTTACGCTTCATTGGCATACTTTTTCCTCAAACTCTATCAATTGTTAAACAGCTTTATAACTTTACGCCGAAATCAATTCATATACCTTGCGTTCTTCATTACTAAAGAAAAGCATGTTCGATTTAGTTACGGTCGGCCACTTCTGCGTCGATCTGATAACTTCGCCGAAAATAACCAAGCCCAAACAGACGCTAGGTGGTTCCCCAACCTACGTTTCATTGGCGGCAAGAAAACTGGATGCAAAGGTTTCGGTGATTTCCAAGGTTGGAGAGGATTTTTCCGATAGGTATATTGCTTGGCTGAAAGCTAACGGCGTGGATTTGTCTGGGCTAAAGAGGGTTAAAGGCACTTCAACCACAAGATTCATTCTGGAATATTCAAACTGGAAGAGAAGGCTTCAATTAAAAAGTCAAGCCCCACCTATCCTCCCAGAAGACGTGCCAAGTTCTTTGCAAGCCAAAGCCATTCACGTGGCGCCCATCGCAAACGAACTATCGCGAAACGTTGTTGATAAACTGCGAACTTTGACGGGCATCCTCTCTCTGGACCCCCAAGGATTTGTGCGAGAATTTAATGCTAAGGGAAACGTGCATCTGAGGATATGGGAAGACCGGAAGCTTCTTGAACAAATCGACCTGTACAAGTCATCCTCAAGCGAAATCAGGATGGTAACAGGCTTAGCTGATTTAAAGTTGGCTATGGAAAAAATCCAGGATTATGGAGCAAAAATAGTCATTGTAACAAGGGGAATGAAAGGCTCCAAACTACTTCTTGAAGGAAAACTTTATGACATCCCAGCTTGCAAGCCAAGAGTTATCCAAGACCCTACAGGCGCCGGCGACGCCTTCATCGGGGCTTTCATAGCCGAGTATCTTAAGGGAAAAAATCCAGTATGGTGTGCATGCGCTGGATCTGCTTCTGCATCCGTTGTCGTTAAAGATTTGGGACCAGGGGTGTTCGGAGAAAAGAAAGAAATCTATGCGAGAACAAGCAAAATCTATGGAAAATTGTCGGTTTGACGCCTTCACTAAAGTAGCGCTGACAACAATCTTGTCTGCTATAGGTCAGATGTGTTCGCTTGTCTTCATTCGGTATATGCCTTGAAAGCTATGTAGCCTAGGAAGAATCCTATGCTAGCCATTAAAAACAATATTAGAAAGCCGTAGTTTTCGGCAGTGTAGGTGCCTAGGAGGCATCCTAGGGCTCCGCCCAAGCCTATGAGGGCATTAAACGCGCCAGTCTTTCCCTCAGGAATCAATTCCATAGACAGTGATAGGGTTGATATTAAGAAGAAACCGTAGGCAACTCCCATAACCATCAAGGCTATGGCTGCAAGCGTCAAGGTGAAAACAGAAAACCAAACCACCGTTGACATCAAAAGCAACGACAATACGCCCCTCACTAAGGTTGCCCTCTTCGCAACATTTCTCCCATTCAACTGCTGCGCCCTTCTTCCCGCCAACGCATAGCCCGAAAAATTTCCAAACCTGTTAAACATAAAGATGCCAAAGATAAGGCTTTGAGACATGCCTAAACCCTTAGAGAAAAACACTGGCAAAGGCGTGAACAACATGCTTGTGGCCAGCGAGAATAAAAGAAGACCCGCACAGAAGATGGAGACCTTTTCATTCCTCAAATCTTCTTTGATCCGCATTCCATCCAGTACTTTTGACACGAAAGAGAAACCTCGATGTGCAAAATCAACCGCCCTCTCGATAGCCACAAGTTTTCTTTCAAAAACAAGGAGCGGATCTTTTACTAAAAATAGTGAGACCGCAAAAGCAATTAAATTTAGTAAACTGCAGAGAAGAATCAGAGATGTGCTGCTGAATCCATATGCAGAAAGCAGAAAGCCTAGCAACAAGCCGGAAAGCCATCCGAATTCGGTTAAAGCTTCATACGAAGCAAAGCTTCTCTCCCATTCGACTCGAGAGTAATACTCTGAGATGAGTACGTTTTTGGGTGCTTCATGGGCCACATGGAAGACTGCTATTGCAGCGTACAAGGCTGCAAGTACCATAATGACGCTTGTTAAAGAGAAGAGGTACAGAAGAATAGTCAGAGCCGAGAAGGAGAGGAGAATGTAAAATCGGTATCGTCTTGTCTTGTCGCAAACATAACCCCAGAAGAAAGAGAAAGGCACAGCGACAAAATTTGCCATAGCAATTATTATACCAACGTCGGTTAGGCTTCCCCCAAGATAAGTGGTTATGTAGAGAGGAATAAAAACAGAAAGCAAACCGAACGCCATTTCATGAAAGAGAAATCCGATAAACCACATAGTTAAGAAAAGGAATCGAGAGTAAGAGAAAAACTTTGCTCAGGAAACAGCCCTTCTTAAGGGGCTACACACTTTTAGGTAACGCAATACGGTTTGGATTCAAAAGAAATAATATGGAGCACTGCCTAATATGCGATAATTAAACGTTTAGAAACGAAGAAATCGGTGGGCTATCGTTGGGTCGAGTTGCTAAGGGTGTGAAATGCAGCGTCGTCGGATGTGATAGAGAGGCGGTTCGCTCCCTCTCCGCAGAGAAGGTGAGCGCCACTGGACTAAAGGTTGGCGAGGCAAGACGGGCTTACCTCTGCAAGGATCACTATAAGGAATTTAAAAAAGAAACCAAGAAGGAGAAAATGCTTGAGAAATGGAGGTACAAAGGCTGAAACCTTAACGCAAGGCTAATGTACAATTTTGTCTTTTAATCATTAGAGTCGCCAGAAAACAAACGAAAAGGGGACGTGAAATTGAGAATACTCCAATTACACTCGAATTTCATAGAATACGAAGTGATAAAAAAGGAAGTTGCCATCGCTGAAGAATGCGAGAAAAAGAAACAGAGACTCGAAGAGCTTGCTGTCTTGTTCACCAGCGTTGAAGAAGGAGACGATGAAACCGTTGCCAGAAAGGCAATAGAAGAAACTAAATCCTTCCTCGAAAAACTGAAAGTCAACAGGATTCTGATTTATCCCTACGCCCACCTAAGCAACATCCTAGCAAAACCAGCCGACGCCTTGAAAGTGATTAAGGCTATGGAAAGAAGCGCCAAGGAAATGGAAATCGAAACCTATAGAACTCCCTTCGGCTGGAACAAACAATTTACAATTTCCATAAAGGGACACCCCCTAGCCGAACAATTCAGAATGATCTCGCCAAGCGAGGTTAAGGAAGAAGAAATTATTCCAGAAGCTTTGAGGGCGGAAGAGAAGTTAAAGTCTGCTTGGTTTATTTTGCAGATCGATGGAACGCTAGTTCCGGCGGAAGAATTTGACTTTGCCAAACACGAAAACCTAGAAAAGTTTGCAAGATACGAGATGGAAAAGGTGAGGGCAGTCCAGCAAATTCCTCCCCACGTAAAATTAATGAAAAAGCTGGAGATTGCGGATTACGAGCCGGGCAGCGACCAGGGTAATTTTAGATGGTATCCTAAGGGAAGCTTGATCAAGTCGTTGCTAGAGCAGTTTGTAACGCAGAAGGTGGTAGAGTATGGAGCCATGGAGGTGGAGACTCCTGTCATGTATGATCTTCACCATCCAAGCATGGCAAACTATCTTGAAAGATTCCCTGCCAGGCAATATGTCCTAAAATCGGATAAAAAAGATTTCTTCCTACGTTTTAGCGCCTGCTTCGGTCAATTCCTAATGGCTCACGACGCCCAATTCAGTTATCGGCAACTTCCCCTGAAAATCTATGAGTTGACTAGATACAGCTTCAGAAGGGAGAAAAGCGGTGAACTAACTGGACTAAGAAGACTTAGGGCTTTCACCATGCCAGACTGCCATGCCTTATGCGCGGATTTAGATCAGGCGAAGCAGGAGTTCCTCGTCAGATTCAAGCTGTCCATGGAAGTTTTAGAAGAGGGTTTGGAGCTGGACAAGAAAGAGGACTATGAACTGGCGATACGGTTTACCCGAGACTTTTACGAAGAAAACAAGGATTTCATCCTGTCGTTGGTAAAACTGTTTGGCAAACCCGCACTAATCGAAATGTGGGAAGGCAGATTTTTCTATTTCGCCTTGAAGTGGGAGTTTAACTTCGTGGATAATTTAGATAAGGCCTCCGCCATGTCAACAGACCAGATTGACATCGAAAACGCTGAAAGATATGGCATAATCTACATCGATGAAAAGGGGGAGAAACGTTATCCCCTAATTCTACACTGTTGCCCAAGCGGTGCCATCGAGAGATGCGTTTACGCGATGCTGGAAAAGGCTTACAGGGAACAACAGAAAGGAAACGTTCCCATGCTGCCGCTCTGGCTTTCACCCACCCAAGTGAGAATAATACCAGTCTCCGAAATATTCACCGAAGAAGCAGAAAAAATAATGAATGAAATTGAGGGCCATCACATAAGAGTTGATCTGGACGACAGACCTCTAACAATGCAGAAGAAGGTTAGAGAAGCAGAGACAGAATGGATCAACTATGTGGTTGTAATTGGTCAGAAGGAAATAAGCTCCGGCGTGTTGGCGATAAGGGATAGAAAGGTTGGGAAGATAAGGAAGATGCAGCTCCAAGAATTAATAGACGAGATAAGGAAGAGGACTAGAGGTAAACCCTTTAAACCCTTAACGCTTCCGAAATTTCTGTCTAAGAGACCCCAGTTCTCATTCTAAATTACTTCAAAATCTACTCATCTAACTTTGCCAAAATACGCCAACAAAACTGAAGATTGCCAAACGCATTTTATTGACCTAAAATCAGTAAATTAAGAATATGTACAGCCATATCGTAAGATTTAATAAATAGCCCCATTCCACATTAGCGTAGATGTGTCATACAGATGCGGAGGTTTACGTTTGGTTGCTTCCTTTAAGACACCTGAACTTGGGTTTATTGAGTCGGCTCTTCGCAAGCTTGTTTTTGCGGCTGCGACTCTTTTGGGCGTTGGTTATGTTTTGGTTAACGTACCGATCATAATTTTGCTGGGCCATCGCGTCTCGCAGATTTCCATTTCCTCAGTGCAAAACGTTAGTATCCTCGCTGGCATAACGCTTTTTTTTATGGCTTCAATTTTGTTGATGGTGCTGGGTTGCTTCCTAATAATTGGAGGGCTTCAGTATTATAGGGGGAGTTCCCCTCAAGGGGTGATATTTCTGGGCAGCTTGCTAGCATCTTTTTATCTCTTATGCCTCGGGGTAAGTTCTATTCTGGTGGCTTCCCAGATAAATCCTAGCATGATGTTGTTTGTTGTAAGTCCTGTATTTATCATGGGCGCTGCTGCCATCTATATGGGACATTCTGTTCCCTTCAAGCTCATCGGCTCTGTCCTCGGAGTCATCGGCGGAATCCTCTTGGCTTTTGCCCTATTCCATAGTCAAACTCTTGAACTCGTCTTTGACTGGGGTGTTCCGTTTCCAGGTCCATTCATGTCCATGGTTGCCATGGAAGCGATGGCAGTAATATTGGGTCCAACAACAGCACTTATTTATTCGGTTCTTGCAGAGCATAGGGAAGAACCAGTAGCGCATTCCTTCCTCTCAATAGTGGCGCTAGTCTACGGAATCGGCGCCTTCATCGGGTCACAGATTCTTGCGTTTAGTCTTCTAGACCTTTTATGGAAGGCGCCCTGGGTTGGGCCCTTCCACGGCGTACCACAATGGATCTTTGGCGCTGTGGCTTTCTGGAGCGCGAGTCTTTTCCTCCTCATGATGGGAGGCCTCGCATTGATTGTTTCCTCCTGCATGGGATTCATTTTTGTAGCCCAAGAGTTTGCACAACTCTAACTTACTTTTTCCTCTGTTAGATAGACCCCCTATCTAGACTGCCTATATATACCATCAACATGGAAATTGGGACTTGCGGTACATGCCACTGAAGGAAAAACATATTATAACAGGATTGAATTAAAAACTTCTCACCAGAAATCAAGTAAACCCCAGCAACAGGAAAAACTAAACCCCTAGAAACTCTAACTTATCTCCTGAAGAAAACTTACAAAAGATTTATTGATGGTGCCGAGTATCGTATAATTCTGGAAGGTTATGCTTAATGCGGACTCGAGAAGGAGTCTTCCAATACTCGGACGAGATAGGTCCCGAGAATGTTTTGTATGTTTATGACCCAAAAACCAAGCTGAAAGGAATCCTCGTAGTCGACAACACCGCCCGTGGGCCAGCCATAGGCGGAGTGAGAATGGCTTCAGACGTTTCAACCGAAGAAGTTTTCAGGTTAGCCAGAGCAATGACTTTCAAGAGTGCAGCGGCTGACCTCCGCCATGGAGGTGGAAAAAGCGGCATTATTGCTGACCCAGAAAGCGAAGAAAAATATGGTTTGGTTCGGTCATTTGCAAAAGCCATAGGGCCAATAGCAGAGTATATTCCAGGTCCAGACATGGGCACCGACGAATGTTGTATGGCAGTTGTCTACGACGAGATTGGCAGAGCCGTAGGGTTGCCACGTGTACTTGGAGGAATCCCCCTAGACGAAATAGGAAGCACCGGATACGGTGTAGTTGTCAGCACCGAGGCAGCCTGCGAATACGTCTTGTTAGACTTGTCTAAGGCCAGCGTTGCAGTAGAAGGCTTCGGAGCAGTTGGAAAAGCCGTTGTCAAATTCTTGACACAGAAAGACGCCAAGGTGGTAGCGGTTTCAGACTCCAAAGGCACCATATACCAACCAGACGGTCTGGATTATGAAAAGTTGCTGAAGGTTAAGGAAACCACGGGCGCGGTGAAAAACTACGAGGGTGGACAAAAAATCAGGAATGAGGACCTGTTTAAACTGCCTGTGGACATCATAATTCCAGGAGCCAGACCGGATGTCATTTCCAACAAGAACGTCCGAGATATTAAAGCGACACTTATTGTCGAAGCTGCCAACATTCCAGCCACCGTGGAAGCCGAAAGGATTCTTCACGACAGGGGGATACTCGTAGTTCCAGACTTCATTGTAAACGCTGGGGGACTCATAACTGCCGCTGTAGAATATAGGGGCGGCACCGAAAGCGAGGCTTTCAAAATGATTGCAGACAAAATAGCTAAGAACACAAAACTCGTCCTTGACATGGCAAGAGATCAGAAGATACTGCCAAGAGTTGCTGCTGAGAAGGTGGCAAGGGAACGCGTGCTTAAGGCAATGGAATACAGAGGCAAAATCTAGAAAACTAGACAAGTTAAAACTTAAATAGAACATTCGTAGTTAAATGGGGAAGGTTTTGTCTCAATGGAGGACATGGTATGGAAAAAGAGCTTCTCGTTTACGTTGATGGCAAGTTCTATCCCAAATCAGAAGCGAAAATTTCTGTTTACGATCATGGACTGCTTTATGGAGACGGAATTTTTGAGGGGATACGCGCCTACAAGGGCATAGTGTTCAAGCTAAAGGAACATATAGATAGAATTTACGAAGGCGCACACTCCCTCATGATAAAAATACCCATGACAAAAAGTGAAATGACCGAGGCTGTTTTAGAGACGCTGAGGAAAAACAATCTTAAAGATGCTTACATCCGCCTAGTCATCACAAGGGGAGTGGGCGACCTAGGAATCGACCCAAGAAAATGCCCCAAACCAACAATCTTCATAGTTACTGAGCCGATGCTAATGATCCACAGCCCTGAAGTTAAAGAAAAGGGCATGAAAACCATTATTTCATGGGTGAAAAGAGATCCAGTGGACGCAACAAGCCATGAAATAAAATCGATGAATTACCTTAACAGCATCCTAGCCAAGATTGAAGCCAACAACGCCGGAGTTGACGAAGCCATATGCCTAGACAAATCAGGTTTTGTCTGCGAAGGTGCCGGTGAAAACATTTTCATCGTGAAAGAAGGAAAAATCTTCACGCCGCCAGTTTCCTCTGGAGCCTTACATGGAATAACAAGAGGGGTGGTTACGAAGCTGGCGGAGAAGCTAGGATACCCTGTGATAGAAAGGAACATTACGCCAAATGAATTATTTATCGCAGATGAAGCTTTCTTCACGGGAACAGCAACTGAAATCAAACCAATATGCGAAATAAATAAACGGATAATAGGAGATGGAAAGCCAGGGCCAGTCACAAGACGACTAATCCAAGAATTCGATAAGATTACAAAAGACCCAAAAGAGGGAACTCCCATCACCTATTGATGATGCCCGATGAAGACTCTTTTGTTAACGGAAAGGGATGTGAAAGAACTCTTATCCATGGACGAAGTTATGAAAGCCAATGAATTAGCATTCAGGGAAAAGGGCCTCGGCAAAGCGCAGATGCCAGCGAAACTGTACCTATTTTATAATAAATACAACGGCGACCTAAGGGCTATGCCGTCGTACCTCGAGGAACTCAACGTTTCCGCCGTCAAAGTTGTTAATGTCCATCCAGAAAACACGGTCAAATACGGTCTTCCCACAGTTATGGCAACAATTGTCTTGGTGGACCCCAAAAACGGAGCGCCCTTAGCCGTAATGGGAGGCACCTACATTACTGACATGAGAACGGGCGCCGCGGGAGGCGTAGCAGCGAAATACCTTGCTAAAAAGGACTCCAAGGTTGTGGGGCTCATCGGAGCGGGAGCGCAAGCTAGAACGCAGATCATGGGCCTCATCTCACTCTACAAAAAGCTTGAAGAAGTCAGAGTTTGGAGCCGAACCAAGAAAACTAGAGACGCCTACACAGCTGAAATGAAACCAAAGTATGGCGATGTAGCCAAAATATTCCCTGTAAAAAATGCTAAAGACGCTGTCGAAGGAGCCGACATAGTTGTAACAACAACCCCCTCAAGAGAGCCCATAGTCTCAAACGACTGGGTTGAGGCTGGCATGCACTTCAACTGCATCGGCGCAGACGCACCAGGCAAACAAGAGTTAGACCCAAACATTTTAAGGCGGGCAAAAATCTTTGTCGACGATTGGGAACAAGCGTCTCATAGCGGAGAGATCAACATTCCATTGGCAAAGGGTATTATAACCCGCCAAAATGTTTCAGGTGAAATAGGGGAAGTGGTGGCTGGCTTGAAGCCTGGCAGAGCCTCTCCAGACGAAATAACTGTTTTCACCTCAACTGGGCTTGCGGTACAGGATGCTGTAACAGCAGACCTTGCCTATAAGAAGGCTCTAGCGAAAGGACTTGGAAAGTTCGTTGAGATCGTGTAGAAGAAATGCAGCCGCGCATTTCGGCTTTATGGTCATGAAATTTGAACTCTTTGCAAATCCGTGTTAAGGTACTGTAATTGTGTAAGAGGCTTCATAGCCCTCCAGAGTTTTGACTTTGATTACCACTGTTTCTCCAGAATGAACGGTCCAGTCCCATAAACACATGAATGTAACTGTCTGATTTCGGTGTAATATGTATGGAAGGAAAGGAGGCCCTTCTATGACCACGCTTTGAACTGTTCCATTCGCTAACGTCACGGTTATTTCAGTAAGGTGGGTGTAGTTGAGGGAAGACTGTGGATTCAAGACAGTGACATTAAAGTAAGGACTTGCGCCATTGCCGAAGACGACGCTAGTTATGTTAATAAGTGCGATTTTGGGTATGCTTCGGGTATAACTTGTTACGTAACCTGATGAGGTAGCCACGGTAACCGTAGTTGTATTTCCTAGATAATCGGTCCAGTTCCACGAACATTTGAAGGTAACCTCAGTATAGCTAAACTCCCAAGGGAGGGGAGGATTAGTCTCAGTTATGTTTTCAGGGATTCCATCTTCCACCTTCACGGTTATGTTTGTGACGTTAGCAACTATAGGAGACAGCGGTGGATTTTTGACTGTGACGTTGAAGTGGGTCGAGTCCGCCGGGTTAAAGACAACGTCAGTTATTACGATAACTGGTTCTGGGACGAGTTTAGTGGCATTAGCTGAGTAGCCCTCCAACGTATATGCAGTAAAAGTGGCGTTCATGCCTCCATAAGCGATCCAGTTCCATGTGCATGCAAAGGTCTTCGACTCGTTGATATGAAGCATATATGGGAGGAGAGGCGTTATTTCAGTTAGGTTTACGGGAATTCCGTTTTTCAAAGTCACGGTTATGTGGGTTATGTTAACATTTTCAAAGGAAATTCTAGAGTTGGTAACAGTAACGTTCAAGCGAGTTGTGTTTATAAGCGAAAATTGAACCGCAGTGACCTCCAGCATCACTGGCGCTGGCGTAACCTCAGGGTGATATTTTGTAAAGCCTTGTAATGTATGAACACCAATCGTAAAGTTCCTGTTTCGGTAACCAGTCCAGTTACAGAAACACGTAAACACTTGTGACTCGTTGCTGGAAAGTCCGTATGGAAGGGAAGGAGTTATTTCGGTTACATTTAAAGGAAACCCATTTTCTACCGTTGCGCTTATTTCGGTTACATTAACGTAGGTTGGAGAGAACTCGGAGTTTTGAACCGTGATGTTAAAGTAGGGATTTGTGTCAGTGATATCAAAAACGACTTCGCTGATTTCAAGAATCACAGGCGGAGGAGTTGTTTCAGAATAGTAAGCCACGTAACCTTGTATGGTGTACACAGCGACTGTGACACTCTTGTTTTGGTAATCGACCCAGTTCCACATACATTTCAGTGACACCGACTCATCTGGGTTGAGTAGATGCGGAAGGGAGATGGAAAGGTCTTCTGGTGGAATGGGTTCACGGTCTATACTCACTCCAGTGATGTTAACATACGTGACGGATGAAGGTGAATTTCCAACGGTCATGTTGAAGTGGGTGACGCTTATGGCGGAGTCAAAGCGAACCTCAGTGATCCCCAAGTCCACAAGAGGCGCTTTAGCCTCGAAGGTTGGACCAGACCCCTCTGCAACAAATGCAATGATTTTTACGGTTTCACCTGTGTAGTTCGCCCAATTCCAGAGGCATTTGAAAGTCTGTGACCCCCCCTTGCGTTGAAACTTGTAGGAAAGTGGAGGATCCGTACCGATCACATCGTGGAGAAGGTCGTCCTCGGTTGACACCGCGATTCGTGTTAGGTTGGCTGTTTCTCTCGACTTGTAAGAAGTTGGACACTGAATGGTGACGTTGAAGTAGGATGTGTTTTGGTTGTCAAAAGCGTAGTCTGTTATATTTACGGTGATGTCGTCAGGATATACTCGGTCTAGTGTAATATAGTAGCCTACAACCCAGAGATAGGACAGAACCGCACCGATTATCAAGGCTATTAGCAATAGGAGAACGAAAAGGAGTTTTGAAATGGCTTTCACGTTTCTAGTAAGCCTCATACCCTCTCCCTCTAGCAGACCACATCAACATTGTTTTGCTGTTCAAGTTTTTATCCAGAGCATATAAAGGTTCGGTTTTCACATTTGTTAAAAGTTTGTAATAAGCGTTTAAGTGAGCACTTTCCGACAATAGAACCCAGCTATATTTGGAGCTTAATAACAGAAGAATGTTGAAAACAGTATTTTCTGGAAAAACCGCTTGTGCTAAAAAAGCGAGCGCGCGAAAATTCACGAGGATAAAGTTTCCAAGATAGTTTTCCGGTTATGCTCAATGAGTAATGCCCGCAAAAGAATAGCGTATCAAAAATAATATTAACCCGTCACTCACTAGTTGATCTCAGCGGGTGAGTGGGTCCTCCCACCCGTTCCGCCATATAAACCCCGGGTGTAGGGAGGTGAAGAAACTGGATGCTAGAGACTTAAGCCTATTCGCTGCTTTTGCCAGCTTGTATGTAGTTGCAAATGTTGTCCAAATGATTTCGATTGGCAATCCCACGGTTTATGGTCCAGTTCAGCTTCGTATCGCAGACTGCCTCATCGCTTTGTCGGCGTTGTTAGGTTGGCCCGTTGTAGCTGGAGTGACTGTTGGCTGCTTCCTAACAAACGCGTATTACTTTCTTGGCCCAATGGATGTGGTGTTTGGTCCGGTTGCGAACCTGATCTCCGCAACGGTTATCCTGTTGCTTAGGAGAAGACGATTGCTAGCCTGTATAGTTGCTTCCTTTCCAGTCGGCGTCATCGTTGGAGGATACTTATGGACCTTCTTTCCACCACCAGATATCCTAGGATTTCTACCAGTATGGACGGCTATGATCGTCAGCATCACCATCAGCAGCCTCATAGCCATCGCTGTAGTCGGCTACGGTTTGCTCACCATCCTGAGTAGACCAGGCTTCATTGAACCCCTAAAATCTCGCGGATTGAAGGTTCTCGCTGAAGGTTAGCTTTTCGGCGTAGGACATTTGCTTAGAAAGTCTATAAGGATAGCATAGAAAATAAAACCATGACGGTTTATATGAACCTTCAGAATTATGTTAACTAGATGCTGAGAGAGAAGGGAGAGAAGGATTGAAGAAGATTAGGATAAAGAGGTACCCTCCCCAAAATTTTCCAAGTCCAAAATCCTTGTGGGAGGTAGTTGCAGTTCCTCCCTTATCCAAGGAAGACGCTGAATTCGCCATGCTCTATAAGGTTAACCCCCATCATCCACTGGTAATAGAGGAAATGTCAGAAATTGTGGAAATTGAAGTGAACGATAAGGCCTTCAAAGAATTGGTGTGGCTGTTTAAGAAATATCAGGTACCCTATAAACCAATCGACGAAGGAATAGAAATCAGACACGTAGAAACCAGATGCTAACTCGTTAATTCTTTGCCTTCTTTCTCCTTTTTCCTAAACTTAACGAAGACAACGGTTACAGCTAATAGGAGTATGGTTATTAAAACTGTTTCATTACTGGAAGTCGGCGACTCAGGCTTGTCAATTGGGACAGCTATGCCACCCACAGCGGGTGGAGGCGGTGGTGGTCCAACACGGGTGCCAACGATTTGAACTTTATGGGTGCTGTGGAAGTAGTTGAAATATAGGAAGGTATGCGTACCATTTGAAGTTTCAAGCAAGACTGCGGGAAGTTGATCGCCCACTAAGACGGTATACGGACCACCAAGGAGAACGTTTGGAACACTGACGTTACAGAAGCCAACAGTGCCGTCTGGACCAGCAACATCAAAACTTATCTGCTTCAGTGGCTGGCTGAAATTGAAACCCGATACGGTTGAGTTGCTGAACGTGGCGACTGTATAGGTTTTTTCTCCCAAAATGACGTCAAACAATATTTCTATAGGATACCCAGCGCTTATCCAAGCCGTAATCCCGCTCAGCATGTTGTAAACTTTTGTAAACCCGTGGGCATCTAGTATTCCGCTTGCTGTTGCACTTCTTCCTCCAGATTTACAATACACTAACGTTTCTTTCTCCTTATCCAGTTCACCTATTCTTCCTTCAAGTTCGGGTAGCGGTATGAGAATTGCATTTTTGATGTGCCCACTCGCATACTCCGACAAATATCTTACATCCAGAATAACAAGGTCAGGATTCGTGTCTATCATTTCCTTCGCCACCGAAACGCTCACATTCGTATAAGGGCTTGCTCTAACAGACACTATGAACTGGGTAAGGGACATTGCTGACAAGAAACACATGGATAGTAAGACTGTTAACAAAACTTTCCTGTTCATTTTCAGCCCTCCTTTCTCTCAATACCAAAACGTGAACAGAATTAATTAAACTTTCAGTAACAATCTTCTATACTGACTTTCTGAGCTTTTTCTACAAGAAGCGTTCAAGTTTGGTTAATAGTGTAAGAATACCATTGGTTAGAAGAATACAACTATAAGATTTATATTTTCAAAGAATCTAACTAAAATGCCAGTGAACAAAATGGTTTTGTATCCAAGCAAAGCATGGTTGGAAGAATACCGCAAAATGCTGAACCAAAGCAAAGAATACAAGGAAGCGGGAAAAGGTTGGGGCGTGGGTTGGAACGGTGACTTCATTTTCCAGATTGAAAACATCCCAGTTGACAAGATATCAGTTGAAGACCTCCCAACCGACGTGGCTAAGGAATTAAAAGAATACGTGATAAATGGAACGTCTTACTCCTACATCCAGCTCAAAGACGGTGAATGCAAAGGTGCCCGTCCCCTCAAGGATCCAAAAGAGGTGCAAGTAGGCTTCATAATGAAGGGGCCCTACGAAAACTGGAAGAAACTGACCAAGGGGGAGTTAGACCCGACCAGAGCTCTGCTGGCGCGCAAATTCACGCTTGAGGGAGACATGGCAAAAGTAATGCGGTATACTAGAGCAGCTAACCTAATGACCAAGATATCTTCTGGCATTAAAACAGAATTCATCGACGAAGTATATGCCAAAAAATGAAAGCATCCTACTCCGACACTCCGCTATCACATAAATCTTTCAAGTTTCGTCAACCCAATAATCTCATCAAAGTCCAGTCCCAAGGCGTCAAGAACCTGATCGAAGGTTGAATGCAAGTATCCCACATACTTATCCACATCTATCTCACTCTAACATGCTGCGGCATAGTCTTAGTATACCCTTCCGGAATCTTGCCAAGAACAACATGGAATGCGCACGAATTCTATTTTAAATGATGCATCATATTTTGCTTTTTTTATCTTTTATATTTGACTAAAATGACGCAACAAAACTTAAAATTAAAACTACTAACTCTTTAGCATGCACGTTCAGAATTTTGCGAAAAAAATAGCTTTATTACAAGCTTTCCTAGGGAATTTCAAAATTAGAAGTAACAATGAAAAACTCTCAATGCCAAAAAAAGCGACTATTTGCAACAGCGTCTACCTGGCTCAAGAATTACTTGAACTTCCTTTTGGTTATCAGTTCACTGGATTTGGCCGCAATGGGGTGGTAAGTTCGGATCTGTGCGCAGATTATGATGATGCCCAATTTTATAAGATTTCTCATACTAAAAAAGATGGGACAAATGATCAAGTGATAAAGGCAGCCCACCTTCTTTCCAACTTCACCGATGACGAGCTCGCAGAAGTAGCACAATTACTTTGGAATGAAGGAGTCTTTCTGAGTGAAGATGAAAAAATAAAGGCAAATGAAATAAGGGCGACATTACTCAAGCAAACTCTCTAAATTGTTCTTCGATCTGCGAGATTCGTCTCTTAGCATAGGTATCAATTCTCTTTTCCTTCCTTCCGTCACATTGGATTCTCTTTCCATAAACCCGAAACAAAATCACATATCGCCGCAGAGATCGATAATAATGATGAAAAGCAGGTTCATCACTCAAAGATTTAACAGGGTCCTTTTCATCTTCCGAATCAAAAATTCTAGGTTCTCGTAACCATTTGTCTAACTCTTCGAGGGTTACACCTACGGGGCGAATTTCAGGGCGATAATCTACTTTTATCTCCAAGTTAGCTTTTTCAGCTTCCTTGAGAAGCTCGTTCTTTAATTCTGACAGGTGAACTTGAGCATCTTTCCTTATTGCTGTACCAAGAGACAAAGGATGTTCAGAAATTTCTTTGTATATTTTATCTCTCTTAATATAACTATCTAGTAGAGAACTAGCCTTTTTGAAACTCTTGGAGCGACCTCTCTTTTTTGTTATGTCATAGAAAAGTGACATGTCGTCAGTGTTTAAGAACTTGTCTATATCTGTTATTATTTCTTCAACATACCCTGGTATTTCTTCCAAGGCATCTGCTACAATGAAGTCAAAAATTCGAGATGTCTTATGGTAGTAAACAGTAGTATACATTAATTGAATCGCGTAAAAGCTACTTATCAGCGCATCCAAAGCAGTTTTGGAGATGCAAAGACTTAATTTATGCACTCTTAAAGCTTCTAAGATTCGGGTACAGTCGATGACGCCGTATTCGATCCCAGTGTGATGGGCATCTCTCATTAAATAATCAAGTTTATCACAGTCATAAGGACTGTCAATTAGTTCATGAAGAAAAGTAGGAGCTTTTCCTTTATCTTTCAAAATCTCCGTCACGTGATCAATTTTAAGTGGCTTTAAATTGTCAGAAAGCTTCTCTTTAATGATATTAATGCCCATTACAGAATGGTCAAATCTTTTTGATATTTTTTTCTCATCATGCATTTTTCGACAAACATCTTCAAACGTATGACCAAAGGGGCCGTGTCCAACATCGTGCAATAGCCCAGCAAGTCTAACGGATTGAACAATCTCATCAAGTTCTTTCTTGTCCCACCAACTCGAAACCTTTCCGGAAAGATTGTCTCCTGTGTAACCTGGCTGCGTTGGAACTAGTTCGCCAAAAAATAATGGGCTTATTTTTCCCTTAATCATGTTATGCTGCTGATATAGAATATAGAGAAGCGCCTTATGTGCGAGATACATCGTTCCTAACGAGTGAGACTTTCGTGAGTACCTTCCGCTTGGATAAACAAGCCTTGCAGTAGGCATTTGTTCGATTCGGTCCAATCGTTGGAATTCGGGTGAATTGATAATGTTGTCTTCAATGTCTGTCCACTTGATATACCCATACAGTGGATCTTTCGACTCCCGCACCATCTTAATGCCCAAGCTATTATCAAGCAGGTTATTTTTAACCAACCGAAGCACCAAAAACATTTTATTTGTATTTTTCATAAAAATTTATCTGCTAACCAATAAAAAATCAAAACTTAATGAACCGTCTCAAAAGAGATTTTCGTTCTAGCCTCTTCGCCAGTATGAGTGGTATCAACTGAAAGTTGCACCTGTGACCCATTTCCTTACCCCATAGTATAATACATGGGTTCTCAGAATATTGTTTACATGAATCTTTCAAGTTTTGTTAATCCAATAATTTCGTCAAAGTCCAGTCCCAAGGCGTCAAGAACCTGATCGAAGGTTGAATGCAAGTATCCCACATACTTATCCACATCTATCTCACTGTTAGAAGCCAACTGAACAGGCTTCACACGAGGCTCCTTAACAACCTTAACAAAACTTATCAAATCCCCAGCCTTCAAATCATATCCCATATCCTTAAGAATAAACGCAGCCCTAACATGCTGCGGCACAGTCTTAGTATACCCTTCCGGAATCTTGCCAAGAACAACATGGAACGCCAACTCGTCAGGCCTGTCGCCCCACCTACGTTGCTTCAACCGTAAGTAGCGGTCTCGAATAATTTTCCGAATCTCCCTTTTTGCCTCCTCAAACTCTGCCGGAGATTTCACCTCGCCCAGTCTCTCTTCCATCTGGTCAAAAGCCTTCTTGATGAAGACGGGAATATGCCTCTTCTTCCCCGTCATTCCTTTAACATCAACGTTTCCGTCTGGAAAAATCCCGAGATAATTCTTTTTTCTGGAGCTAAAAACTGAATAGCGGTAAGATTTGTCCACGTCGAGTTCCATTTCCAACTCCTTTTCAGACCAGTTTTCTAGGACCTTTATCTGATCCGGGGAGGGACCCCTTAAGAAGATGCTGTCCGTGTCTCCATAAATAACGTCGATCCCCAGCTCCTGAGCCTTGTCTATGGTTTTCGTTATAACGTGTCTTCCAATAGCTGCTGTAGCTTCAGCCACCGGAGGACAGTACAGATCGAAAGCTTCTGCACCAAACACGCCGTAACTCGCGTTAAGAATAACCTTTAGCGCGCTCTGGATAACATCATACCAGCTTCTCAACTCGCTTGGCAACGTTTTATCCTTGAATTTCGGTTTATACCATTTAATTCTTAGGTCCCTGAGGGCGCCTATCAACAAACTTTCAAGGGCTCTCCGCTTCTTACATATCCAGTGAGGAGTTTCCGGAACCTTGTTACCTTTGCATTCTTCGTGGGGACAAAGAATGGACTGGTAGCCCAAATTGTAAACCTTGATTATAGAGGGGTACAGACTGGCAAAATCCATTACCGCCACATTGAAGTGGACGCCGGGCACAGGCTCAACCACTATAGCCCCCTTGTATTTTTTCCCCTTTATGATAGCCTTTGTAGCGGTCAATCCCTTAAGGGCAAGTATGTCATCAGCGTTTGGAATCAGCATGTTCCTCCGCCGATGCTCATGATGAAGAAAGTTTCGTATCCACCGTGAAACTCCCTGTCGACTAACGTCTTCCATGGGCATGCGGGCAATTCTTGAAATGGCCAGAATCAGCTTCATGACCAGATCATTGTCGAAAGCGGTGAGGGTAAAGGTAATCTCGGCGTCTCTAAAGTTGTATCGGGCAAGTTCCGTGTACGTCAACTCAGAAAGAGGCTTATCAAGCTCAACCTTTGCTAGTCCCACTAGGGCCTTGCCAACTTCGTCAAGGGTTACGTCCCGATACTTCTGGCTAAACGCATAAATCTGGATTGACCTGTTGAAGAAGAACTTGTAGAGGTCTATGTGAATGCCATTCTTGAGTAGACATACTCTTCTCCCAATCTCTATGGGAATCTGGCTTTTCTTCAAGCCAAAATGATTCAAGGCCCTGTGGTATAGATACCGCAGATCAAAATCGTCTCCATTAAAAGTGATGACGAAGGGGTAATCCCAAAGAGCCTCAAAAATTTCAAGAATCAACTTCTCCTCAGAATCAAAGGATTCAATGCTTACGTCAGAAGGCAACTTTTCAACGCCTTCCTTAACGCCCTCACGCTTCAAAAGCAGAATCCTCTTCTTTCCATCAGACCCCAAAAGTGCTACAGAAATAATGTGATACGCGGCTTCGTGAGGATCAGGAACGCGGGTTGGAATAGGTGTGGCAACCTCTATGTCGATGGCAACCCTTCGAAATCTGGGAGCAGGATACTCCAGAAGGCGTGCCCACATTTCCAGGTTCTCTAGAAACTCTTCGGGTTCCTTTTGGAATAATCCAAGAATTTTTTTAACCATATCTTCAGATGGCTCGTTTCTGGCTGGAACGAGTTGCCCCTTCTCGATCTTATAAATCATGCCTGGAGCCAAGTTTCTGTCATAGATGTAGGATTGGTAATATTTGATGGCGGCTTCCCAAACCTTCACGGGTTGTTCCAAGCCGGCTATTTTAGGATATTCCTCGGGAATGATGTCTCTTACACAACCGCTGGGACGACCACCTATTGCGAGAGGATCCTTAGCCACAATCTTTGTTACGGTCACTTTCTGATCGATGAGGGGGTCATACTTCTCCACAGGTTCAAAGTGGTCAAACCCGGGATGCGCCTTTAGACGACCAATTTTCTCGAGTTCGCTGGCTGGAAGATTTGTGAGACAATAGGGCTTATGACCTGTCGTGTCGTACCAAGAATAGATTTTTTCGGATTTTGGCTCGTAAAGTTTGATTAAGGCAACACCCCTTTTTCCGTCGTAGGTGGCGGATACGAAGTAGGAGGGAGGCAATTCTTTGCGGGTTTCGGGTTGAAAAATAGGGCGTTCTCTTCTTTGTGGTGGTTCTTCAGCCAAGGGTGAGGGAGATTCTGTTGTCTTCTTTTCTGCTGTCTCAGTAGCCTTGAAAAAGTCGTCTAAACTCCTTTTCATCTTCACTCGTATCCATTATAATGGTATGTTCTATCCCCTTTAAAAAATACTGTTAAGCTTAAAATTCGTCCAAACATTCTCAAGAAGTAACGTAGCCATCAAGCTTTTATTAGGCACCCAGTTCAGACTCATAACACGAGGGTTAAATTGTTACGGGCTGCTTGGACGCTTGCCATCGAAACCTTGAGTTGGATTGAGTTAAAACGTTTGGGCGAGCGCCTAGCCTTGGCTAAAGCAGCGAGGCAGTTGGGAATAGAGGACCCCAAGGCCATTGGTTTAGCCCACAAAATGGTGTCCGAAACCCTCAGAAGAAAAAACCTTATTGATTTCATCTTGAACTCGGTGCTGGCACCCCGGTCCCTCAACGATTTTAGGCTTGGCCCACGGGCTTTTCTCCGCTTGTATGTGTATGAAACAAAGATGGCGAACGGCGATTCAGAGAAGGCTGTGAGCATAGCCAGAATGGGTCGTTCAATTTTAGGCTGGCGCGAATTACAAGGGATTGAAGAAACGCTTGGCGAGATACTGAGTATACAGCTTGACTCTGTCTTGAGGGAGGTTGACGACGAAGAGAAAGGAGCACTTCTAACATATCATCCCACATGGTTTGTAAAATACTGTTTCAGACTGCTGGGAAGAAAAGAAGCCCTGAGATTCTTGGAGAAGGCTACAGAAATTCCGCCCACATACGTAAGGATAAACACCCTGAAAGGGTCGGAGGAAAATCTGCTCAAAAGAATAGAAGATGACGGAATCATACTTGAAAAAGTGCAGCAACTAAAACACATGTATAAAGTGGTTAAAAGCAGAAACCCTCTCATAAGAACACAAAGCTTCCGCGACGGACTTTTTTACCTCCAAGACAAAGCCAGTTGTCTAGCCGCGGAAATCGCAAATCCAGAAGCCGGGGCGATCGTGCTCGATGTTTGCGCGGCTCCGGGAGCAAAAACAACCTATTTGGCTCAGCTAATGGAAAATAAGGGCGTCATCTATTCTGTTGATTACTCAAGGCGGAGAATGGAGGTTTGGAAAAGAGAAACAAAGCGTATGGGCGTTAAGACAGCCGCTCCAATTATTGCTGACGCTCGCAAGCCTCTGCCAGTAAACCTGTCCGCCGACCTGGTGGTTTTAGATCCGCCATGCACGAGCACTGGCACCTTCAGCAGGATGCCTTCAGCCAAATGGAGGCTAACAAAGAGGTCTATATTGGGCATGACGAAGTTTCAGTGGGAAATGCTGGATCGATGCGCTGAGCATGTGAATGAGGGCGGCTTTCTAATCTACTCCACCTGTAGCATAACCGTGGAAGAAAACGAAATGCAGATTGAAAAATTTTTGAATTGGCATCCAGAGTTTAAGCTTGTAGAGACCTCGCCGAGGATAGGCTTACCCGGACTGCGAGGACAAACCAAATGTCAAAGGCTTTATCCGCACATTCATGGCTCTAACGGATTTTTCGTCGCAAAGCTTTCGAAAGAAACTGCTTAAATCCGTAAGGGAAAAAAGTTACATGAATTAGCCTTTCTGTGTTTTTTCCACCTGACATAACGTTTCAAATATGGTTTTTGCGGCTTGTATGGCGGTTATGCCATTGTCATAGTGAGGCGCAACCTCAACCAGATCGAAGGCAACCATGCGGTGATCGCACACTCGGCATAAAAGGTCCAAAAATACGTGCACATCCAGTCCGTCCGGCTCGGGATTTTGAACCGCCGGGGCAAAAGCAGGATCAAGAACGTCCATGTCAATGGTGAGATAGATTTTTTCATGGTCAGCGAGAAGCTTTTCGATTTTTTTGGTTATTCTTTCAATGCCGTCTTTTCTGATTTGCTGGACTGTCAAAAACTGAATGTTGGATTTTTTTGCATAGTTAAGCTCTTCCTTGCATGCGGCGCGGGTGCCAATTTCCAGAATCTTTTCGGGGTTGATTTGTTCGCTGATTCTCCGCATGAATGTTGTGTGGGAAACGGTTCGACCCATGTATTCGTTGCGCAGGTCTAAATGGGCGTCAAAACTTACCAAAGCAACTTTTTCGTTGATGCCTCGCATGACGCCTAAGGTTACGGTGTGTTCGCCTCCAATTATTACAGGCATTTTCTTAGCGTTTAAAAGGTCCTTCGTTACCAACTCCAAGCGCTTTAGGGTTTCATCAACCTCGCTGGTAACGTGGAGGTCTCCCAAATCGTGAATTTTTAGGTCTTCAAGGTCGATGCCTGCTCTGAAACTGTAGGTTTCAAGGTTGAGGGAGACTTCCCTGATGGCGAGGGGCGCGAATCTCGATCCGCAACGATAGGTGCTGGTTACGTCTAGGGGAGCCCCAAGAATCACGTATTTGGTTTCTTCAAAGGTTCTTTGAAGACCGCTGAAAACTGGAGATGGAGAAACGAAAAGCTCAAGATAGCTCACGCCCGCCTCAGCCTCCTAGAGTTCTGTTTACGAGTCTTTGATTTTTTCTGAGGCAGGT
>Ga0315314_1000611_pt1 | contig 37341 bp, 33 predicted proteins | sample TDP9_MG_FD_203631 | JGI IMG/M metagenome (GOLD analysis project Ga0315314, IMG submission 203631) | Freshwater sediment microbial communities from Lake Towuti, South Sulawesi, Indonesia - TDP9 | ecosystem: Environmental > Aquatic > Freshwater > Lake > Sediment | place: Indonesia: South Sulawesi... | reverse complement strand
CCGTGCGTTCCCTCGACAGGTAACATGATAGTAAGCATTTTCATATTGAATCCGTAACGGACGAGCCATACCAAAATCCTATGATTATCAGCCCCACTTTGTCAAGAATAAAGATTTGACCCCTTTAGACTTTCTTCTTCCATGTTGGGGAAGTTCCGGTTGTCAACCCCTTCGAAGTTGCAGTGAAATAAGTATGGCTCCTTCAGGTGCCAGTCCAGCAAAAGAGGCTGTTCGATATAGTCCTCTCTATGCTCGCAGAGGAACACCCAGATTTCGTAGAGCCGATATATGCCGAGAAGCAAGGATCGCTGCAGCAGAGAACTCGGCCAGATGATACCGAGCAGCACATCTTCCATGAACATAAGCACATCGGCTGACGACACTGAACGGGGGTTGCTGACGTCCAGATGAGTGTAGTAATCTCTGAGTTTTTTGGCCTGCTCTAACCGCTGCCAATATCGAGATCCCCGCTCTACTTCCAGATTGTATCCATACTTAAGGAACACCGCATACCGGTCGAGCACAGGTTGGAATTGCGATCGAGTTCGAATCGCCCCTTTGTGGTCAACCCAGGGTTCTTCCTCGCGAAGGAAGTTGGCAATTTCCCTAGGCACTGTAGGAACGGTAGCGAGCAGAAGTTCTGACGAATGGCGAAGGAATGTTTCAAAGCCACTCCAAAACGTCAGAATGACCGGTGGATAGTAGCGCAGCTCACCTTTTCGCTCAGTCTTTCTGTGATACTCGATGACGGAATCACTAAATAGATGAAGTGCAGCCTCAAAAAACCGAGTCGGAACATCTGTGTTCCTCGTCAGCACACGAACCCGCTCATCTTCCTCTGGACAGAGTCTAGTGTAAGGATGGATAGACGATCCTTCCCAATTGAAACTGTTCATGTACTCAAAATCGAGCTTATAGGTGTCTCTTAATCGCGGATGAGGGTACTCCCTGGGCGGTATTCCATCTTCATCTGGTTCTGGATAAAACAGATAATGCAGGTTTTCCTTGAATTCTTCTATATCAATACTGCTCATTGTGATTTACGGCAAAGATGAAGGCTAACGAAAAGGCTCACCGGGAGCCGGATTTAACGGCGATCCGGTGGAGCCGCTTGTTAGGCGATGGTGAAAGTCTCGCGACCGATTTCTTGGAAATCCCGCCTGATATCGGCCATGTCCTTCCAAAACACCTTTTCTCGTCGATACCGTTTAGCCCAGGAGTAATGGTGAATCCCAATGAGCCGGGGTTGGTAACCCTTTGGAATCCACACTTTCAAAATGCTCAGAGTCTTGTGTCCCAGAGCAACCAATAGATGCGGATTGAGTAGATGGATCTCCTTGAGAAGATACTTTTGGTGAAGTCGCACGAGACCTTTGTTGGACAAATTGTCGCGCATTTCTCTTGAAGTTGCTCGAACCTTGAAGACATCAGTAATGTGCGAATTGCCGAGGCCGTTCCGATCCAAACATTTATAAAACACTTGATCAGCTTTGGACGGGAATCTTCCTGTGCTGGGATTCAGACCGATGAACATGATCGGACCAGTTCCGCGCCAACCTCTTACTCCATCTTTTTCAGGAAAAAACCACACCTCATGCCATTGCTTCACATATAGTTCAGCAATAATTCTTTGTCGAAGTCGACTGAGCGCCGCTTCCAGCTTCATGACTGAATTGATCCCATTCGCCTAACGATAAAACTGTGCGGTGGCTATCAGCCATCCGCACAAGTGTCTTGTTAGGTGACCTTTGTAAGTAATGTTTTCACATCAATATTTGCATAGTATTTGGCTGCTAACTCTGAAGATAACCTGATAGTATCAATATCATTTTGACGATCATAGATTACAAATGAAATATTCTTACCAAACTCCCATAATACGGTCCCCTCAGGTGAATCATTCTCAATTGGAATTATATTTTTATACTTCGTATATCCTACGGTACGCATATTCAATTCATCAATAAAGAAGGTATCCATGAATATTGAAACATCTGCAATAATATAATCATCGGCCTTGTTTCTCATTGTTGGACTTATACGGACTTTTTCTTTAACATCAAGAGTTTTTCTGAATTTGGGGAAAGATTCTGAAAAAGAATCACCTTTTAAGGTCTCGGATATTAGAGCAACTAACAGATCTATATACTGAGTTCTGTCTTTAGGCCCAAAGAGTTGAAATAAAACTCTATCTGTCAAATGAATAAATAACATCAAATATTCGACAGTAATTTGGCTAAAAACCGCAGGGGTTAATGGATAACTTGTAACACTTTGAAAATTAGAGTCTAAAGAACTCGAGCATTTCAGAGAATTGACGATAGTTTTACCTGCAATTGTTGCAATTTGATCAAATAAAAATTTATCTGTTCTTTTTTTCCTAAGAAAATTAAACATAAATAGTCACCTAACGTGACGCATGAGCCTCAGCGGTGAAGCGCTAGCGGAACTGCTGTACTGCTCGATGCGATTGTTGGGCCTCTTTATAAGCTTCTAAAGCACAGTTTCAGCACAGGAAGGTCGCACTGGAAACCATTTTCAGCAGTACCTCCCGTGATTCCTCGGCCAGTTCCTCAGCCTCATGAAGCGCAATTATGAAGAACCTCTGTGCGTTCTCATCAATCACCGTAACACAGTCGAAATAGTTCCTCTTTCCAGGAGCCCCCTTTCGAGGATAGTAGCTTCGACAACGTATGCCCCTTTTTGTAGCAACAGGAAAGGGTTCAATCGTGGGTTGATCACCTTCGAAGAACTCCATCGCCTTCAAAGCGGGAAGCTGTAGCGAAAGATCCGCAAGCCTTCGGCCCTCGGCACCTTGTTTAAGGTTTTGAAGGAGTGCAATTCCTTGAGCATATAGCGGAGTGGATGTAATGAAGATGTTTCCCCTGAAACCCAATGTGGTGGTCTCTTCACTCAGGGGACGAATGAATGCCGCAACGGTGTGCTCCTGAATTCTCTCCCATTCGGTCGGACAAGCTAGTGCAATTCCATCGTCACGGGAGACAACAGGCACGAAGTTATCAGGACAGACGACAGGCGGCAGTTCGCCGGATCGTAAGCGGCGGATGGTGTTTTCAAGCTGTGAGATTCTCTCTTGCTGCTCGGAGATGGTAGCGGTTTGAACACTTTCTCTGTACTGCTGGAACAAGGATTTGAGTATTCTGTAGGAAATACAAAAGATAACGACGAACCCCGCCGCCGCTCCGCCAAGTTGGAAGGTTTTGCTAGTCACCACACCTGTTGATGCGAGCAAACCATACAACAGCCATGCTGCGATCGCGCTGCATCCGAAGATCAGCAAGAAGTGGAGGGCAGGCATCAACTCCGTCAGTACGTGGATCCACGGTTCGCTATGTCCTGATTGGCGTTGCTCTCTTGACATCGCATATCCTCCGGCCCAACGCTAGAAATAAGGCGCGGGGCACTCAGCCCCCCCTTGCAAAAAAGGCACGGGCTATCGCCCGTCGCCTTGATTGATTTGTTGGGTGCTGAACTATAATGTCATGAACGTATTCTTTCCTCAACCAACCTATAAATGATACCATCCCAGACCGCACCAGCGTCTCTGCTTTTCTTTAATTCGTCCCATACTACTGGCCAACTCTGGCTAACAGTGTTTAAAGTCGTGTAAGTAGCAATCATTACCGCCATTAAATCATTGATTTTCTTTTGTGCTTTCCATTTTCGCCATTGCCACAAAACTGTGACACCTACCCAAGCGACTGGAGCAACGGGCGCAAAATGGAAAGTAGCAGCAAAAACCCCGATCCAGAGAAGCCATTTCACCAGAAAAACAATCGATCGCCACAGCCCAGATGAAATCTGCCATTTGATACTGCCTGCCTTTTTTGATATATAGCGGCTAAGCGGCATGATACGAGAGCGAAAGAAATCAAGTGTCGCCTGGCATTCAGCATAGGTAAGAGCATTGACAATTAGCCAGTCAAGCTCGCGACAATGAAGCCAAGGTCTTTCCAGATATCGCTCTGCGGCATTCTGTAATTCAGCCCGGGAAAAATGCATATAGCGCCAATCGGATTCCATATCATTTGCGCCCCGATGGCGCCAGCTCGTGACCGGATCAATTGATTTTATCTGGTCGCCTTCCACCTTTTCCCAAGTGATAGACGTAAATAAATCGTCGACTATATCGGTTGCTTCTGAAACCAACTCCCCGGTTGCATATTCATCCAAGTTGCGTGTTTTTGCCTCCATCCGAGCGCGTTCAGAAACGTATCTCACAAGGTCATCTTTTCGCACCATCTATCTGGGTTCCCTTCATTAATCGTTATCGTTACATCACCCAACGATTAAGCTAAGGGGCGCGGCGGTTTTTTGCCGCGTCCCTCTTGAGCGCTTTGTTAGGCCCGCGACTTTTTCTTTTGAAATTCAATAATCGATTGTCCGTGCCCCAACTTTATCCGTTGCTTGTAAAGTGTATAGTGTAGCTTTGACCCCAATCCTCCGGTTGTCACCGGGCTCCGTCGCTTGAAGTCCGAGGTTCCGGAGCCATGGTTTCACGTCCTACTTGCAGCGAGCGAGTGCGTAACCCAATCCGCCGAAGCCGAGTTGACCCGTGGCGACACTCGCGAAGCCGGCCCGTTTCATCAAGGCTGCGGCTTCGTCGAGGATACGCGGGCTCTTCCGGGCGTGAAGCAAGGCAACCGGGTGGAGAAGGGCCCAAACCCCACGCCCCCGGCTGAATTCCACGATCAACGTCCGGCCCTCGGACTTGAGCACGCGCCGCATCTCGGCGAGCGCCCCGGCGCGGGCATCTTCGGGCAAGTGATGCACCGCGAGCGAGCAGAGCACGACTTCGAACGCCGCGTCTGCGAAGGGAAGCGACTGCCCTGCGGCAACCTCGAACGTAACAGGCAGTCCGCGACGGGCGGACTTGGCCCTCGCGCGGTCAATCATCTCCTCGGAGGCGTCGATCCCATGCACGGACCCGCTCGCGCCGACACGCCGCTTCGCGGCGAGCGCCAGCGTGCCCGTCCCGCAACCGACATCCAGCACGGTCTCCCCGGCGACAACCTGAGCGACATTGAGCGTTCGCTCTCGCAACTGTGCTTCGCGCCCGAGCGTGTACGCCCAGGCCAGCCAGTCGTAGAACCGAGCCGAGTGGAGCGTGGCGCCGGTCGAACCGTAGACATCGCGCGGGCGGGCGTGTGACCGCACCGCCGCGACGAGAATCCCGCCGCCGGCGAGGGCCAGAGCCACGTGGACCGCGATGGCCACACTGACATGGATTCCCGTCACGGCTCCGATCGCCACCCACCAAGACGTCCAGTGCATCAAGATGATCGCGGTCGCCACGAGTACGGCACCTAGGAGCAGATGGCTCATGAAGATCTTGTGGCGCTGTCTTTCGGTATGGAATCTCATGACTCATATCTCCTTTCCAGAAGCAGGGGGCGTTTACCGCCTAACATTGCCGGTGACTGGCGCGGCTCTAGGACGCGTCCAGTCCACCGGCTTGTTAGGAACTCCTTACACAAACACTCGAATCATGAGACGGCTGATGACGACAAAAAAGACTGCAACCGCCAGAACTCCCGCATATTCCCGTACACTCACCCTAATTTGGGCTTCTTTGTTGGTAATTAGGTAGAATATGGCACCGTGCAAAGCCGATAAGCCCAAAATAGCAGGCAGAACATCCAGTACTTTAATGTCTTTGTAGACGTCGTAGGTAGGAGCGAAAGGGACGACGAAGATCCCGTACATCACCGCAACGCAAGCCGAAATGCCTGCGATGTGCTCCTTTGTAGTCTGTGATAGTCCATCTTTAAGATCTAAATACCTGGAGGCGTAAGCTATCATGAATGTTATCATGGTCATGAGATAAGCCCCGCTGAGCCAGCGCCAGCGGTCAAACACTTCGCGTTGGGGATTGTTAAAAACATCAACAGTCCCAAACACGATGGCCAGAATTGAACCACAAAAAGCCATAACCGCCAGTAGCCAATTGCTTAATAATATTTTCATTCTTGGTTCCTAACGACCAAAATCAGCGGTGGCTATAAGCCATCCGCTGGAGTGATTTGTTGGGCGAGGATCATTTTCGGTTCTTCTCATAGAATCAATAATCAAGTCTGGCCCCGCATCCCACTTTTTTGAGCGAGCAGCCAGTTTACAGCACCTTGTTTCGCGGCGGCCCAGGCAGCGAGGCCTTCAAGGTACGAGCTTTGGGAGAGCGAGAGAAAGGGCTCGTCTACGTCGGGATTCCATCCGCCGTGGACAATGCTACTTCGGGATGCGTATACCGCCTCGTACAGGTGGCTCACCTCAGGCGTGGGATGAACGTATTCGTCGAGGAAAGAGCGGAACGCTGCCGAAATGCCCACATGAGAGTGGCAGACCTTGCATGTTTGTGTCTCTTCGAGAAGAGGTTCTATAGCGCTGACCAAGGCGACAAGCTTCTGCGGTTGTCCGGTGGCGGGGCTGGAGGCGGCGAAGATTGACGCACAGCACCTGAGGAAGCGGAGTCGCTTCTCGGTTGAGAGGGCGGTGAACCGCGCATAGAGGTAAGCGAGGTCAGGGACTCGGAAATCCGAGGATCCGATGCCAAGGGCAGCGTAATACTCTGGTGACGGAACCGGATGAAGTTGTGGCGTCCCGGAGGGCTCTGAGTACGCGTCCTCCGGGGCATTCTCGAGACCGTGCGAAACCCCGCATTGAACGAGCGCGTAGGATGAATCAAGGAAGGCCCAGGAGTAAGGGATGGAGAGCGAGAAGACTGGTATGTCTATGAACGTTGACAGGAGCCACGAGGCGTGCTGAATGGCGGTGAGCCGCCGATGGGCTTCGAGGAAGGGGAGTCTCGACCAGCGGTAGGTTACTTCGACTGCGAATGGGAATGGGACTGCGGATGCAAATGAAGAGGAAAGGGCGCGATGGCTTGTTCGATCCACCAAGGGAACGCCAACCGGACGTATTTGGAGCCACCCTGGGACGGTGTATGAACCGGTGAGTTGTCGATACGCAAGGAGGACGGGGCGGGCGACTCGCAGTATGTCCCGTTGCGCGTCCTTGACAATGGCCGCCTCAACCTGTTGCCACAATGACTGGTCGACGCAGAGACGTTTTAGGATGCCTTTCTTAGTGAAAAGTGCCTGAGCCACGATCTGTTCCCCTTTGAGCAGGTCGTATATTCGTTTGCCGGAGGGACGGGACCCTGAGGCTGAAAGGGCGGACCTTAGGGCCTCGGTGGCCTCGTGATTATCAAGTCCCAAAGAGTGAAGCTGGGGGAGGACATCCCTGAATGCTTTCATCAATTGACCTTCGGACCACAGGCTTTCGGGCGCGGTTGCTGCGGCCTAACGTCCGGCATAAGGCGCGGCGGCTTTGTGCCGTCGCTCTTAATGCCGTTGTTAAACTTTTTATCCAGTTACATAGAGGGTGACTAGTCTGCCTTCACCGTCAATCTGAAGGCAATAATAATCTTTATTGAACAACACGCTCATTTTCCCAACTCTTTTAAAAGCGTTGCCAGGCTTCTCTTCGAAATGTCTCTTTATTTCGCCCTCGATTGTTCCCAGCACTTTCTCGATAAGGTCCTTTAGATCCTCAAACTTATACGGAAACGGTGTTTTTGTTTTGAAATGACCAATCTGAAGTTGTTTAACATGCCTCAAGACAATATGTAGATAAGAATCGACGTCCCAAAATATTTGTTTTTTTGCATAAAGTAAAATGCTCGGCTCGAAATTTGACAGCGACGACATGATTGTTTCGAAAATGGCGGCGCTTCTTGAGAGCTCATCTGAATTAACACGGCTTTTCTTAATTTCATTAAAGAGCTTTATGAAATGTTCCGACCGTCGGATGAATTCGAGATCTGCCAGTTTTAATTTTTCTTCTTCAGAGATTTTTTTGCGCCTTTCTTTAGTCTTGTATATATGGTACCAAATATTGGTGGACGCTTGAACTTTTTCCACGTCAAAGCCAAGATAGTCCAGCAGCCGTGAATCGATGTGGCCGTCATTGATTCCTAAGGTTATGCCTATGAACTTTTCTTTTTCATAGGGAATTAGTTCAGTCTTTGAATTAATTTTGGATGTGATGTAGTTTTGGTACAGGATGTCGTAATCAACCTTCGGATCTGCCTTATAGGGGATATAGATAATATTAGGGACCTTCTTCTCGCCGCTTTCATGATACTCTACATTATCTTTGTATGGAATAAATGAGAGGTATTCGATATCTGCAGCCGATACACCACCGTACTTCAGGTCTTCGCGTTGAGTTATGGTGAGTTCACGCAAGGGAGAGTCAATTCTTACCCTTCTATTTATCAATGCTGCCCTTTTTCCATGATCTCTCTGAAAAAGCGTTAACTCATCCTTATTGTAATAAATTACACCCGTAACAGACTGGCCAAACTTGCTCGATGCATCGGTTCCCGTTTTGAACCCGAAAGTGGACATGAATTGATTTTTCCCAACAATCTCATATAAATCCTCGCAACAGAAACATACCCCTCTGACTTCGACGAATTGCGTTCCTGTAATGCCATACCTTGTAATTTGGTATTTATTTTTCATAATTAGAGGTTTAACAATAATTATACAGTCTGTATAATCCTTCAAAGGCAGACTGTTTCTTTCTGTATAAGACAATTGAACATTTTTGAGTTCAAGTCTGATAAACCTTTATTATCAATAAGATACCTGTCAGCGCCGGATTAACGACTTCGGGCTTATACAGACTGTATAAGACGACTCACAGCCCATCCACGGGACTGCGTACGCCGTGGCCTCCCTTGTTGAGAACATGAGTGTAGACCATGGTTGTGCTGACGTCTTTATGGCCCAGTAATTCCTGGATAGTCCGAATGTCGTAACCCGCCTCCAGCAAATGTGTAGCAAAGGAATGGCGGAAGGTATGACAGCCCACATGCTTGACGATCCTGCTTTCCGGACTGCCGCCTTTTGCCCAATCGATTCGTCCACATGGTGCCGTCCTTGTTCACCTGTCCGCGCGCTCACCCATTAGTTAAATTTACAAATGCAGAAATGCTCCTTCAGTGGACGTCCTTCACTTGCTTCCCCAACAGTTTAATATATTGGAGAAAACCTAACCCTCCCCGTTCCGCCTCTTTGGCAAGGATTTTTCTCGCAATATGAACCTGCTGTAAAGCAGGGTCGTGAGGGAACTCATTTTCTACCACCTTTTTTATCTCCTCGATTTCCTGATCTCTAATCTTGCTCATGACTCCTCCCTACAATAGTTCCGCCGGGGTCATAATTTCTAAGGCCTTTAAGTTAGTGAGAGAATTTACGATCCTAACGACGTCTCGTGTTTTCCTTCTTACGATATGCCTAAAGTTCCAACTTAGCAGGTAATCCATTTCATTTATTGTGGCGATAGCAATATGATAAGCATCTTCAGGGTACCCTTCTGGAACTGCTCGATTACGAATATATTCCCTCGCTAACTCTTCAACATCATCTGTTATGGGGACTATTGAGAACAAAGATATTACTTCTGTCATTTTTTTACGGAATTCAAAATCTGGTGTCCGCTCTATCTCAGCAACCGTAATTTCAGAAACATACGGCTCAAAATCTTTAAGTATCGCAAAGAATGCTTCGGTAAGGGATCTTCTCTCTGGATTCTGCGCATCAAACAGGGCCGAGATTACGGAAGTATCCAAATACACCTTCAATTTTTTTCTTTTCACTGATTCCTCTTTGGATGGTTTATACCACTCTCCATTTCATTATCCCTTAAGCCAATCATCTCCTTTCCTTACCCTTTCAGCACATCATCCATTCGCTTGCTCTTCATTGACTCGGCAACAAATCATAAAATGAAATTTGAGATTTTAATGATGTGATTTTAAATTAAACTGCTTGATGGATCAAGCCAAATTATTGACCGTCTCATATCCCCCTTACCCTCGTCTTCTCCCTCCTGGTGTGGTGAGAGGAGAGAGTACTGGGAAGCAGACCTCCTCTGCCGCCTCCAGGAGAAGTTTGCGGTATTTTTCTTCATCGTAGAAATCGTCAGCGCTGACGAAGGGGAAAGCCCGGACTCGTTCTTCCTTGTTCTTCGCTTCGGAGTCCCTAATCAAGTAGTGCACTTTCTCTCCTGGATGGATATGGATGCCTGCCTCCTCCAACTGCCGCAGCGCCAGAGCTGTTAAATTATCAACTTTATATTCCCTTACTTGCTGGCGAACGCTTTTAGCAATGAGCAGTTCTTCGTTTCTTAAATCTCCGGTGCTAAGGCGGGTCAGGTAGTCCTGCAAGATCTCGCGCACCTCGCCGCTTTTCTCCCGATATTCCCGGCTGTCTCCGCAGCCGCGCAGAAGGTCGAGCATCTTTAGTTGCGCCTCCTGAATCAGAGGAGGAGTATCATCACGGCGAAAAGCCACTCCGCGGGCTTTCAGTTCGCCATCTTCAAAGGCTCCGAAATACCGGTTGGCCACGGGAAAATCCTTCTTCACCTTGGAGGGCAGGAAGACCACCCACTTGTAGATTCCCTCCAGCTCGATGGGCACCTCAGTGGCCTGTCCAATCTCAGCGCAAAGGTTTAGGACCTCGGAGCGGGTCATGCCCGGTTTGGTGATCCAGAGAGCATCCGTTAAGGCATGGAGCATCCGGAACCCATGGGCCTCGCTGATCTCCTTGGCCCGGAGCAACTTTTCCCGCCCGTAAGCAGTGACCGCCTCATGCGCCTCGATTCTGCCAAACCGGGCGTTCCGGTAACCCAGGTAGCCGAAGCACACTACCAGGAACCACTTGAGAGCTGTCTGCCTGCGAGAATAGAGCTCCTTCTCAGCGCCTTGAGAATTTTTCATTCTCGCTTTGAAATTTCTCCGCCGCTCCAAGATCGGCCGCAGGGTTTTCGGAATAAGCCCTTCCCTCTTCTCGCAGATGTTATATCCGGCCTCGGGGACCTTGGGGGCCGGGCAGCAGGGGCAGAGGATCGTCTCCGCCGAGATGTTGTGGTGCACCATGATCGTGGGGTACATGGAAGAAAAATCAATCTCCGCCACGCCATCGTGCATGCCCATCACGGGCTGAAACGTAAGGCCCCCCTTGTCGGCCACTAAAAGGTCCCAGGCTGTCTTGAACTTCTCGGGCTCACCCTTGTGCCAGGGGATGAGAATATCATCCTGGAGCGCCCGGTCGAGCTGCATGGAGCTGATGGCCGTGCCTGAGGCGCGCCGGGCCAGGCGCTGCACCGGGATTTTGGACAGGCGGGCTGCTTCCATAATCCCTTCGAATCCCGTGACTGAGTAGAAGAAAGAATTCTCCCGGTCGATGTGCAGTCTTCCAAAGAGAGGATAGTCTGGCCCGTTGTAGACGATCTTCCCGTAGGTAAAATAGGAGCGCCCCTCCGTGATAATCGCCCTGCGAATGGGCCTCGGCTCCCGGTCGAATTGCAGGGGTACACGCCATCTCTGGGAGAGTTGGAGGAGAGAGGGAATGATGAAAGAATCTCCGTGATCGGTGAAGAGGAGGTCTGGATCATAGCGTTTGAGAAGGCGGTTTATCTCCCGGAGCAGGTCTTCCGGGGAGCCCGGGTCAAAGACTAATGTCTCCCTATCCCCATCGCAGCGGACGGACAGAGCGTTTCCCTTGCCCAGAGGCAGGAGATTGCTCCCTTCAAAGGAAAGTTCCATAGTGGACAGCTCTGGAACGGAGTATTCCAGATCCCAGGGAGAGTCCAGCGCATGAATCGCCCGCACCTGGCCCTCGGCAAATTCCACTCCGCAGCGCCCCAGAGGAAGGAGGCTCCGGCTGTACAGATAATACTGGCCCAAGGGAATGTCGCAGTTGAAAAAGGACACTGCCTCCTCCAAAAAAGGCAGCCTGCGCAAGAGTCCGGGAAGGCGGTCATAGTTGGAGACCTCCAGGGCGAGCACTTCCACTTTCTGATCGCTCCGGAGTTCTTTTTTCTTATCCCAGAAATGGCCACTGGCAAAGCCTTTCCGAACAGCGATCTCCGCCAGTCGCTCTAAAATCCTCTTCTTTCCCCTGGCATAGATGGGAAAGCGAAATGGATCTTCTAAGCGCAGAAGTTTTCCCCGGTCTGTGCGGATCCAAAGGATCATCCGGTCATGAAGGGGATAGACGTCCAGGAGCCAGCCGGTAGCTTCCATAAAAGCTAAGAACGAAGAGCAGGGAGCAAAGGGTTAAACGCCAAGAGCCGAAGCCCCCTCACCCTCCCCCCGTGGTCGGGTCTTAACGACTCTCCCCCGTCTTCGGGGGAGAGGATAAAGGTGAGGGGGATTCTTCCGACTTTGTCTCTTTCAATTTATTGAGAATCTCTGCGAGGAGTTTTTCGTGTTCCAGGCAGATGGAGAGGAGGATGGATTCCAAGGGCCAGGGATGAGAGGTGTAGGCCGCCGCCTGGACATGCAGCTTGGCCCGGTCGAACAGGCGGTCGAAGGCCTCCTGATCCTCTTTGCGCAGGGCCCGCCGGAATTTCTTCCATTCTTCGTACTCTCGCTCCAGAATCTGGCTGAAAGGTAAGACGGTCCGGCCCATGTTTGTGCCTCCGCCGGTGTAGGGGCGACCGGCCGGTCGCCCCTACGTTAATTGCCTAAATTGCTCAAAAACCTCCCATGGCCTGCGCAGGGCCAAGGGTGGCTTGTCCAAGACCACCTGGAGAGCATCGTCAGAAGACTTCAGCTTCAAGACGGCATCGGCAAAGCGCGTGAGCTCCCGCAGGAAAAAACTCCGGCGCTTGTTGTATCCGGAAAAAGACTGGCTCATCAGGAAAAAAATGCCCTTCTGACTCATCTCCTGGACCTTGGCCAGCGTCTTCCGAAAGAGAAGGGCTGCCTCTTCGCCGGGCACATCCTCGTCGAAGAACATGGTGCAGGGCCCCAGGAGGACGACCAGGGGAGAAGCTCCCGGAAGGACCATCGGGTCCAGCCGCTCCCGGATGAGGGTGGCCAGCTGGTGGCAGGTGAATGCCCGGGCCACGGAGATTTTTTTCAGCAAGGTATCAGGAGGAAAACCTTCTTTTCTGGCAAATTTTGAGATGACGTAGGGATCAAAGGCATTGGCCCCGTCGGCCACCAAGACCTTGAACCCCAGAGAGGCCGCAAAAGCAGATAGGTAAACGGTGAGGTTCTCCGGCCGCTCCCCAACGATCAGGGCTTTCCGCACAGGCTTTCCAGCAGGAAAACCTGGGAGGTCTAAAAAGGGGAAAAAATCTCCCCCGCCTTTTTCTATGCCCTTTTCCATGACTCAAAATTAACCGCAGAGCGCGCGGAGAACACAGGCTCGGCGCTCTCTGCGTTCTCTGCGGTGAGAAGGTTTTATGGTTTACAGTTTCCGATAAGCTACCCCGATCACTTTTCCCAGGATACGAAAATTCTTCTCGCCCTTCTTGACCCGAATGGGAGGCATGGCCGGGTTATCTGACTTCAGCGCGATAAAATTTCCCTCCCGGAAGATCCTCTTCACGGTGACCTCTCCATCGATCATCGCCAGGACGATAACTCCATCATCCGCAGAAACACCCTGCTTTACGAGAAGGTAATCTTGCGGCAGGATGGTGGGGGACATGCTCATTCCTTCCCGGTCCACCCGGACGATGAAAAGTCCAGACCCTTTGGCCCATTCTTCGGGCAGGGGAATGGCCCCCTCGATGTTTTCCACAGCCTCTAAGGGTGGCCCGGCTGCCACCTTTCCCACTACCGGGATGCGCTGCACGGCAGAGAAAGGCTTGAAAACCTGGATGCCCCGGGACTTGGAGGAGCGCGCCAAACTCCCCTTCTTTTCCAAAGCCCGCAGATGGTCGACGGCCGCGCGGTAATCAATCCCAAAATGCCCGGCGATCTCCCGGACTGTAGGCGGATAGCCCTGCTCTGCTGCAAAGGTCTGGATGAAATCCAGAATCTCTCTCTGTCTTGGTGTGAGATCCATCTTTAACCTCACAAAGTAAAATACAGAAGGCCATGGCCCTAAATTTTAAATCCGAAATCCGAATATCGAAATCCGAAACAAATCCAAAACTCTAATTTTCGAAACCCACAAAAAACATTTTGAGTTCTGGATTTTAGCTATTGAGAATTATTTCGGATTTAGGATTTGGGGCTTTCTTTTTTCAATATACTCATCATTTGATGAGTTGTCAAGAAAAATCTTGTTGCCCCCATTCATTTTAAGGCAGATATACTAATAACCCTTCTATTTCAAATAGTTATCAATCTCTGGCGGGAGGAAAGCAGGGGGCACGGGCCCCAGGGGAAAATTATAGGGAAGGCAGGTCATCCCCGACGCGAAGGAGAGAGGAATAAAGAAAAAAGTTCTCTTTCTTTTTCCTCCATCTTCCTCTGTCCATCCCGGGAGCCCACGTGGTCGTAGCTCAGAAGGTGGAGGATACCGTGGATCATGAGGAAGAGAATCTCTTCTTCTGTCTCCCCACCGGCTGCTTCAGATTGGCGTTTTGCTGTCTCTGCTGAGATGACTACATCCCCTAAAATCTGCGGGTTGCCCGCCGCCAGGGGAAAAGAAATGACATTGGTGGGCCGATGGCGGTGAAAATACTGGCGGTTTAGCCGGGTTATCTCCACATCGTCCACAATGACGATGTTTACTTCCTGACCCTCACAGCCCAAGGCGTCTAAGATCTTCTTCGCCGCTCTTCTTATCTTCCGGGTGTCGATCGCGACCCGTTTTTGCCGGTTGCTTATGGAAATCCCCATTGTTCCTTTTCTTCCCTGTGCTCTCTTTGGCCGCCGGCATCGGGTAATCGATGCGCTGATGGTGGATGCCTGCCAGGATTGGGTTAAAGCTCTTGGCAATCTGATGCAGGTCTTTCAGGGTCAGCTCACACTCATCCAACTGGCCATCCGTGAAGATGGTGTTGATAATCCGCTGCACCAGACCCTGTAAGTGGGCGGGATTGGGCTGGAGAAGTGTGCGAGAGGCGGCCTCCACCGCATCCGCCAGCAAGACCAACCCGGCCTCCTTGGTCTGCGGTTTGGGCCCATGATAGCGGTAGGCTCCTTCCTCTACATACTCCAACTCTGGGCTTTCCTGCTCTTTGGCCTTCTGGTAAAAGTAGGAGATCAGGCCCGTTCCATGATGTTCCTGAATGATGTTACTGATTTTCCGCCCGAGCCTGTATTGCCGGGCCATCTCCAGACCATCTTTCACGTGGGAGATAAGAATCAGGCTGCTCATGCTCGGAGCCAGCCTGTCATGCTTGTTCTCACTGCGACCCTGGTTCTCCACAAAATAGAGGGGCTTATTGATCTTGCCGATGTCGTGGTAATAAGCGCTCACTCGGGCTAATAAAGGGTTCGCGTTGACTGAGCGGGCGGCGGTCTCCGCCAAGGTGCTGACGACGATACTATGATGATAGGTTCCCGGAGCTTCCAGGATCATTCTCTTGAGCAGGGGGTGGTTCATGTTGGCCAGCTCCAGAAGCTTGATATTCGTAGTATATCTGAAAACCCACTCCACGATCGGCAGCACTCCTAAGACAACGATCGCTGCCACAACTCCCCCCAAAAACCCGAAGAGCAGGTTGAGTCCTACTTCGGGGACGATCCCCGCATGGACGATCAGGTTCTGGCAGAGGATCGTCAAAACGTTTACCAGTCCCACCTTGACACCGGCCTTCACTAAGATGGTGCGATCCTCGCAGAAACCCACGCTGTGGGCTCCCACTATGCTGCCAATGAAAAAATATACTGAGAAGAAGAAACTGCTCTCCAACAACCACCCGGCAAATGTGCTCGCCACCAGGGAAAAAACCAAAGCGGTCTCGGAGTTGAGCACGATGCGCACCAGGATGGCCCCGGCCGGAATGCCAATCCCATAAACGTAAGCCGAAGACGGGAATTCTGGCAGCACCTGGCCGATGAGGGGAATAACTGCCAAGCTGGCCTTGGTTACAGCGAGCATGAGAACCAGAAGGAGGGTGAGGAAGAAAAGGTCTTTATCATCTGGAGAGAATTTGCGGATATTCGCACTGGCAAATTCAAAGAGGATGGCCAAAATGAGGAGCACCAGCAAGCTCGTCCCCAGTGCCTGTGCAGGGAGTAGCCAACCCACGGCCGCGGCCAGAGATAAGAGCAGGCCAATCCGCTTCCAGGGAAACTGCCGCAGGCTCCAGCCCCGGCCTCCAGGCTGTGAGGAATTCTTATGCCCTCCCACGGTGCTCCGAACTGTCATTTCGCCACCCTTTCGAAGGAGTTCTTCCTCTGGGCCTGCCCTTCATAGGCTCTGATGATATCCTGGACTAAGGGATGACGAACCACGTCCACCTCCGTGAAGTAGCTGAAGTGGATTCCCTCGATACCGCTCAGGATTTCCCGGGCTTCCACTAACCCAGAAATTTTCCCGGCAGGAAGGTCAATCTGAGTAATATCACCGGTGATCACAGCCTTCGAGCTGTACCCCAGCCGGGTGAGGAACATCTTCATCTGCTCAGACGTTGTGTTTTGGGCCTCATCCAAGATCACGAAAGAATCATTCAGCGTACGCCCGCGCATAAATGCCAGGGGGGCCACTTCGATGACTCCTTTCTCCAGCATGCGGGAAGCAGTCTCAAAATCCATCATATCATGCAAAGCATCGTAGAGGGGACGCAAATACGGGTTGACCTTTTCCAACAGATCTCCGGGAAGGAACCCTAACTTCTCCCCTGCTTCTACAGCCGGCCGGGTAAGGATGATGCGGTGCAATTCTTTTTTAGTTAAAGCGGCCACCCCCATGGCCATGGCTAAATAGGTTTTTCCTGTCCCCGCAGGTCCGATACTGAAAACAATATCATGTGAACGAATGGCATCGATGTAGAGCTTCTGCGCCAGACTTTTGGGCGTAATCAGCCGACGTTTTGAGGAAATGTAGACGGTATCCAAGAAAATATCTTTAAGCTTTACCGAATTGTCCCCTGAAAGGATACGGATGGCAGAAAAAATGTCGTTGGGGTAGATGGGATGGCCTTTACGCAGGATGTCGTAAAGCTCTGAAAGGAGTCTTTCAGCCAGTTGCACACCCACCTGGTCTCCCGATAGCGTTAAGCTATTCCCCCGAGCGTGAATCTGCACCCCGATGCTCTTCTCGATGAGCTTCAGGTTGCCATCATTCTCCCCAAAGAGAAGCTTAACAATTTCTGGATCTTCTAAATGAAGCCGGACGACGGGAGCGTCCGCAACTTTCACTTTCAAGCCTGCTTAATCTCCCACCCCTCCCCCAGAAAAAAAAGGGAAGACATGCCGAGGAAAAGAAAAATGCCCTCAGTCGTCTGAGGGCAGTTTCGCTCCTTTGACCCTTTGATCAAAATTCTCTTAGCATTTTGATCATTTTTAAAAATAATATCATAAAATTCCTTGTCAAGCAACAATTTTTCTTGAATCACCCCACAGGCTGAATTAAGATGAATTTATTGGGACACAGACTTCTGCAAATAAGGGCAGAAAAATCCCCCCAGGGACCCCCCCTTTGACAGAGGGGGGTTGGGGGGATTTGAAGGTATTTTCTAAATAATATGAAGACCTTCAGAAGGGAAGCCTCCAGGGTAGCCCCCCGAGAAAGGAAAGGCAACAAGAAGCACACCTTAAAGGATCTTTTGGGCCTAATGGCCAGGCTGCGCCGCCCTTCTGGTTGCCCCTGGGATCGGCAGCAGACTGAAAACACCCTCAAGAGATACTTGATCGAGGAAGCTTACGAGGTACTCGAAGCCGTCGAAGCTGGAACTCCTAAGGAATTGAAAGAAGAGCTGGGCGATCTTCTCCTGCAGATCGTTTTCCTATGCCGGGTCTTTGAAGAAAAGGGCCATTTTAGCTTTTCAGACATCGTCCATACCCTGGCCGAAAAGCTGATCCGCCGTCACCCCCACGTGTTCCCCCCTTCCAAAAGGGATGAAAGCAGGGCTAAACCCAGGGATGCCCAAGAAGTGCTTAAAGTGTGGGGAGGAATAAAGGAATTGGAGGGGAAAAATACGGGAAAGGCATCCCTTCTCGATGGAATTCCTCTTTCCTTGCCGGCCCTCGAGCGGGCCCAGAGAATTTCCGAGAGGGTTTCCCGGGCAGGCTTTGACTGGCCGAGCATCGAGGGGGTGTGGAAAAAAGCCCGGGAAGAAATGGCTGAAATAAAAAAAGCCGAGCTAAACTCTTCCCCCGAAGCTGTCGCAGAAGAATTCGGGGACCTCCTCTTTACTTTGGTCAACTGGGCTCGCTTCAGGGAAATTTCTGCCGAGGATGCTCTGCGCCAGGCCAACCGCCGCTTTATCCAGCGTTTCCAACAGGTGGAAGCGGAGTTACGCCGCAGGGGACGTACCCCAGAAGAATCAACCCTAAAAGAAATGGATCAGATCTGGAACAAAACCAAAAGACGTAAGGCCTGAGGCAAGACAATAACTTTGAGGAACGCGAAGGGGTTTTTCACAACTCACAACTCGTTACTCACTACTCACTTTTTTGTGGAATTGTTCCATAGCTTCCTGGGGTCCTCCAATGAGCAGGACTTCGAGTACCTGTGCGCATCTATCCGCGATGGCCTTGAATTCCTCCTTTGCTTTCTGATTTAAGGGCTCCAGCACATAATCTGTTGGGTCTTGACTCCGTTCAACTGGCCTTCCGATTCCCACTTTTAACCGGATAAACCCATCGTCTCCCAGGGCGTCGATGATAGATTTAATCCCTTGATGGCCTCCGTGACCTCCCCGGAGGCGAATGCGTATTTTCCCCAAAGGCAGGTCCAGGTCGTCATGCAGGACGACCAGGTTTTCAGGCGGGATTCTGAAGAACTGGAGAAGCCGTCGCACAGCTTCTCCCGAGAGGTTCATGTATGTCTGGGGCTTGCTCAGGATTACTTCTTCGTTCCCGATCTTTCCCCGGCCATATACGGATTGGAACCCCCGCCGCGACAGCTCGATCCTGTTTTGCCTGGCAATCCGCTCGATGAGCAAGAAGCCCAGGTTGTGTCGCGTCCAGCGGTAAGCTCGCCCGGGATTCCCCAGGCCAACGACGAGCTTCACCCCACCCCCTCAAAAAAACTACTCCTTGGTCTCTTCGGCCTCTTCCTTCTTCTCTCCGATCCGTTCGGGCTGGACAACCTCCCGTTCGCCTTCCACCGCAGCCACGATTTCTTCGTACTTAGCTTCGGAGATGGGCGGAATGACGCTGGCCACTGTGAAATTGGTCTCGGCGATGATCTCACATTTCGCTGAAGATAGGATGTCCTGGACATGCAGGGAATCCCCAATGTTCAGGCCGCTGACGTCTACGTCGATAAACTCCGGAATGTCTGAGGGCAAGCAGCGAATGCGTACCTCACGCCGGGGTTGTTCTAAGATGCCGCCAGTCTTTACCCCCTCGGCCTTGCCAGTCAGATGAATGGGAACTTCCACCTCAATCTTCTCATCCATGGCCACGGCATAGAAGTCGGCGTGCAGGTATGATCTCCGGACAGGATGAACCTGCAGATCTTTGAGCATGACTACTCTATTTCTGATCTTCTCTTTTCCCACCCCGGTAATCTTCAATCCAATCAGGGTATTTTCCCGAGCTCCGCTGGTCAATATTTTTTCCAGATCCTTGGGATTGAGGGTTAAGGAATACGTCTCCATTCCATGTCCATAAAGGACGGCCGGGATCCTTCCCTCTCGGCGGATGCGGTGGGCCGCTCCCTTTCCCTTCTCGGTCCTCAAAGTAACTTCTAATTCTTTCTGCTGCATAATACCTCCCTTAGACGAATAGAGAGCTCACTGAATCATTGCAGTGAATTCTCCGAATGGCTTCGGCTAAAAGTTTACCGACGGATAAGACCTTGAACTTGGGGTTGGAAATCGCCTCCTGCTTGAGGGGAATAGTGTTAGTGATGGCAATCTCCTCGATGACCGATTCGCTCAACCGTTTCACCGCCTTTCCCGATAGCACAGGATGTGTGCAACAGGCCACAACCCTGGCCGCACCATTTGAGGCCAGGGCCGAAGCTGCTTCCACTAAAGTGCCGGCCGTGTCCACGATGTCATCCAGGATGACCGCCTGCAAGCCCTCGACTTCCCCGATGATATTCATGAATTTAGCCACATTCGGGCTATCTCTCCGTTTGTCAATGATGGCCAAACTGGCCTTTAATCTTTTGCCAAAGGCCCGGGCCCTCTCCACGCCCCCCGAGTCTGGGGAGACAATGACCAGATGGTCGCGGAACCGGCTACGGATATACTCTAACAGTACTGGGGCGGCAAAGAGGTGATCCACAGGGATGTTGAAGAAACCCTGGATTTGGCCGGCATGCAGGTCCATGGTCAGAACGCGATGGGCCCCTGCGGCCGTGATCAGGTCGGCAACCAGCTTGGCAGTGATGGGGGCCCGAGGTGAGACCTTGCGATCCTGGCGGGCATAGCCATAATAGGGGATAACAGCCGTGATGCGGTTGGCCGAGGCTCTCTTCAAGGCGTCGATCATGATCAGGAGTTCCATTAAGTTGGTGTTCCCGGGAGTACAGGTAGATTGGATGACGAAGACATCCATACCCCGGACACTCTCATCAATGTCTACCAAGATCTCTCCGTCATTGAAATTCTGCACATTGGCCCGCCCCAGAGAGGTTTCCAAATACTGGCAGATCTCCTGAGCCAGAGGCCGGTTGGAATTCCCCGTGAAGATCCTCATCTGGTCCACTCTCTGTCCTCCTTCCTTTTTTTCTTAGGAATTTTCAAAAATTCTTGGCTGGGGCGGGAGGATTCGAACCTCCGAATCCGGGTTCCAAAGACCCGTGTCTTACCGCTTGACGACGCCCCAATAAATAAAATAGGACACAGATTTTCACAGATGCACACAGATGAATGGTTACTTTGTTTCCATAATGTTTAATATCCTGATGATCTGTGTTTATCTGTGTCCAAAAAAATTCTTAGGCTTTTAATCTAAATCCCTCGGGCGATCACTGTTCTCCACCCCGCCGACAAAGGGATCGCTTTTTCCGCCTCCTCAACCTCCTTTTTCGCGGGAAAGAGGCCAAAGACCACTGGGCCGCTGCCGGACATCACAGCTCCCCTGGCTCCCCGGGCTAACAGCTCTTCCTTTATCCGGGCCATCTGGGGATGCCTGCTGAAGGCCACTGCTTCCAGATCATTTTTCATGACCGGCAAAAGATCCTTAAGATCCAGGTAAGAATCTTTTATTTTCGTGGCTTCTTTTTTTTTCGTCCCTAAAAGGTCGTAGGCTTTGTAAGCCCAGGCCGTGGAGATGCGGAAAGGTGGAATGACCATCAGGAACCATAGTGGCTTGGGCACCTCCACCGCAACCAACCTCTCTCCTATCCCCTGGGCTAAAGCCGGCTTTTGGAAAATGAAAAATGGGACATCCGCCCCAATCTTTGCCCCCAAGCCCATCAAGATTTCCCTGTCCGCCCTCACTCGCAGCAATTCATTCAATGCCTTGAGCACCGTAGCCGCATTACTGCTTCCGCCACCCAGCCCGGCAGCCACAGGAACTCTTTTCTTTAGGCCAATCTCCACATTCTTCTGTATCCCAAATTCCCGCAAGAAAAGCCGGGCTGCTCGACAGGCCAGGTTTCTCATCCCTGCCGGTATCTTCTCGCCTTCGCTGACCAGCCTGATGTCGCGGCCTCCCAAGCTGATCTCCACTTCATCAAACAGAGCCACCCGGTGCATCAAGGTCTGAATTTCATGATAACCGTCTGACCGCTTTCCTAAAACCTCCAGATGCAGGTTGACCTTTGCCGGCGACAGGAATCTCATTCTACTTTTGAGCTGCGAATGGCCATATATAAATTTCGCTCGCCCCGTTTGACCAAGACGCGGACGATTTCTCCTTTTTTCACCCTCTCCAATGCTGCCCGGTAGTCGCTGAGCTTGCGTATGACCTGGCCATTCACTTCCCGAATGACATCTCCCCTTTGAATTCCCGCCTCATCCGCCGGACTCCCCGCCTCTACCTGGCTGACCACCACTCCGCTGGGTTCACTTAAGCGCAGCTGCCGGGCGATTTCTGGAGTGATTTCCTGCACACTCATCCCCATCTCGACTTTGGCCTTCTCTACGGTTGGAGCCGGAGCCTCATCCTTCAGTTCGCCTACCTTCAACTTTAGCGTCAAAGGCTTCCCTTCCCGCAGGATTCCCACTTCCACCTCTTTACCCACGGGAGTGGAGGCCACGACTCGGGGCAGCTCGTTCATTTCGTCGATCTCTTTCCCGTCAAATTTAATGATCACGTCCCCCCGCCGAATTCCCCCTGCCTCGGCCGCACTCCCCGGGATGACGTCAGCCACCAGCGCCCCTTTGGACTTTTCCAACCCGAAAGACTTGGCCAAATCCGGAGTGAGTTTCTGTACATAAACCCCGATGCCTCCCCGGGTTACCTTTCCCTTCTTTTTCAGCTGGGGGATAATTTCCTTAGCCACGTTGATGGGAATGGCAAAGCCGATTCCCTGGCCGGCGGCCACGATGGCTGTGTTGATCCCCACAACTTCTCCGTTTATGTTGAACAGGGGACCACCGCTGTTTCCAGGGTTGATGGAAGCGTCCGTCTGGACAAAATCATCGTATGGCCCGGAGCCAATCACTCTCCCTTTGGCGCTGACGATCCCCACAGTCACGGTATGGGAGAGTCCGAAGGGGTTGCCGATAGCCATGACCCATTCTCCGATTTCCAACTTATCCGAATCCCCCAGCTCCACAACGGGCAAATCTTTCCAGGATTTGATTTTGATCAGGGCGATGTCCGTCTTAGGGTCTCGCCCGATGACCTCCGCCTCGAACTCTTTCTCTGTAGAGAGACGAATCCGGATCTCGCTCGCCCCTTCAATCACATGGTTATTGGTGATGATATGCCCTTCTCGATCGATGATGAACCCCGAGCCCAAGGATCGCTGTACGTAATCTCTCTGGGGAACTCCCCCGAAAAACCGCTCGAAAAAATCCTCGCCAAAGAAATCCCGAAAGGGATCTTGCTCCCGAAATGGCGGGGAAAAATGTCTGAAAACCCTCCCCCCTCCTTTTATGACCTTGGTGGTGCTTATGTTTACCACCCCGGGCTTCACCCGCTTGGCCAGCTCCACGAAGTTGGGGGAAGCCGAAGAGGAAGGATTTGCGGCCACGTATACCCTCTTCTCCCAGGCCAGATCGAGATCCTTGGCCAACGGCCGAATGCCCATGCTGGAGGCAATCAGCACGCCCCCCAATAGGCCCATGAGGGCCACAAAAATCAAAATGCCAACCCCGAAGCGCCTGGAAGTTGGCCCGACCCGTTCATTCCCTATGGACATACTTCCTCCTCAATCAGAAGTCAGGATTCTGTATTCTGGCTTCTGCCTCCTATTCTCGTTGGTCTTTCGCCTCCCGGATGTATCGCCAGCGAAGGTCAGTAAGGAGGTTTTCGATCAGTTTTTGTTCATCTGGCTCCAGATTCCCCTGCGTCTTCTCTTTGAGCATTCCCAGGATGTCGATGGTCTGTTTGGCCAGAGGAATGTTTTTCTCCCGTTTCTGAGTCACTGGATCGGGGACCTCCCCCAAATGTAGCAGCGCAGAGCTGCCCAGAGAAAAAATAAAGGAAGAAAAGTTTATTTCCGGAAGGGAAGGAGGTTCTGATGTTTTTTGTTCTTTTCCCGACTCCCCCTTAGCCGGCTCTTCCTGCTGGGAAGAAAATCTCCGGTCACGAATGGTGAATCCCTTTTTTTCTTCCCCACTTTCCATGTTTTCCCCTCCTTAGGCCTCTCGCAGTATTGCCAAAACCTAACCACAGAGAACGCAGGGAAATCTACCCACCATCAATTCATTCCTTACCAGGGAATCTATCCTGAGCCTTTTTAGGTCTTTGCTTCTCCATTTTACCCCCCACCCTCCCCTCCCCCTCAAGAGGGGAGGGCTTCGGCCGTGAGCTCCATTCGGCCTGAGCTCATGGCCGAAGGCAGCCGAACGGTTAGGGTGGGGGTGATGTAACTTTACTTATTGCGTTCGTATTACTTATTATAACACAGAGGATTTCTCTGTAATCTCTAAGGATTTTCCTTCTTGCTTCGCCGTCGGCTTTTCCCTGGGCATCTGGCGACGGGTATAGAGAACCCGATGAATCACAGTCAAATTTGTGCCAATCGCCAAGACCCAGATCACGATGGGCATGATCGAAACAACCGCCGCCCCCAAAAAGATCAGCAGGATACGCTCCGGCCTCTCCATGATCCCCACGTTACACTGGGGAATGAGGCTCTCCGCCTTTGCTCGCGTGAAGGGAACTAAGGCTGTACCCATGATACTTAATCCTACTAAGACTTGGTAAAGTACATTCCCCTGTCGCGAGTAAAAAATGAGTAGGCCGACCAGGAGGCTAAGGTCTGAGTAGCGGTCAACAACCGAATCCAAAAAAGAACCAAAAGAGCTGGCCTCCTTACAATTTCTGGCTACTGCCCCATCCAAGATGTCGAAAAACCCCGCCAGAATGATCAGGCTTGATCCTTGAAGCCACTCTCCCTCAGCCAATGCCCAAGAGGCCAAGCCGTTCAAGCCCAGGCCGATAAATGTCAGAGAATTGGGCCTCAGCCCAATGCGCTGAATCAAATTAGAGGTGCCGATCAGGAAGGGATCAAGCCGGTCGCCGATCTTTGCTTTGAGCATGGCTGAATGCGACCCTACCTCTCACGAAGGCCCCGGATGAACTCCTCTACCATCTGCCGACCTTGCTGGTCTGGAACCTGTTCGGGCGGGTGCTTCATGGCGTAAGCCGAGACCGAGGTCAACGGCCCCCCGATCTTCCGCTCCCTGGCCAATTTACAGCAGCGAATGGCATCGATGGTTATCCCGGCACTGTTCGGGGAGTCTTCTACGGAAAGGCGCAGCTCCAAATTCAGCGGCACCCCGGCAAACCCTCTTCCTTCGATGCGCAGGAAGCAGATCTTGTTATCCTTCTGCCAGGGAACATAATCGCTCGGGCCAATGTGGATGTTCTGGTCTTCCAGGGGGGAATCCAGGATGGACTGGACAGCCTCTGTCTTGGAGATCTTCTTCGACCGAAGCCGGCTTTGATTCAGCATGTTTAGGAAGTCGGTGTTTCCACCGATGTTGAGTTGATACGTACGATCGATCTTCACCCCGCGATCGACAAAAAGCTGGGTCAACGCCCGGTGGAGAATCGTGGCCCCCAGCTGCGCTTTGACGTCATCCCCGACGATCGGGATATTGCGTTCGGCAAACCTTCTCCCCCACTCCGGATTGGAGGCGATGAAGACGGGTATACAGTTGATCAGGCTCACACCCGTATGCAGACAGCAGGTGGCGTAGAACCGACTTGCTTCTTCCGAACCCACCGGCAGGTAGTTTAAAAGGATTTCCGCGCCACTGTCCCGCAAAACCTCCTCTACGTCGCAGGGCTTCTCTTCGGCCAGAACAAATGTCTTATCTTCCGGATATTCGCGCATGTGGTCGGAAATGCCGTCCAGTACATGCCCCATGGATACAATCGTTTTGGAATTGCATACCTGAGGGGTGATCACCTTGGTGCAATTCGGTAGGGCAAAGATCGCTTCGCCCAGGGGTTTCCCTACCTTGCGCCTGTCCACGTCGATCGCCGCGACCACTTCCATGTCTCCAGGCTGGTAGCCTCCCAAATCATAATGCATCAATCCCAGTCTTTCAGCGCCCTCGTAGGTTTGGTAATATTCGATCCCTTGAATCAGAGAACTCGCGCAATTCCCCACCCCCACAACTGCTAACCTTATCTTCTCCATCGATTTGACCCCTCTCAAGGGAATCTAATTGCTTTTCTCTAACTTCTCGGCTCTTTGGTGAATCGCGAACGAACTCCGCGTACGGGATAGACTCCCCACTGTTTAGGGCCTCCAAGTCAGCTTCAGCTCACCTCCCGCGGCATCGACGAAGAATTCAGAACCTTCCCGCCAGTGGAGAGTGATGGGAATCTTCACTCGCTCATCAATTCGCCGCTTGAGGAATCGAGCACCATACTTCAAGCTGAATCCTATCTCTACTAAAAGCTCCAGCCCCTCTTCCGTAACGTGGAGGGCCTTCCCCTGGGTAGAGAGGTTCTGTTGAATGCCCTGCAAATAGCGCCGGGTGATCTCTCGCACTTCTTCCCGCGTCAGAGGAGAGAAGACAATGATGTCATCAATCCGGTTGAGAAACTCCGGCGAGAAATGGTTTTCTACTTCCTTTAAAACTGCCCTTTTTACCGCCTCCAGGTGCTGGGAATCGACCAGGAAACCCAGGGGCTTCAGGAAGCGTTTGAATTCGTCTGACCCCAGGTTGGAGGTCATAATGATGACCGTATCGCTGAAATAGACTCTTCTCCCCCGGCCATCCGTCAGAAACCCCTCATCGAAGACCTGGAGGAACAGGCTGAGCACGTTGGGATGAGCTTTCTCCACCTCGTCCAGCAGAACCACGGTATACGGATTATCCCGTATCTGGTTGGTCAGGATCCCTCCCCGCTCGGAACCGACGATCCCCCGGGGCATGCCGATAAGCTTGTCCACCGAAATGGTGGAGTCCCGGTACTCGGACATGTCCAGGCGAACCATCTTCTTGTCGTCCCCGAAAAGGAATTCGGCCAAAGATTTGGCTAATTCCGTCTTGCCCACGCCCGTGGGGCCGAGGAAAAGCAGTACGCCGTCCGGCCGGGCGAAATTCTCCTTCAGGGGCCCTTTGTTTAGGCGCAGGTTTCGGGCCAAGGCGGAGATGGCTTCTTTTTGCCCGACCACTCGACGGCCCAGCACCTCTTCCATATTTTTGAAACGTCCGGTAGTGTCCCGAAAAACCATTTCTTTAGGAATGCGCGTTTCCTGAGAAATAACCTGGATTATATCTTCGGCCAGCACCGGCCGGCTGGAATTCCCAATTTCTACCCTTACGGATGCTGTGTCCAACCAATTAATGGCTTTGTCCGGAAGCCGGAGATTATGCTGATATCGCGGAGCCATGACCAGAGCCGTCTCAATGGCTTCGTTACTGATTTTTACAGAATAATTTTTTTCCAGCCGGGGGCGAAGCCCGGTGAGGATTTCTCTGGCTTCGCTTATGGTTGGCTCCTGGATGGTGACGATGCGAAAACGTCGCGCCAGGGCCTCATCTTCGGCGATATGAACCTTATATTCGCTGCCTGTTGTGGCCCCGATCATCTGGACCTCTCCTCTGGCCAGCGATGATTTAAAAATTGTAGCCGCGTCCGTGGGAACACCCAAGGCGGTTCCAGCGCCGATTAGGGTATGGGCCTCATCCACAAAAAGGATCAGGTTTTGCCGACGCTTGACCTCTTTGATCACATTCTCGATGCGATCCTCGAACATCCCCCGGAACATGGTCCCGGCCACCACCGTATTCATCTGCAGGTTGATGATTTGAAAATTCCGCAATCGCTTTGGAACCTCCTCGGGAAACAATTCCAGCTTGGTGGCCAGTCCCTCAACTACCGCCGTCTTTCCCACTCCAGGCTCACCCAGAATCATCACCGAATTCGGCCGGTCACGGTGACATAGGATTTCCATGATCTGCTGGATCTCTCCATCTCGACCGATGATGGGGGGCAGTTTCCCCAATCGCGCCAGCTTATTCAAGTTAACCCCGAAGTTGTTCAAATAGGGGGGAAGGTCATACCTCTTCTTGAATTCCTCGGTTTTTTCCTCCAGGACCTTTGTCTGCAGCGAGATGAGGCGGGTGACGACGTTGGGGTCTACTCCCATCCCTCGCAAAATGCGCACGGGGATGTTATGGCCCTCCTGGAAAATAGCCTTGAGGAGGTCTGTGGTCTCGATTACCTTCCGCCCTGAATTGATGGCCGAATCCCAGGCCAGCTTGAAGATGGTCTTCGTCGAAGGAGGAACCTTCATCCCCCCGCCCAACACCTGCTTAGAAACGTTCAGATATTCTTGCAGAGAATTGATCACTTTGCGGGGGCTCACGTTTAGCTTGTCGGCGAGGTCCGCAAAAAGGGCGCTCTCCACCTCCATAAGGGCCCAAAAAATATGCTCCACGCCCAAGTAGTGGTGCTGGCGCTTCTGAGATTCCTCGATGGCGGAAGCCAAGACTTGGTGGGCTTTGTCCGAAAGATAATCCTTGTAGTTGCTCAGGTCAATCATACCAGCGCCATCCCTTCCGCGGGTTTTCAGGGTTCAGTCGCTTGAGTTCTCCCAAAATTTCTTTGGCCCTTTCATCCCAATCCTGGGGCATGACGATTTTAAAAGAAATGACCTGGTCTCCTCGGCCATCCCCATAAAGATGGGGGACACCTTTGCCCAGAAGGTGCATCCGCTCTCCGCTTTGCACCCCTGGAGGGATCTTTAGAATCATCGGGCCCTCAAGGGTTGGGACCTCAACCTCAGCCCCCAACGCTGCCTCCCAAAAGGCCAGGGGCAATTCCAAATGTAGGTCATCCCCTATTCTATGAAAAAGGAGATGTTTTTTCACCTGGATATTCACAACCAGATCGCCCCTGGGACCACCGTTCTTTCCGGCTTGTCCCATTCTCATAAGATAGATGCGGCAACCATCGGCCACCCCCGGGGGAATCGCCAGGCAAACAGATTCTCTTTGGGTCAGCTGGCCTTTCCCAGAACAAGACTCACAAAGCTTAATGGAAATTTTCCCCCTTCCATGGCAACGGGCACAGATTTGCAAAAAAGCCGCAGGCGCCAGGCCGATCTGTACCTGCCCAGCCCCACCGCATTCATCACAGACCTTCTTTAGGCCTGCGGGGTCAACCCCTCTGCCCCCACAGCCTGGACAGGGATTTTCTCTTTCAACTTGAACCTCCTGCACCAATCCCTGGATCGTCTTTCCCAGACCAATCTCCACAGTGCAATGGAGGTCTTTCCCCTTTTGGGGTTGTGAGGCTCTTCCTGCGCCTGAGATGAAGGATCTTCCGAAGACATCCTCGAACCCGGCAAAATCGAGTTCTTCCTTCTCCCCTTCTTCCGGACCATATTCCCAGCAAAAATTGGGGGAGGAAACCTCAAGCCCTAAGCGATCGTATCTTTCCCTCTTTTCCTTGTTCGACAGAATCTCGTAAGCTTCAGAAATTTCCCTGAACCTTACCTCTGCGGTTCTGTTGCCACCATGGGGATCGAAATGATACGTGCGGGCTAATTTTTGGTATGCCTTCTCAATCTCTTCTTCGGTTGCGCCCCTCCGAACTCCCAAAATGTCGTAATAATCTTTCTGCGAAGCCATCGATAAAACGGTGGATCACTTTCGTGGAGGATTGCCCTTCCGTTTTTTCTTATACCATAAATAAAAATTTTTTTTCAACATAAAAGATGAAAGAAAAAAGAGCTTAAATTTACAGGGCTTTTTGGCAGGTTCGCCTTAATTTAGGCTTGGGGAATTTCTTGCCTGGAAGCGATCGGAAAAAAAGGGGGATCTTCTCGATCCCCCTAAGAAAGAAAACTCATCTCTTCTCTTCGAATTCAGCGTCTACCACATCCTCGTCAGGCCGCCCGGGGCGAGCTCCCCCTGCAGCGCCCTCAGCTTTTTGTCTGGAAGCAGTCTGCTGGTACATGATCTCGGCCAGATGATGGGATGCTTTTGTTAAAAGATCCATCTTCTCGCGAATCCGACTCATGTCTCCGCTGGCGATTGCCTCTTTGGCCTCTTTCAGGGCCTCTTCGATGGCGTTCACTTCGTTGATCGGAATTTTGTCCCGGTGCTCCTTCAGGGTCTTTTCCGTAGTGTAGACCAGGGCGTCCGCCTGATTGCGCAGCTCAGCTTCCTGGCGCCGGTGTTTGTCCTCCTGGGCGTGGACTTCAGCCTCTTTGACCATCTTCTCCACTTCGTCTTTGGCCAAACCGCTGGAGGCGGTGATGGTAATGGCCTGCTGTTTCCCAGTGGCCAGGTCCTTGGCGGAAACGTTCAGAATCCCGTTGGCGTCAATATCAAAGGTGACTTCAATCTGCGGTATGCCCCTCGGTGCGGGAGGAATTCCCAGCAAATGAAACTTTCCCAGCGTGCGGTTGTCCCGGGCCATGTCCCGCTCTCCTTGGAGGACGTGAATCTCCACGCTCGTTTGACTGTCCGCAGCCGTCGAAAAAATCTCACTCTTCTTTGTGGGTATCGTCGTGTTGCGCTCGATGAGCCGGGTCATGATTCCACCCAGGGTTTCGATACCCAGGGAAAGAGGGGTCACATCCAGGAGGAGAACATCTTTCACTTCTCCCCCCAAGACCCCTGCTTGAACGGCTGCCCCCAAGGCCACGACCTCGTCAGGATTCACCCCCTTGTGAGGTTCTTTGGCGAAGAATTGACGAACCAGTTCCTGCACTTTGGGAATGCGGGTTGATCCGCCCACTAACACCACTTCATCTATCTGCTGGGGTTTAAAACTCGCATCTTCCAATGCCTGACGGCAAGGAGGGAGGGTTTTTTCCAAAAGATCCATGACCAGAGATTCGAATTTCGCCCGGGTCAGCTTGATGCTCATATGCTTGGGTCCAGACGCATCCGCCGTAATGAAGGGAAGGTTGATCTCTGTCTCCATGGTGGAAGAGAGTTCGATCTTAGCCTTCTCCGCTGCTTCCTTCAACCGCTGCAGGGCCATCAGATCCTTACTCAGATCAATCCCTTGATCCTTCTTGAATTCAGCGGTCAACCAATCGATGATCCGCTGATCCAGGTTATCTCCACCCAAGTGGGTATCCCCATTCGTGGACTTGACTTCTACCACGTTATCCCCCACCTCCAAGACGGAGATGTCAAAGGTCCCCCCGCCGAAGTCAAAAACCGCGATGGTCTCGTTTTTCTTCTTATCCAGCCCATAGGCCAGGGCCGCGGCTGTGGGCTCATTGATGATCCGCCGCACATTCAACCCAGCGATCGTTCCCGCGTCTTTGGTGGCCTGCCGCTGGCTGTCATTAAAATAAGCGGGAACCGTGATCACCGCATCCGTTATTTTCTCTCCCAAGTATTCTTCCGCGGACTTTCTCAGTTTCTGCAGGATCATGGCTGAGATCTCTGGCGGGGAATACTCTTTGTCTTTAATCTTAACTCGGGCCGCTCCTGACGAATCCCTGATCACTCTATAGGGAACCATCTTCATTTCTTCATTGACTTCTTCATACCGCCGACCCATAAACCTCTTGATAGAATAAACTGTGTTTTCGGGATTGGTCACTGCCTGCCTCTTGGCTACCTGACCCACCAGGCGATTTCCGTCTTTGACGAAGGCCACAACCGACGGGGTTAGACGGCTTCCTTCTTCATTGATGATTACTTTGGGGTCTCCTCCTTCCATCACGGCAACGACGGAAAAGGTTGTCCCCAAATCGATTCCAATAATCTTGGCCATTTCTAAATCCTCCAATATTCCGGCCTCTTATCGGGGCCTAATGGGAAAAAACCTTAAAATTCCTGTAAAAAATCTAATCACTTCCACCAAGCTTGTCAAGCAGACCAGTCCACTTTAGGCATGAGCGGCCATCACCCGCCCTTTTCCCCTGACAGATTTTTTGGCAAAGACGAGTTCGTTCCCGGGGCCGGCATCCACTTCGATCGTATCCCCTTCCAAAAATCCTCCTTCCAGAACCTTTAAGGCCAAGGGGTCCTGGATTAACCGCTGGATGGCACGCTTCAAAGGCCGGGCGCCATATACCGGATCGAACCCTTCTTTGGCTAAAATCTCCTTCGCCCTTTCTGTAAGATGAAGGTCCATCTTCCGCTCGGCCAGTCTCTTCCTCAAATTCTTGAGTTGAATCTCAACGATCTCTTTTATATCTTCAACGGTTAGAGCATGGAATATCACCACGTCATCCACCCGGTTCAGGAATTCCGGCTTGAAATGAGCCCTCAAGGCCTCCAGCACACGGCGGCGCATTTCTTCATGCTCCTCTGCCCCCAGGTCTCGGATCCACTGACTGCCTATGTTGGAAGTCATGATGAGAACCGTGTTTTTAAAATCGACGGTCCGCCCTTTGCCGTCTGTGAGGCGCCCGTCATCTAAGATCTGGAGAAGCACGTTAAAAACCTCGGGATGGGCCTTCTCTACTTCATCGAAGAGGACGACAGAATAAGGCCTGCGGCGAACAGCTTCTGTCAGGTATCCCCCTTCTTCATACCCTACATAGCCTGGAGGAGCTCCGATCAACCTGGCTACGGAGTGCTTCTCCATGAATTCCGACATGTCGAGGCGTACCATGGCTTGCTCATCATCGAATAGAAACTCTGCCAGAGCCCTGGCTAACTCTGTCTTTCCAACGCCCGTAGGGCCCAGGAAGATGAACGACCCGATGGGCCGGTTAGGATCCTGGAGGTCGGCGCGCGCCCGCCGCACAGCATTAGAAACCAGCCGAATGGCCTCTGCTTGACCAACGACCCGATTCTTTAGACGGGATTCCATTTTCAGAAGCTTCTCCACCTCTCCTTCCATCATTTTCGCCACCGGAATGCCGGTCCATTTGGCCACCACCTCAGCAACATCCTCGGCCTCCACCTCCTCTTTGAGCATCTTCCGTTCCTTCTGCAGCCCCACCAGGGCCTGGTTTTCTTTTTCTAATCTTTTCTGCAATTCATTAATCCGGCCGTAGCGAATCTCCGCCACCTTGGCCAGGTTCCCTTCTCGCTCGGCCAGCTGCTCCTCCCGTTTCGCTTCCTCGATCTGCTCCTTTAAGGAACGGATCTTCTGAATCGCTTCTTTCTCCTTCTGCCAGTGAGCTTTCATCGCTTCGGCTGAGGTTTTCAGGTCAGTCAATTCCTTCTCGATTTTTTCTAACCTCTCCCGAGAGGTTCGATCTTTTTCTTTGAGAAGGGCCTGCCGCTCTATTTCCAGCTGGGTAATCTTGCGCTCCACTTCATCAACTTCCACGGGCAGGCTATCGATCTCGATGCGCAACCTGGAGGCGGCCTCGTCAATCAGGTCGATGGCTTTGTCCGGCAAAAACCGGTCGGAGATGTAGCGGTGGGAAAGGGTCGCAGCGGCCACGATAGCTGAATCTTGGATGCGCACTCCATGATGGACTTCGTAGCGCTCCTTGAGACCCCGGAGGATGGCAATGGTATCTTCCACTGTGGGCTCCAAGACCATCACGGGCTGAAACCGCCTCTCCAAAGCAGCGTCTTTTTCGACGTGCTTGCGGTACTCGTTAATCGTCGTGGCCCCTACGCATCGCAGTTCTCCCCGAGCCAGGGCTGGCTTCAGCATATTCGAGGCGTCCATGGCCCCCTCAGCGGCCCCCGCTCCCACGAGGGTGTGTAACTCATCGATGAACAGAATGATCTCCCCTTCTGCTTCTGTTATCTCTTTGAGCAGGGCTTTCAACCGATCCTCAAACTCTCCCCGGTATTTTGTCCCCGCGATAAGAGCCCCCAGGTCCAAGGCCACCAGACGTTTATTCTTCAGCGTTTCCGGCACATCCCCATTGACGATGCGCTGGGCCAGGCCTTCGACAATGGCGGTTTTTCCCACGCCTGGCTCCCCGATCAAAACCGGGTTATTCTTTGTCCGCCGCGAAAGGACCTGCAGAACCCGGCGAATTTCATCATCTCGCCCGATCACTGGGTCCAGCTTCCCCTTCCGGCCCAGGTCAGTCAAATCCCGCGTATACCTGGTCAAGGCCTGGTATTTTTCTTCCGGGCTCTGGTCGGTCACTCTCTGCGACCCTCGAATCGCGGCCAACACTTTGTAAATTTCATCCTTGTGCACTCCCTGGCTGGCCAGGGTTCTGGCCCCAACTCCTTCCTGTTCTTCAACGATAGCCAGGAGCATATGCTCCGTGCTCACGTAGGTGTCCTTCAGCCGATCCGCTTCCTGAAAAGAAATGTCCAAAACTTTTTTCAACCGGGGGGAAAGGTAAACCTGTCCCATTCCCTCCCCATAAACTTTCGGGATTCTTTTCAGAATGTTCTCGATTTTGGAAGAGATTTCCGGGAGAGAAACCCCCAGTTTACCTAACACCTGCGGAACGATCCCTTCGCTCTGCCGGAGCAAAGCATATAATAGATGCTCCGGTTCGATCTGCTGGTGTTCATGCTTTTCTGCCAGGGCCTGAGCTTCCTGCAAGGCTTCCTGAGCTTTTAACGTGAATCTATCAAAGCGCATCTTTTATCCTTTCATCCCTTCCCCCCTTGAGGGGTGTACAGATAAGTAATTCATATCCCGCTTTTTTACGCCAATTATCATATCAAGCCTAAAAAAAGGGGGGCTTTCGCCCCCCAGGGAGAATCTGTATCAACTTAATTCTACTTTGATTTGCTTTGGTTTGGCTTGCTCTAACTTGGGAAGCGTGATCTCCAGAATCCCGTCCCTGAACTTGGCTCTTACTTTATCCTGCTGGACGGTTCCGGGAAGCGTAAAGGCCCGCTGAAACGACCCATAAGAACGCTCCACGCGATGGTAGTTTTCTTCCTTCACTTCCCTCTCAAACTTCTTCTCTCCTTTCAGAGTGAGGGTATTGTCCTTTACCTCGATGAAGATGTCCTCCTTGGGAATTCCTGGAAGTTCAGCCTTAAGAACGATGGCCTCATTGGTCTCATAAATGTCCACGGCCGGAATCCAAGCTCCCTGGGTGATTTCTTCCTCTCCGTAAGGAGTCCGCAGGCGAACGTCAGAGAAGAGCCGGTTCATTCGCTCCTGTAAGGAGGAGATCTCCCTGAATGGATCCCAACGAATCAAGGCCATAGCCATTCCCTCCTTTTTGTTTTTTAACAGCTACTCAAAAATTAAGCATTGCCCCTGAGGTTGTCAACCCCCACTCTTTACTCCTCACTCCTCACTTCTCACTGCCTTTAATATCCAGTTCGAGATCAGAAAACTTTTCCTTGAGGAAGACCTTCAACTTATCCAGGACTCGTTTTTCTATCTGTCGGGCCCTTTCCCGGGATATGTGTAATTGATCGCCAGCGGCCTGGAGGGTAATTGGGTTCTCAGCCATCAACCTATTTTTTAGGAGGAAAGCTTCCTTACTCTTCAGGGAGTGAGAAAATTCTTCCACTCTTTGATTGATGGCTTCCCGCAGTTGGGTATCCGAAACCTTTTCTTCTACCTCTTCCCCGGATGGCAGGACATCCAGATAAGTCTCGCGAGCTTCCTCGTCCAGCGGCGCGTTTAACGAAAGATCCCCTCCTTCGAGGCGTTGGCTCATCTCGGCCACTTCTTCTTTGCGCACATCTAAAGTCCCAGCCAAGAGTTTGGGTCCAGGGTCGTATCCCAAAGCTTCCAGCCGACTTTTTTCCTTTTTCAGTCGGAAAAAGAGCTTTCTTTGCGCTTGCGTGGTCCCAATCTTTACCAGGCTCCAGTTATCGATAATATATTTTAAAATGTAAGCGCGGATCCACCAGGAAGCGTAAGAGGAGAGCTTCACATCCCGGTAGGGATCGAACTTCTTCACGGCTTGCATTAGCCCCAGGTTGCCTTCTTGGATGAGGTCCAGCAGATTGGTGTAAGCCCGCTGGTAATCAAAAGCGATTTTCACCACCAGCCTCAGGTTGGAAACTACCAGCCGATAGGCCGCCAGCCGGTCCTTCTTTTCCCGAAAGCGTTTGGCCAACTCCACCTCTTCCTCCCGCGACAGAAGTGGAAATCTCCGGATCTCCATGAGGTATTTTTTCAGAGGATCATAGACCTCAAGAGCTTCGGAGGTCTCAGCAGGGCTCTGGTCATCCCCGCTGTGGACCCACAAATCGAAAGGAGCAGAGAACCCGGTGAAGGTGTCGTCTTCGTTCATTGAGCTACCAACGTTAAGTAACCTACTTGCCCCGTGCGCGTATCCCGGACAAGAAGTAAGACTTCTTCATTGCTTTTCACTTGTTCAAGAATGTAGTTGTAATCTTTGAGCCCTCGGATGGGTTGGTTATTAACCTGATAAATAATGTCCCCCGGTTCCAAACCCGCTCGGCCCGCTGGCCCCTGGGGGTCCACTCTTGCCAGAATAACGCCTTCCCGCGAATCCAGCCGCTTCCGGCGCGCTTCCAATAAGGAAATTTCTTTGACCTCCGCACCCAATTTATTGCGCAATTCCACGGCCACCAGGCCGGGCGAAGGTTTGTAGGCTTCCACGACGGCCTCAACCTTCATCGATTCCCCCTTGCGTAAAAGACCTATCTCCACCTTTTTCCCCGGGCGGCTGGCGGCAATACGATTTCTGAAATCATTGGCGCTCTCCAGAGGCACTCCGTCAAGGCTGATAAGGACGTCTCCTGCGCGGATACCGGCCTTCTCTGCTGGCCCCGCCTTGGTCACATCCGCCACCAATGCTCCCTTGAGTACCTTCAAATTCAGATTCCTGGCCAGGGGAGCGGTCATCTCCTGAAGGCTCAACCCCAGCCAGCCGCGCACTACCTTTCCAGTCTGGACTAAAGCATCTGCAATGGCCATGGCCATGTTGCTGGGAATGGCAAATCCGATTCCCTCAAAGCCCCCGGATTCCGAGACGATGGCGGTGCTAACTCCGATAACCTCTCCATTCAGATTCAACAGGGGGCCGCCGCTGTTTCCAGGGTTAATAGCCGCATCTGTTTGGATGTAGTCCTGATAGCTTGAAGGGTCCAAGATTCCCGCACGATGTTTGGCGCTGATAATCCCGGCAGTCACCGTCTGTTCCAAGCCGCGGGGGTTGCCGATTGCTACTACCCACTCTCCCACCCGCAATCTGTCTGAATCACCAAAAGTTAGGTAGGGGACATCTTCGGGGGGTTTGATCTTGATCACAGCCAAGTCGGTTTTGGGGTCGGCGCCGATAATTTTGGCCTCAAATTCTTCACCCGATGCCATTTTCACCGTAATCTTCGTCGCCCCGCTAACGACGTGGTTGTTGGTCAGGATGTGTCCTTCCCGGCCGATGATCATGCCAGTGCCGATTCCCCGCATCTCCTTCTTGTATTTGCGCGGTCCCTGGGGCACCCCGAAGAAATACCTAAAGAAAGGGTCACTCTCAAACGGGGAGACTGGAACTGGCACCTCTACGCGCTGGGTGACCTCAATATGCACCACAGCAGGCATAGCCCTTTGGGCCACGTCGGCAATCGCCGTGGTCAGGTCCGAACCTCCCCCTCTTTGGGCCCAAACCTTCCCACCGTATATTGGCTCCGAAGATAGGATTAAAATCAAACAGAGGAGAACCCATCCCCAGGTCTTCTCCCTAAGTAAACTCATCACCCTCGAATCTCCACGCCTTACGAAACCTGCTATTCCTGGAGAGCGGAGCGTCCTACTTGTGCCTTGTCTTTCCTGGCTCATCGAGCGCTTTCAATCTTGAATTTTGCAATTCGCAATTTAAATTTTGCTTTATTATTTATATGTTAGCCCTTTCGGACCCCATTGTCAATTCATGGAGGAACAATTTTGGAATTCCGCCATAAGGATGGCAGGAGGGGCTAGGAGGAGGGATGAGGGATTTTGAAAGGGTTCGAAAAAAAAGGGAGGCGGCCTTCTTATGAGAGTAAAGGAATATCAGTTCGTCTTATTCA
>Ga0315314_1000610_pt1 | contig 37513 bp, 35 predicted proteins | sample TDP9_MG_FD_203631 | JGI IMG/M metagenome (GOLD analysis project Ga0315314, IMG submission 203631) | Freshwater sediment microbial communities from Lake Towuti, South Sulawesi, Indonesia - TDP9 | ecosystem: Environmental > Aquatic > Freshwater > Lake > Sediment | place: Indonesia: South Sulawesi... | reverse complement strand
TAGACGAATGCTGCTTAAAACAGAAGGTGGGTTACGGCCAGCACGCCAACCACTCATCACTTTTGCTTGTTTTTCATAAGGATACAGCTGGTCTAAACTCCCAGCCTGAGCCAGTTATCAAATCAACTATTGGATTCTTTATCTCAGCAATGTTGAAAGTGTAGTTGTAGGCGTAATCGATTTTGAGTTTCCCATCTTTGTAGATTACGCCGTATTGAGCTCCTCTTTCATATTGAAACAAGCTTATGCCCTTGAAAAAGGACAATTGAAAAGCGAATTTGATTCCTCTACCGCCGACTCCGCCCGTGTATTCGAATCTTCTGAAGCTATCTTGAGCGAGTACGATGCCCTTGTCTTTTATGATCTTCAATCTGAGTTCATATTGCATCCTAAGCCCTCGGGCAGCAAAGAATTCAATCCACTTTTCATCCGTAATCCTCCATGAGGCTATAATCCTATTCGGGTCTTTGGGGGCCTGCATTACAACGAATGGAAGCTTATCATCATTTGGCGAGAGTAGCCTTCTTCTCAACTCTTCACTGGGCAATCTTACCTTGCTCCGAGGCTCAACCGCTACAGCCCAAGAGCCTACCATAGGAAAAATTAAGAAAACCTGGGCTAAACCATAGACCAGATAGCCTAAGAATATGGCTGCAAGGTTACTCGTAATCTGCATCGAATCTATGTAGTTGATTGTCGCCAACAGCAATACAACTGGAAGGATCATACAGGCGAAAGCGTAGACGATTAGAAAGGCTATTCTGCGACCCGACATCTCAGATCATCCTTCTCTCTTGAGTACAAGAACTACTGCGCCCATAATAGTGATGGCTACCCCCAATGGGAACATGGAGTTGAAGAGATCTTGAATTGCAGATGACTCTGGGAAAGCTTCTGCGCCTAAGGCGATCTCTGCGAGTTCAATGGCGCGAGTCAGCTGAGAGAGCATCGACGACCCTGTTCTTCCTCGCGTAGGCGATCAGGATCACTTCGACGACGATGTTCCCTGCTGCGAAGAGAGTGGAAGAGCCTCTGTCTATCGAGACTATATAGAGGCTGAGAAGACCCAGCAGAACCCAGACAAACACGAAGTCCTTCATCACCTTAACTGGATTCGACATTGCTCGACCGACATCTCCCTCCTTCTTTCTGCTGTTCACGTAGAGATACACGCTGACCGCGGTCAGGAATACGGCGCTCCAGCTGATGCATATGGCCCACCAAGTGAATAGGTCAGAATATAGCATTGTTCACTTCCTCCATCATAACTTGCAGATCCTGTAGAAGAAGATCTTGCCGGCGTCTACTAGGAGTAGGTAGGTGGCGACCATGACTATCAGAAGTATCCAGTATTCGGCTGGGAGTGCTGTGAATCCGAGGAAACCGCCGAGAACCGTGAATGGAAGTATGGTTCCAAATGCGACGCAGGAGAGTGTGAGCGCCGTGAGCCATTTTCCGGGGCGGCTTGAGATGAAGGGTATGCGCCTAGTTCTGATCACGAATATAACCAGGACCTCGGTCCAGAATGACTCTACAAACCATCCGCTCTGGAAGACCGATGCTGAAGCGCCGAATATGAAGAGCATAATGCCATATGTTAGAAAGTCGTATAGAGAGCTGAATGGGCCGAAGAAGAGGGTGAACTTTCTCACGAAGTTTATGTCCCAATGCTTCGGCGATTTGGTATACTCCTCATCGACGTTGTCGGTTGGCAGCGTCATGTTCGCAACATCATAGAGCAGGTTCATGAACAATATCTGCATGGGTAACATCGGGAGGAATGGGAGGAAGATCGACGCTGCTGCGGCGCTGAACATGTTTCCGAAATTCGAGCTTGTGCCCATCAGAACATACTTTGTGGTGTTGCCGAAGATCTTGCGGCCTTCCTCTATCCCGTTAGCTAGTACCAGCAGATCCTTTTCCAGAAGCACGATGTCAGCCGCGTCCTTTGAAACGTCGACCGCTGAATCGACAGATATGCCCACATCTGCCTCATATAACGCGGGTGCATCATTCACCCCGTCACCCATGAAGCCTACCACATGCCCATTTGCCTTCAGGGCTTTTATGATGTCGAGCTTCTGTTCCGGGGTTATCCGCGCGAATATCGTGGTCTCTTCGACTGCTGCTCTGATTTCAGTCGTACTCATCTGGGTAAGATCTGAGCCGCGAATTACATTCTTGACGGGAATCCTGAGGTCATCACAGATCTTTATTGCTACGAGTTCGTTATCGCCGGTCAATATCTTTGCGTTAACACCCATCTCCTTCAGTCTAGCAACTGCTTGATGAGCATCCTTCTTGATGGGATCAGTAAAGACGAGGAAGCCGAGAAGCGTCAGATCCGTTTCGTCTTGAACCGAGTAGGAAGTCTTAGTGTCCACGCTCCGATAGGCAACTGCGAGGATGCGATATCCCATTCCAGAAAGATCGGTTAACTTGGCGTTTACCGATTTGAGAACAGAGTCTATCGGCTCGTTCCTCCCCGTCACCTCAGCATATTTACATCTCCATAGAACTGATTCAGGGGCGCCCTTCGTGATCAGCGTCAACTCGTTTCCTTTCCTAACCACTGTCGACATGATTCGCCGCTCATAATCGAATGGGATCTCGTCCTCGGTTACGTACGATTTCACGTGCTCTCTAATGTCATTCTCGGTGGCGTACTCCCATATTGCGACGTCCATTGGGTTGCCAGTAATCTTCTCTCCGACGATGGCGGTGTTGCAGAGCAACGAGTAGTGTAGGATTCTCGGATCCTTTGCTTCGGCAAGCGACCAATAGTCCTTAAGAACGATCTTTCCCTCTGTCAGCGTTCCCGTCTTATCGGTGCAGAGAACATTCATGTTGCCGAAGTCTTCGATCGAGACTAGACGTTTCACAACGGTTCGCACCTTCGCCATTCTCCGCGCTCCTTGGGAAAGGCTGACAGTCACGATGGCAGGCATCATTTCTGGAACCAACCCGATAGCAACAGCAAGAGAGAATAGTAGAGAATCGATCAACGGATGACCGACGGCTGCGTTCAACCCGAATATTCCGACCGTAAGGGCAAAGGTAAGCGTGAGAAGCATCGTCCCATACTGCTTCACTCCTCTCTGAAATTCGGTCTCGGGATGCGATCTAGCCAGACTTCTCGATATGGACCCGAACTCTGTGTATTTCCCAGTCGAGAAGACGACGCCGCGACCGCTTCCATTTGCCACGACGGTGCCCATGAACAGGTAGTTAGCCAACTGCTGAGCGGTCGGTAGCTGAAGATCGAGACTGTTAGGAGACTTCTCAGCCGGAAACGATTCACCGGTAAGTGTCGATTCATTAACATGGAGATCCTTAGACTCCACTATCCTCATGTCCGCTGGGACGATATCTCCAACATAGACGGAGACTACGTCTCCTGGAACCAGCAACCTCGATTCGACTTCAAAACGCTTCCCATCTCTTGTCACGACAGCCCTGAACGAAACTTTCTGCCGCAGATCCTCAACAACCTTCTCCGCTCTATACTCATTGAAGAAACCCAAGATAACGCTGAGAGAGATCATCGCAAGTATGGCTATTGATTGATGGAGTTCAGCGAATAGACCTGCCACTACAGCGCATGCGATCAATAGGGCGAATATCGGATTCTTGAATTGTCTGAGGAGCAGTTGGACGGCGCTGAAGGCCTTTCCAGGCAATTCGTTATATCCGAAGATTCTCAGGCGTCGTTGAGCTTCCTGCTCAGATAAACCTTGTTCGCTTGTTTCAAGGGCTTGATATACATCTGCGGGGCGGATAGACCAGTAGTCTTTGCGTGCGCCTGCCGTTTGCTCCTTCGACGTAGTGTTGCATCCGCCTCAAGAGCCCAACCTATCCGATTGAGCTGGATATAGGCGTTGTTGTTCCCTCTTCGAACGTAATCTGTGAGTGAGGCGTCCTGAAGGCTTCAGGCAGGCTCTTCATGGACATCTATTCTATCGATATTGGGGTATGCGCTCTTGATCGCTTTCTCGAGGTTGCTGGAGGTCTCATGCGCCTGCTTCACGCTGATGTTCGGGTCGAAGTGACATCGAATTACTACGTGCAAGCTCTCGCCGATCTTGCGAATCTTGATTCCGTGAACAGTCTTGATCTCTGGGAAGCGCTTTGCGGCATGTTCAATATACCATTTCAGCTCAGTTCCGCCCCTGTTCAACTCTCTAGATATGCGGTCTAAGGCGGATTCCATGTGAATGGTGATCTCCGAGATATCCAGCTTGGCGGCTCTCAACCTCTTCTCAATCTGGTCGGAGACCTCGTGTGCCTGTTTCACAGTCATGTTTGCGCTAACCTCAAGGTGGAGGTCCACGCACAGCTTTCCGTTGATCTTCTGGATGTGAATGTTGTGGACGCCTCTAGAACTAGGTACTCCCTCAGCTACTTCCTTCACAAGTGTTCGGAGTTCTCCTCGACCATATCCGAGCGGCTCAGTGTGAACTGTGACTCTCGCGTTAGGGACAACACTCTTGACTTCTCTTTCAATATTCGAGGCGATTTTGTGGACGTCCTCGAATCTGAGGTTGCTGTCAAGCGAGACGTGCATATCCACATCAAACCTCTTCCCGGTAATGCGGACGCTCACTTGATGGCAGCTCCTAACATCCTTTGTCGCTTCGACTCTAGCCTTGATAATCTGCGCGATCTCCTTCGGTGAGCGTTCAACTAGAGGAATGGGCAAGCGTTGCACCTCGCCGACATTTGGATTCCTGAGTGTAAAGTGAACAGTCCCCTCTTAAAGCGTTTACACCGAATTCTTTTAGGAGTATGAACTCTAGAGCTTCGCGAAAAGCAACCATACTCCTGATAGCCAAGAGAGCTAGTCAAATGATTAGATAGGACGAGCCATGACTGACTCGTATGATTTCGGTAGAATCATGAATCTCAGGGTAAAGGTAGATTAAATATTGGCGTCTCGCCAAGATAATTGCTTTCTATAAAAAAGTACTAAATAGAATTTTTAAATTAGCACTTTTTTTCAGGTCGGCCAACAATGTCCCTAGCAAATTCTCGTTCTACAACCGCTACTGCAATCTGAGCTGATCGTAACATAAGTCGACGAAGCTCAGAAAGATCTTCGATGACGCAGTTCCTTTACAATAGTCATGTTGTTGATAAGAAAGTGTGCGACGGCCGGTACGCTAACCACGCAATTCTCAATCGAAACAAAACTGAATTTTCTCGAACTGTGTTCTGAACTTTACAACATCTCGTTTGACATCTTGTGGTTTCTCATTCTTCAGTAGAATTCTGGCGATAAACTCAGCAATCTCCTTCATCTCCGACTCCTTCATCCCCAATCTCGTGACTTCACATGTTCCAAGTCTCACCCCGCAATCAGTGATCATGTTGGCCTTCTCAAGCCTTCGAGCTACATCCCTACCAGCTTTGGAGCCCCCAGCATCCAAGATAACTTGATGAGATTTCGTGAAACCATATTCTTTTCCAACAACCGACAGTCCAGAGTGATCCAGAGACTTGGCCAAAGCCTTCGCATTCTTTACAACCTGATGTGCGTAGGCTCTTCCAAATTCCTTTACCTCTGCCAGTGCCATGGTCAAAGCGGCGACTCTATTCCAATGAGCATTGTCAACAAGCATTGGGTGGACATTGGCGGCGATCTGCTCTCCATACTCTCTCTTAGCCAAGATTATTCCGCCTTGCGGACCGAAGAAGCTCTTGTGAGTAGAGCCGACCAAGATGTCCACACCGTCTTTGAACGGATTCTGAAATTCCCCTCCAGCCACCAGGCCTAACACATGAGATCCATCGTAGGCCACTAGAATCCCATCATCACGACATACTTCCATGAGCTCCCTAACCGGATGTGGAAATAAGAAGAAACTCGCGCCGAAAACAACTATTCTCGGCTTAATTTTCTTGATAAGGTCAGCGGACTCATCAACCCTAATGTTCATCCTCTGCCTGTCGAACGGGAAATAAACGCCCTGTAAGCCCAGAACTCTCAACAGTCCTTCTTCTGAAAGTCCCGGGTATCCGCCGTTCAAAGGATGAACGGTCATCACTTTCTCCATCGGCTTGGCAAACGTGGATATCAAGATTATGTCAGACATGTGACCGGAAATCGGTCTGAGATTAGCGGTTTCAGCCTTGAAGACCTCTTTTGCCAAAGCCTCGCCGAGCATCTCCATCTCATCGATATATCGTGTCCCCGCGTAGTACGTGTCCTGAGAAGTATACCTATGGCCCATATCTGAAATCATAAGTTGTCTAACCGCTGGACTCGTTATGTTTTCAGAAGGTATCAGGTTCAAACATTCGTCTAGACGCCATCTCTCGTGTTTCTTAGCGAGATCAACGACTTGTTCCATTGACATGGAGATTCCCAAAACAGTATAGAACGCTTCCAAATGTAAAACTGTTGGAGACGTTCTTTCAGCAATCTAACTCTTAGATCTCGCGACTTGACTCCTTTCTGCACATGTGCCGGCTGAGTTTTCCTGAGAAAAAGGAGTGATCCGACAGCGCATTGAGAAAACATGTGTCGTTTGACAAGTCACATAGAAGATCCACAAAGGTCAGTGGTCAATACTGATTGAGCAGTATTAAAATCGGTCTAGTATTTCAACGCGGAAATCATATCGACTCGCTCGATCTCCGATGACCGTTCTACTCGACACACACGTATTTGTTGTCGCGCAGTTCGAGAGGGCAGCCTCCCCCGCAGACCGAAAGTTCCGGACATTCACGGCATTTGTTAGCAACATACTCCCTCTTCCTGAGACTCTTGGCCAACGGGTGATTCCAGATATCATTCCAACTATCCTTCAATATGTTTCCGAGAGGTTCGAAGTAGCTTTGACATGGGTAGACGCTTCCGTCAGGACCTATGCACATATTTATCCTCGCGGCTGTGCACGATTTGACTCCAAGTCCCATGTTGACAGGATTGACCTCGCAGTATTGGGTAGGTGTATACCATAGAAACTTCATATCCAGTTGGCTGGCTTTTTCGTTGATTCTCGGGAGAAGGTTTGCCAGCGTATCGACATCTATTGCGAACTCTTCAGCAATAGATGACGCTTTTCCAGAGTAGATCAGGCTGTTGCATCCAAAGACCTCGACTCCTAATTCGTGTAGGAAATCTATGGTCTTCAAGATATCCTTCGAGTTGTATTTGTTCAACGTAGTGTTTGTTGTCAAGTAGATCGGCGTCTCAAGCACATTCTTTATCGCTTGAACAGTTTCCTGCCAACTTCCCTTAGCCTTAGTGATAGAGTCGTGAACTGAAGCATCATGGGACTCGATTGTGATCTGAGCGAAGTCAAGTCCAGCCCCGACCAACTTGTTAACGTACTCTTTGTCTTTCAACCTTCGACCGTTCGTAACCAGACCGGTTACAACGCCTCTCTTCTGTGCGTGAAGTAGAAGCCTAGGGAGGTCTTCTCTTAACGTGGGCTCTCCACCCGTGAAGTCAACTATGAAGATCCCTAGTTCGAATAGTCGGTCGATAATCTTCTTCCATTCCTCTGTCGTTAACTCAACACTTTCACGCGGTCCACCGGCGTAGCAGTGAACGCAGTCGTTCTGGCATCTGAAGGTCAGCGCCAGGTCCATTCGAATAGGTGCAGATGTTTCTTGGCTGAACGGCTCGACGCGATCTACATCTAGGTAAGATATTGGGCAGATCTTCTCCGTCTGCGCCAAAGTGCTGACGGTGTAGATGAATCTTTCATGATCTTTTACCGCAACTTCTCTATCAACCGTGTAGATCTTCCTAATCCTCTTGACAGCTTCTTTTGTTTCCATGCCCTGAATGAAGAAGTAAGCGTGAGCAGTCGCAGTCTCATTAAGGTAAAGCACTGTATTGGCGTTGATCACTAGGAGTCCCTGTCCATTCGGTTCAACTCTGAGTTGAAGTGCCATTCCCGTGAACTTTCCTTTACCTCGATAAGGGTAGAGGCCTTGCGAAATTCCTGCAGGTCGAGACGATTTCATTCTTTTACACCTTTTCTCTCGCTGAAACTTGTTATGCTGTGAGTCTAGCCGACTCCTCCTCCTGCACAGGCACATGCACATGAGACGCACGCGCAGACGCAGGCACACGAGTGACAAACGCATGCACAACTTGCTTTATGATGGACAGGCTCTTGAGAAGTCTTCTCAGGCTTTGGAGGAGGCAGTATGGAGTTTGTAAACTTCTCTACGTTCACGACCAAACTGTTAGCCGTCTTCTCCATGGCTGTTGCAACGTTATTGGCCAAGTCTGAACCAGGGATCTTAGGTACAGGTGTAGTGGTTCCTGTCTCAGGACCTGGGCGAGCTATAGGGCCAGGATGGTGGTAACCATAATTGTACCAGAACCACCACCAATATGGCTGAGGTTCAAAAGTTCTGTCGCGGAATGCGGTGCCCGTTTTAGATTGGAAGTTGTCATCGAGGAGTAACCAGAGGAGGTTCTCATCGTAGGCTTTTGATGCCAGTTCAGCGGTGCCGGCCGCTGAAACTTGATTCCACGCTTCATTCACAGTCTTCTTGTAATATGCTATTGTGTCTTCGCGACAGTAGCCTCTCAATTTACCTTCAACTGTGCTCTGAAGAAGTGAGACGGTATCTGCGAGTCTCTTTTCATCAAGCCCTCCGTCTTCCTTTATCGACGTGATGAAGCTCTTCTCGTAGTAGTGGAGAGGCTTCTCCGCTGGTCCTGTTCCGTCTTTGTAAGGTTCCATAACCTTCAGCTTCAGGAGCGGTTTCGCTGAAGTTACCCAGACAGCCTGCTTCAAGAGCAGGCTATAGAGCATCATGACAACGATCTTGGTAGGTGGCATCCCGAGTAGTTCTGAGGCTTCAACAGCTGTCAACCCATATTTGATCCCTAATGTCTCCATCCGCATCGATGGTTCGACATACTCTCTCAATCCTTTTATTCTTCGCTTCGTGACTACGATCGCCGCTACGATTATTACGAAGACGACTACGAAGAAGATTCCAAAACCTATCGATTCGATTGGAAACTCTTTCTTCTTAACCTCAAAGTGGGTGACGAAATCCTTTGGAAAAGAAACGCCGAAAGTAAGCTTCTCATTCGGTTGCAGATCATGCCGCTCCCAGTACACAGCAAGCCTATCCTCTTCAAGACTAACATTGTCCCAGTCCGGGCTGACCTTCACATCTTTCTGTTGGACGCCCTGCGGGAATAGAACTAGGACCCTAAGATCACTTATCTTGGCATTCCACCAGACCGGTATAAACTGCATGCCCACGTTTCCCGGATTGTCTTGGTCCTCCCAGATCATCTGCCCAACATTCGTGGTGAGCACGAAACGAACACTCTGCCCAGAGTTCAATGGCTGACTTAGGTACACTCGGACGCCGTTTTGATCTGAGGTCACCTCAGTCTTGAGCGCTTTCCCTTGGCTGTCCTTTGCTTCGCCTACAGTGAAGTCTTGGGTTGGTTGCCCGACATCGACGTAGCGGATCGTTCCTTCATCACATGTCATTTCAAGATCGTATTGGAGATCGATCGTGCCATCTTTGTTGATCCATATCTTAGCCCACTCATGGTCAACATGATATTGTATGTTGGCAGCGCTGACTTCGACTATGCTTGCAGAGATTAGAACAATGAGAATGAGTATGAATGGGAGGAAGGCGGAAGTTCTTTTAGCTACCATTTTGGTTCCTCTGTGACTTCAGAGGTATGCCCGCAGTAAGGGCATTTGATAGAGGGCATCCCTTGAGTGACCTGTATCTTCGTAAGATCGAGCGACGCTCCACAGTTCGGACATTTGACTGTGCGAGTTTCAACCTTCCCGGGAAGCTCAACCTCATACCTTTTAATAATCTCCTTCGGGGTGCTCCTTTGAATGTAATAGATAATTCCGAACGCGGCTAGGAAAAGGACGAGAGCAACGGCCAAGCGTGAGATAGCGTAGGCTGAGGCTAAAGCAAAGATTATGCCAAGGAATATTAGAACAGCCGATGCACCGTAACCAAGAACCTTCGCAGCCCTCATTGCGATTCCCGTTGTGTCGATCGCGCGACTCTGCTCTATAGCTAAATCTTGCTACCGCAGTTAGGACAGAACTTGGCGGTTGGAGGTACGACTTGTTTGCAGTTTTCGCAGGTTTTCACTTCTGGCCCTGGCGGGGGTTTGGCTATCTCCGCTCCACAGTTCGGACAGAACTTCGATGTAGCCAACGTAGTCGCTTGACATTTTGGACATATTATCATTACTGCCGCTGGTGCTGCTCCTGTCTGAAACATCGGTGGAATAAGCATCATACCTGCTCCTAGGGCGGCTCCAGGGGACTTCCCCAACTCTTTAGCGGCTGTCTTCACTGTTTCCATTCTCAAAACCTCTGTTGCAGGCACCATAGTTCCAGACCTAAGCCAGAAGAGTCGCTCTCTGTAGTCAGGTGTCGTGTCGATTCCTTCAAACCTTAAATCGACAAGCTGTATCCCGAAGCGTTCTAGAGCCTCGGATATATGTGTCTTGACTGTTGTTGAAGTTTCATCCAGCTGAGTGAATACGGATACGAGTGTGTATTTCGACAAATCGTCTATGATTCTCTCATTGATGAATCCTCTGATGAATTCGTTTACGCTGCTCGTCGTGTAGGCGTCTTGTCTTCCGACAACTTCCGTAATGAACAGCTCTGGATCCTTTATCTTGAACCAGTACCCTCCATGGACGAGCAGGGGCGCCAGCTCAGTTGTCTGAGCTCTAGCTCCATACTTCCCGTTGAACTCTTTCGATGAAACGAATATTACAGTAGCCTTGAACGGTGTATTCGGAAATCCAGCCAATTTAGATAGAACTCCGGTTAAGAGCGGCAGATTCAAAGTGGTTAACATGTGTCTTCCTGGACCGAAAACATCGTAGACCTTCCCGTCTCGGAAGAAGACAGCGTTCTCCATCTCATGCACTATCAGCTGAGCTCCCCAAGTAATATCCTCAGACGGATGCGTCCACACGACATCTTCTCCGGTTGGACTTGGCCACTCAATGATTTGAGGCATACTCTACTCACCCTAAACTCTCCAGTATTGCAGTCTTCCTCTGACTAAAGTGTTTCTCAAAGTCACTCACAGAGGATAGAACGTCTTGAAGCTCTGTCTTCATGGCTTCTGCGCTCGCGCTTGGAGCATCTCCTTTCATTTGATCGATCTTCGAGGCTAAGGCATCTGTCTTGTATATGAGGTCTAGGTCGAATCGAATCAGTTGATCAAGCTTCTCCTCATCGACCTTAATGGCATCGAAGAAGCCGCTGTAACCGTAGGAAGCGTGATTGACCTTCTCAGAAATTCGATCAAACTTAGCAGCAAGCCTATCCACACCCTCCCACATTCCGACGAACCCTCTTTCAACCAGTTCACGGTAGACTTCTCTCAAGTCCTGTACGGATTCCTGAAGCTTCTCGTAGACTCGATTTCTAACGAGCCTATCAGACTCTCTGCGAAGTTCCTTCTGCTTGTAGCCTCTGAAACCTGGAATTAGACCCATAATTCTCTCGGAGATTCTCATCTCACTCTCGATCTTCCGAAGAGGTTCCTTTTCTCCGCTCATTACCATTTCCTCCTAAGTATGTATTTTCAACTAGACTCTTCTTCCCCGTCTTCCACCTGGTCTCCGCGTTCCATCATGAGGGATAGGTGTAACATCCTCAATTCTTCCTATCCGGAAGCCTGCCCTAGCGAGCATCCTTATTGCCGCTTGGGCACCGGGTCCAGGAGTTCTTGCGCCGTGTCCTCCAGGCGCTCTAACTCTTATATGGAGGGAAGTTATCCCACGATCTCTCGCTGAACGTGCAGCTGCTGCAGCCGACTGCATCGCTGCGTATGGTGAACCTTGAAGTCTATCTGCCTTAACATGTTGTCCGCCTGAACTTCTCGCAATCGTTTCTGCGCCGCTTAGATCAGTTATGTGGACTATCGTGTTGTTGAATGACGAATATATGTTTGCGATGCCCCACCGATCAACCTTCTTCTCAGACAATATTCTTCCTCCGGCCTGATTCGACACGCCTACGCTATGAGGTTTGGAGTATTTATTTAATCTTTCTTCCCTCTCAAATCTTAAGCACTGGACAATTTTTGACTAGTCGATTTACTTATACGAGAGTTCGGGCAAGTCAGAGTGTGAATGCGATCTATGGAGAAACAGTTCCGAGTATCGAAGGTTGAGAGCAATCTTCTTCCTCAAGTATTCGAAATAGAGAGGCTATCCTTCGCTTCGCCTTTCCCAGACTCTTATCTTCGTTCGCTAGCTGAATCTGGCCCTGACAGCTTTCTTGTGGCGATTGAAGAGAACAGAGTCGTTGGTTATGTTTCAGCTTTATTGCATGGGAAAGATGCCCATATTGCTTCGATCGCTGTGCTCAAGGACCACAGAAGGAGAGGAATCGGGCGCGCCCTGATGTCTGAATTGATCAAATCATTGAAGCTTCGTCGCATCAGAACCGTTTCACTTGAAGTTAGAAAGAGCAATACTTCTGCGATTAGATTCTACGAGATTCTTGACTTCGAGAGGACGGGAGTAATACAATCGTACTATGAGAATGGTGAAGACGCCATCGTATTTTCTATGACGCTGTAGATGACCATCAAACAAAATAGCGACTTCTATCTACGTTCTTATTGATCTGCTCGGTGGGCATGATGAAAATCGACTTCTGGCTTCTCGATGTAAATCACGAGATCGTTGATGCGCGGCCTGAGATAAGGTTGTGGGGTATCGATTCGAAAGGAAAGAGAGTGCTTGTTCGCGATAAGAGTTTTCGTCCTTACTTCTATCTGCTGGTTGAAGATGAGACCGCGATCAATCGTATAGTCGATCAGATAGCGAAGGAGAAATCGCGGTATCCCGAAGTTGAGAAGAAAGAGGTTCTCGAGAAGAGGTTCTTCGGAAAGAAGGTAAAGGCGATTAGAATCGTGTGTAGAGATACTGAGGTGATAACGAAATGCGCTGAGTCTATGGCGAAAATCAAGGGAGTTAAAGATCACGTTGAGGATGATCTTAGACCCTCTTTCAGATACATCGTTGATAATGATCTTAGACCGTGTGGCTGGCATCGAGTTGAAGTCAGAGAGACTTCTGAGCGGATGAACGTTCAGGTCGACGGAGTCTTCGATGCGGTAGGGGCTCCGAAACCTATCGATAGGGTTGACACGCCCTCGTTGAAGATGTTAGCGTTCTCGATTGTTTGCTTTAGTGAAAGGGGTGCACCCAAACCCGGAAAGAATCCTATAGTCATTATTTCGGCTTGTACAAGCGGTGAGAAAGAGAAGCAGTTTGTTGCTGACGACTTGAATGATAGGAAGGTCATTTCGAATTTTGTCAACTATGTAGAACAATATGACCCGGACGTGATAGTGGGATATGGCAGCAACAAGTTTGATTGGCCGTATCTGTTGGAGCGTGCTAAGCTCATAGGGGCAAAGGTTACAGTAGACAGAATAAAGTCAGGGCCTCACACGAGCCTCTACGGGCATGTATCAGTTACGGGGCGGGCGAACTTTGACTTGTTTGATCTTGCTGAGGATATCCCTGAGGTAAAAGTCAAGTCGTTGGAGAATCTCGCGGAGTTTCTTGGAGTAGTGAAGAGAAAAGAAAGAACTTTGATAGATGAGACGGAGCTATCGAATTACTGGGTTGAGGATGAGAAGCGGCCTACACTCCTGAAGTTTTCGATTGAGACCTCAAGGTCGATTCTTGGAATTGCTTCAAGGATGCTGGACTTCGCGATACAACTGGCGGGTTTGACAGGGCTTCCCCTCGATCATGTTGGAGCAGCCGCAGTAGGCTTCAGGGTAGACTGGTACTTGATCAAGCAGGCTTACAAGCTTGGGGAACTGATTCCTCGAAGAGTTGAACAGTTCTATTCGCCATATAGAGGAGCGATAGTGCTGCCTCCTAAGCCGGGAATTCACGACAAGGTTGCGGTGCTGGACTTTACTGCAATGTATCCGAATCTCATGATACTGCACAATCTGTCGCCGGACACATTCATTGGGCCTGATGAATCGGCTCCGAATGAAATAACGGTTGTTCCAGAGGTCAACCATAGATTCCGCAAGGGCCCTCCCGGATTCTATAAGACAGTTCTATCAAGCCTGATCGATGTCAGAGAACAGATAAGAAAACAACTTAGAACACTCGATCCGAAGACGATAGAGCATCAAATTCTTAAAGAGAGAGAGAAAGCGGTTAAGGTGATAACGAACGCAACCTATGGTTACTCAGGTTGGGTTGGGGCACGCTGGTACGTTAGGGAAGTCGCTGAATCAACAGCCGCATTCGGCAGAGTTACTATTCAAGAGGTCATCAAGACTGCTGGAGAAATAGGACTTGAAGTGATCTATAGTGATACTGACGCCATATTCGTAAAGTATGACCCGAGTAGAACCAACATTCTGCTCAAATGGGTAAGAGACGAATTGAATATGGAAATAAGGCCTGACAAGATTTACGAGAGAATACTGTTTACTGAAGCGAAGAAGAGGTACGCTGGTCTACTGCCTGACGGGACACTCGATATAGTAGGGATGGAGGTTGTGAGAGGCGATTGGGCCAACGTAGCGAAAAACGTTCAAGAAAAGGTTCTGGAACTCGTTTTGAAGGACAAGTCTCCGAAGAGAGCTGTTGAGTTTGTAAGGCGCTACATACGGGACCTTAGAGAGGGGAGGTTTGAACTCATAGATTTCATAATCTGGAAGACCCTGACGAAACCCGTTGAACAATATGAAGTTAGAGCTCCTCATGTGGAAGTTGCCAAGAGACTTCTGAAGGAAGGTTGGGAGCTCACTCTCGGGGACAAAGTTGGATATGTGATCTCCAAAGGACCTGGAAAACTCTTTGAGAAGGCGAAGCCCTACTCGATGGTTTCCGCTGACGAACTGGACTTGGACTACTACCTGTCCAATCAAATAATCCCGGCTGCCTTGAGAGTACTAGAAGTATTCGGGGTTCCTGAAGAACAGCTCCTAGGGAAGGAAAGGCCCGGTTCCCTCACTGAATACTTGAAGTAGAGTTCGGTGACTTGATTCGTACTACTGACCTAACAGTTCATTCATAGTCATTATTTTCAGATTCATCGGGCGCTTGGCTATTTCAGATATTCTGTCGCCTACAACGAGTTTCAGGTTTCGATTCTCGGCGAGATCTATCAATCTCTGTGTTACAACGCCATCAAACAGCAACATGTTCGCGCCTTCGATTTGAGAGATCTTCTCAGCCAATTCACTGACCGGAATTCTAGTGATTGGTTTCCCAGATTCATCGAAGATCACTGCTTCAAGCGTTCCCCTAAGTTGATGTGCTGTAGCCACAACTCCGTCTGGAACGGAGGGCTTAGGCGGGGGCATCTTTTCAACAGCTAAATGTTCGATAGGAGCTTTCTCTCTAAGGGCTTTCAGCAACTCTTTCGGAGTTAGCTCTTCAACTTCTTTCCCTTGTGGAGCTCTCGCTACGTAATCTATCTCGGCAACCTGCATCAATTCTTTCAGAATTAGATCTCCACCTCTGTCTCCATCGAGAAACGCAGTTACCTCCTTGTTCTTGCACAGCTGAATTATTGATTGTGGAACTTTCGTTCCTTCAAGGCCTATTGTATTCTTTATTCCGCATTTCAGCAAGGTGATCACGTCTGCTCTGCCTTCCACGATTATTATCGATCCTGTCCCTTCTATTTCAGGGCCGGCTGGAAGCTCTTCCGGACCGTAGCCCACCACTTCAGCGGATCTTATGGCCTCTGAGACTTCTTTCAGAATCTCCTCTGTGCTTGGGGTTACTTCGATAACCCATTTTCTCAAGATCTCTTTTGCCTTGTCCATTATCGCTTTACGTTTCTCTTCGCGAACATCCTCGACTTTCTCCAATAGTATCTTGGAATCACAAGGACCTATCCTGTCGACGCTTTCTATGGCCGCTGCTATAAGAGCGGTCGACACTTTGTCGAGGCTGGAAGGGATCACTATGGTTCCTGTAGTCTTGTCATGTTTCGATTCTAAGTCTATTTCTATTCTCCCTATTCTCCCGCTCTTCTGAAGTTCCCTTAAGTCTAGATCGGGGCCGAAAAGTCCTTCAGTCTGTCCGAAGATTGCTCCAATCACATCTGGTTTTTCAACAACACCCTCGACTTCGAATTTCGCTTTTATTATATATTTCGTAGTAGACGTATACTGGGATTCCGATGTCATATGTAATAATCCTCCTATCCATTACCTTCACCATACATCTTGATCGTAAAGTATGATGATTCTCCCATAAAATGCGTTGCCTTACAGTTAAACTTTCTTCTTTCCTTGATTACATCCAGCTTGGTCTGCAGGCGTTCACTTAGTCTCTTTTGGCGCCTCCACAGCTTTTTGGCTGGATGGTGGAGTTACAACAGGCTCAGTCACACCGCTTTCAAGAATCTCGAAGTACTGCAAGTCTTCAATCTTGATGAAGACTGTTCCCACCTTCGTCTTCCCTACGACTCTATAGAAGTTCCGGACGGGTATGTAACTGAGAACAAGGAGGTTCGCTTCTTCAAGCAGCATAGCGGGAGGTTCTTCGAACACTGCGGACAGAAGGCCTTCGTAGACAGGAGGGTAACTGATCAATGGGTGGTTCTTGACGAAGACACGTACTCCCCTTCCAATGTAAGATGCAAGTGATCGATATGGAATCTTGAAATCTGTGCTCACTGGCTTCTCCATATTACGCGCACGGTAAGAAGTTTGATGAGCCATCGAATAAAAGCTTTGGCAAAAGTTCTTTCACTCAAGAAAGAAATCGTTGACAATGTCTTTGGCTTTCTCTCTTCGCTCTTGATGCTGGACCAGAAACCGTTCAACTCTTTCAGCCAGTATCTGTTTGCACTCGCCGCACAGTATCTCTCCTCTCCTGCATCTGCTTTCAAGGTCTCTGAGTTTTCCATCGTCAGTTTCAAAAAGAAATGCTTCGTACTGGTAGACGCTGCAAACTGCTGGGTTTCCGCCGAATTTTCTCTGCTCCTCTTCCGTTGCTCTTCCTCCCGTGAAGGCGTCCATAATCTTCTTCTTGGCCAACTCAGGCTGGTCTGTCGTGAAGATGCATGTCTCAGGAAGCGATGATGACATCTTACCGCCTTTACCCAGTCCTGGAAGAAAGCGTGAGTGTATTTGAGCTGGTTTATAGAATCCGAGCTTCGGAGCTACATCGCGGGAAATTCTCCAGTATGGGTCTTGATCAATAGCTGCTGGGATTAGGCATGGAATATTGTTGTTCTCAAGGATCGATTCTAGGAAGCATGGAACGGCTTGTATTGCGGGGAAGAATATTATGCCTATATTGGAGCTATCTTTGAAGCCGAAAACAGCTCTGGCGGTTGAGTAAGTGACGTGTTTCGCTACTTCTATTGCGAGATTGTACATTACCTTGGCGTACTTCATGTCTGAGATAAATCTCGTCTTCTTCACATCGAAGCCTATCGCGATTATGTCGAGAGCATTGTCGTAAGCCAAGTCCAGCGCCTTCTTCGATGTCATCTCAGGATTGATCAAGAATTTCTCATCATCAGTCAGCTGAAAATACAATTTTGCGTTGAATGAGTCTTGGAGGTACTTTGTGAAGATCCAGGGAACTATGTGACCCAAGTGTACATCTCCAGACGGCCCTCTCCCTGTGTATAGAACGAATCTCTCACCTTTCTCGTATCGATCTAGAATCCAATCCAAGTCTCTGTGTGAGAAGAAGACTTTTCTTCGCAGTTGAGGATGGAGCTCTCCAGTAAGCAATTCTATTCTTTTAAGTAAACTCTCCGTTATCCGTTCAGTGCCGAACTGTTCTATCAGTTTATCGTAGTCTATCTCACCTGAGACTTCCCACGGCGTCACAACCATCTCTGAAGGTTCCATCGGTTCACCGCTCCGATCGATCAGTCTTGAATCTCTGTTGAAGCTAGATTGTGAACATACATTAAGCCCGTCTTAAAAATAAATATAAGCTTTGGGCGCTAATGCTCAGACGAACCACTGTCTTTGGAGTGTGGAAATGTAGGTGGAACTACGTGAGAACGAAGTCCTAACCCTGCTTGCGTTGAAAACTATGGGGGGAACTGGAGAACTTCAAGCCGTCGTTAACAGCTCGGGTTTGAAGGATGCTGCAGTCATGAGAGCAGCATTGACGCTTCATGAGAAAAAGCTGGTCACGCTTCGCGAGAAGAAGATGAGTATAGCTAGACTGAGAGAAGAAGGGAAACTATACGCGGACCGGGGGCTTCCAGAGAGGAGACTTATCAAAGCTGTATCGGCTCTCCGAGGGAAGGCTTCCGTTGAAGAGGCTGCGGAGAAAGCTGATCTGAAAAGAGAGATGCTGCCTATAGTCATAGGCTGGATAAGAAGAAAAGGCTGGGCAAGAATCTACAAGACGGACGAAAGGCTGTTCTTGGAGGTTGTGAAGGAAGTAGAAGAAGCTGAGGACGAGAAGCTGCTTAGGGTTATTCGCGAGAAGGGCGAAGTATCTGCAGATGAATTGAGTCGACCGATGCGTCTTTCTCTTCCTATTATTAAGGCCAGGGGTTTGATAGAAATCAAAGAGAGAACCAGTAGAGAACTTGGGTTAACGCGGAAAGGATGGAGTGCCGCGGAGAAAGGCGTGAAGGCTCGTGAAGAGATTAGTGAACTAACCCCAGAACTCATAACCAGTGGGCGGTGGCGCGAAGTCAAATTCAGAAGATACAACATCAGAGCTCCTGTAGCAAAGATTTGGCCGGGTAAGAAACAGCCTTACAATAGTTTTCTCGATGAGTTAAAGAGACGACTAGTCGAACTCGGTTTCAAGGAGATGACAGGCCCGATAGTCGAGCTCATGTTCTTCAATTGCGACAGCCTCTTCATGCCTCAAGATCATCCCGCGCGAGAGATATTTGACATATATTTCGTCAAGTCGCCAACTCATGGAAATTTGGGCGCTTATGAGCATTTCCTAGAGAATGTGAAAGAAGCTCACGAGAACGGTTGGAAGACAGGTTCGAGGGGATGGCGCTACAAGTTCTCTCTCGACGAAGCGGCACGTCTAGTTCTAAGAAGCCACGGAACAGCCCTCAGCTCCCGAACATTGGTCAGCCCGAGGCTAGAAATACCGGGAAAGTATTTCTCGATAGTCAGATGCTATAGGCCAGAGGTCACGGACAGGACTCATCTCACAGAGTTCAACCAAGTGGAGGGCATCGTTGTAAGCGCTGAACTTAATCTCCGTGACTTGCTCGGCGTGCTAGAGAGATTTGCTATCGAGATAGCTGGCGCGGATAAAGTCAGATTCAGGCCAGACTATTTCCCATTTACTGAGCCAAGTGTGGAGCTACTTGCCTACAAGGAAGGATACGGTTGGCTAGAGTTTGGGGGCTCAGGAATCTTTAGGCCTGAGCTCACAGAGCCATTGGGGATCTCTGTGCCTGTCATAGCTTGGGGCTTAGGCGTAGATCGATTGTTCATGATGAGGACCGGCATAGACGATATTCGCTACCTATTCACAGAGGATCTGGAGTGGATCAGAGAGCAAGGGTTGTTATGAATTGCCCACAGTAGAAACTAGTTTCGAAGATCTTCAGACTCTTCTTGGAATTAAACTTTCCACCAAAACAGAGGAGCTGAACGAGATTCTCTCATATGTTAAAGGAGAAGTTGAACACCTATCCGAAGGGGGGCTCAGCATAGAGATCAAGGATAGCAATCACCCTGACTTATGGAGCGTCGAAGGAATCGCACGAGCTCTAAAAGGTTTTCTCGATCTTGAGAAGGGAATGAAAAATTATGTTGTCGCGGGCTCTTCAGGGGTCGATGTTTCCGTAGATCCAGCGCTAGAGAATATCCGACCATGCATCGGTTGTGCAATTGTCAGAAATGTAGGCTTGACGGATGTTGTCATACGCGGAATGATGCATCTGCAGGACAAGCTGGATCAAACTTACGGGAGGCGAAGAAGAAGGACATCCATAGGCTTATATGACTTTGACTTGATCAAGCCGCCACTGCGCTATAAGGTTTCGAAGCCTTCAGAAATAAGCTTCATACCTTTGGGATTTGCGGAGAAGATGACTTTGAGAGAGATCCTTAAGAAGCATCCTAAAGGTTTGGAGTATGGCTACATCGTGAATAGATACAAGGAATGGCCTATGATACTGGATGCGAAGGACGATGTCCTATCGTTTCCACCGATCATAAACTCAAATGACCTTGGGAGGATTACTGAGGAAACGAAGAATGTCTTGATCGAGGTTACAGGGACAGTTCATGAGACGGTACTGAACACATTGATCACGATGGCTGTCTCACTTGCAGATAGGGGAGGAGAAATTTTATCTTCAACAATTCACTATAGCTCTCCGAAGGCAATGGACGTAGAAACCCCTGAGCTTAGATCACAATTCATGAAGCTTGACGTTCACTATGTTGAAAAGGTTCTTGGACTCGGCCTGTCAAATAGCGAGATAATGCGGCTTCTCGAGAAAGCACGATATAACGCGATTCAACTGGATGAGGAGACTGTGACAGTTGAGATTCCGTGCTACAGGATGGACATAATGCACCCGGTCGATATTGTTGAGGACATAGCGATAGCGTACGGCTTGAACAATATCGAATCAAGATGGCCACGAATGCCGACGATCGGAGCAATTACGTCGAGGGAGAAATTCTGCGATATTCTTCGAGACATCATGATTGGATTGGGTTTCCAAGAAGTACTGACCTACAGTATGACCAGCGTCGACCACCTATTCACTAAGATGAATCTTGGCGCCGGCAGAGTGATCGAAGTGGCCAACCCTAAGATGACTACACTTACCTGTTTGCGAAGTTGGCTTCTTCCGAACATTATGAAGTTCCTAGGCAACAATACGCATGTTGACTATCCTCAGAAGATATTTGAAGTAGGCTTTTGCGTCGTTCCGGATAGAAAATGTGAGAACCTGTCTAGAGACGTGAAGAAGCTAGCGTGTACTCTCACATACTCAAAAGCAAGTTTCGCAGAGTTAAAATCCATTTTGGACTCGCTCCTCTCAAACATGGGAATTCGTTACGAGATCGAAGAGACAAAACACGACAGCTTCATAGATGGGCGGGTTGGAAGGATATCTGTGAAGGGCAGAGAAGTGGGCATCATCGGTGAGATCAGCCCCCAAGTCTTAGAGTCTTGGAAGATAGAAAACCCGACGGTAGCCTTTGAACTCGACGCAGACAGCCTCTTACTTCTGAAGCAAAGGGAAAAGTAAGATTAATCTCAATCCAACGCGCCATTCTTCTCGGCGATGAATAGTGAGGAGCCAAAACCTGCCGCCAAAAGCGGTAGGCGGCGAGCGTTAACAAACGCCTACCTCTGAGAGAGCCGGGCTTAGTAGGGCGTCGCCCTTCGGTGAAGTTCGGTGTTAGTGTTGTAGGCGATATAACGCTCGTCGATAACGCGAGAGAAGTTTTAAGTAAACTAGTGTGGCTTCTATCGTTGATTCGGGGATCTTCATGGAAATCGAGGAAAGGATGTCCCTCGCGACGAGAGGTGCTGCGGAAGTAATTACTGAGGATGACCTTCGCCAAATCATGGGAACGGCTGAAAGGCCAAGATGCTATATTGGAGTTGAGCCTAGCGGGTTCTTCCACGTTGGCTGGACTATATGGGCGAAAAAGGTCGCCGATCTGATAGACGCAGGCGTTCACATGATAGTTCTTGAAGCGACTTGGCATGCCGCGATAAATGATAAACTTGGAGGGAATCTTGAGAATATACGGAAGTGCGCCAAGTATCTGGAACACTGCCTCTTCGCTCTAGGTATAGAGCCGGGTAAGCTTGAGTTCATCGCAGCTGAAGATTTGATGAAGGATCTAAGCTACTGGGAACTCGTTGTCAAGACAGCGAAGAACATGACACTCGCAAGAGCGAAGCGAGCCATGACGATAATGGGAAGAAAAACAACTGAAGCAACCCTCGACTTCTCCAAATGTATATACCCTTCTCTTCAAGTCAGTGATATCTTCGCTCTAGATTTGTCGATCTGCTTGGGTGGGATGGATCAAAGACGGGCTCATATTTTGGCTCGCGAGATAGGACCAAAGCTTGGGTTCAAGAAGCCAGCTGCAATTCACACACCTCTTCTAATGGGGCTCGGTGCGGCAGGGCGAATGGAGGTTGAGAAATCCAAAGAGAATATGGATGTAGAGCTTAAAATGTCGAAGAGCCAACCTGAAACTGCTATCTTCATCCACGATTCGCCTGAAGAGATTCAGAAGAAGATTGCGAACGCTTATTGTCCGCCGCGCGACGTCAGAAACAATCCTGTAATGGATCTGAATAGAAAGATAGTATTCAAAGAACAGCGTTCGCTTATTGTAGAAAGGCCTGCGAAATACGGGGGAACAATAGAATTCTTTAACGTAAACGAACTGTCGAAAGCCTACGCGAATAGAAAGTTACATCCCTCAGACCTTAAAGTTGCCACTGCAAAGGCGCTAACGCAGATTCTCCAGCCGGTGAGAAAGTATTTCGACACGAACTCTGAGGCTGCCGAATTGTTGGCGGAAATGAGACGTATGACTGTTACTAGATAGTCATTGTGATTCAAGTAGTTAGGAAGAGGATAAACATAGAATTGTCCAGTTTGGAGAGAAGGCTGGATCGCCTGACTAGACTGGTTCAACGACTTTCTGATCAGTCGCGTCGCGGGACTCCCATAATCGTCGAAGGACGAAAAGATGAAGAATCTCTTAGAAAGCTAGGGATGAAAGGACCGATTCTATGTCTCAAAGCTGAGGGCAAGGGTTTCTTCGAATTCTTAGAAGATATCGGTTCAAATAGCAGAATCATTGTTCTTACGGATTTCGACACGGAAGGAAAGAAGTTGGCAAAGATGCTCGTGAACGAGCTTTCCAAAAAGAGGATCAAGGTAGACGATTCGATATGGAAGCAAGTCGGAGCACTGATCCATCAAGAAATTCATACCGTTCAAGAGCTGGGAAACTGCATTGAAGGAATGCAGAGAAGAGTCAGAACTGCCAAGGAGAATGATAGGGAAGGAAGCCGCCCGAAGAAGCTATATGTTTGAGTAATTTCTCCATGAGGAGTGATTTCCCAAAATGCTTCCCGAAGATGTCCTTGAATGTTATAGGAAAGCTGGAAAGATTACATCTGAGATACGTCAGCTATCACTTAGGATCGTGAGTGAAGGAATGCCGATCCTAGCTGTCTGTGAAGAATTGGAGAAAGCAATTGCAGACAGAGGCGGGAAGCCTGCTTTTCCAGTGAACGTAGGAATTAATGAAGTTGCTGCACACTATACTTCTCCGTTTGACGATTGCTGCGTTATTCCTCCGCAAAGCCTCGTCAAAGTAGATTTCGGAGTTCACGTCAACGGCTTCATAGCTGACAGCGCGATCACAATATCTTTCAATCCTGAATACTACCCGATGGTCTCTTCTGCTGAGCAAGCGCTTAAAGAAGCGATAGAGAATATGCGCCCCGGGGTTAAAGTTTCTGAAATTGGAGGTGTAATTCAAAGGGCTATATCTAAGCGAGGCTTCAAGCCGATAAGCAACTTGACTGGACATAAAGTCGAAAGGTATGTTTTGCATACAGGGAAGTCTCTTCCCAATGTTCCTGAGATAAACGGGGCGAGGATCGCGGTCGATGAGGTTTTCGCGATAGAGCCTTTCGTCACGGTTTCGACGGGGGAGGGGAGGGTTGAGAGCCTTGATCAAGGACATATTTTTAGATTCAACAAGGAGAAGGGCGTCAAGACTCAACGTGCGAAAGACATCTTGAGACTAATAAGGGAAGAGTACAGTACTCTGCCTTTCGCTCTCCGCTGGTTGAGGGGTAGATTTCAGGGAAGTGACCTTGATTTAGTCTTTCAGGAGCTCATCTCCTCGAGATGCGTGGTCTCCTACCCTATCTTGGTTGAAGCAACCTCCAAACCTGTAGCTCAGGCAGAGCATACGGTCGTTGTAACCGAGGAAGGATGCGTGGTCCTAACGGCTTAACGAGATTTCTTTTTCGCCTCTTCAGCGTATATAGAAGTAATCGTCATTATTCCGTCGCATTGTTGGCATTTCCCTATCTGCTTATGAACATAGTCTCCGACGGAGAAGAGTCTCATCATCTTGAATCCGCATTTCTCACATAACACTGTAGTCAATGTACGGGACGCCATTGAACGTATGACTAGTATTCTCTTTCTTGTGGCAGCCAGCGAGGATGCGGCTAAGGCCATTCCTACGAAACTCGCTATAATTCCGAAGTAGAAGTTCTCCAGCTGCCCCTCTTGGTATGAGGCAACAGTTGAGTAGAGAACCCAGAGTGAGTACGCCAAAACCAAGAGACTGAATAGAACCGCTAGATACAGGTAGGTTCCGCCCGGTTTCCGTTCCATACCTGTCGCCTACTGGCCTATTCCAATGGTGTTGCCTATGCCAGCCACTATCAGCGCTTCTCCCTCTCTCGTTCTCTCCAAGATCAATCTCTTAACCCTTTCAATCACCTTGTCGGCTGATTCAGCTATTTCCTTCTTCATCGGCGTGTAAGCGTCTTGTGTACTCTCCTTAATTATCATGGCGTAGACCGGGATCTTGTACTTTAGCGCCTCCTGCTCTATCTTGTACTTCTCAGTTCCGGGACCGCCAATGGCTGCGCCGATGCCTTCACTGATCTCTCCAGAGTTCTCACCTTCGAATTTCATCGCGGCGTCCACCATGACTATCATGGAGATCTTCCCGTCATTTTCCTCTATGATTCTTCTGATAGCGTCTCCAGGTTTTCCTACGTTTCCACCTGGACCTTCTGCCTTGAGGGCGATGATACGCCTCCCTTCCATCACTGTTTCAGCAACGACTACGTCTCTCTCCACCTTTCTCTTCTCATTTCCTCGCGTAAGTTTGGAGGCTACCAGCGCACCTATCCCGTCGCCTATAGGTTGCCCTTCAGAGAAAGCCTTCGTAGCTCCCAGTATGGCCTCTGCCTCCTGCATAACTATTGGAAGGATCATTTGAAGCTGGAGGATGACGTAGAAGCTCGAGGTCTTCTTTCCGAGGAGATAGAAGTGTTTGACTACTCTATAGATCGTATTTAAAGCAAGTGATGCTTCGACCAGATTCTCCAAGTTATTCAGTCGTGCTTCGTCAGCTTCTGGAGCTATCCTCCTCACGTCGTCTTTGAATTTCGCATCTCTCACGTCAAGTATGTGGTCAAGCTTCCACACTATTCCGGCTGGGTCCATTTCTACCGGGGTTAGAAGGAATTGCTCGAGTAAGCTGTTTATTGTAGGTGTTGGGTCTTCTTTCGGTTTCCCTATGTCCTTGATCGTCTTCAGCGAAAGGTTCTTCGCTTCAGTTTTCATAACTTCCAGTTTTCTTACTGTTCCATTTATTTCCCAAAGCATCATCCTGACTTGAATCTTCTGGCCGAAGAATATGAAGAGAATGAATGAGAGATACATCAAGGCTGAGATTATTGTTCCTAGGGTTCCTCCTTGACTAGCGAAAGGGTTCACTTGTAGTGAGATATCCGAAACCAATTCTTAATGCCTCAACATGCTTCTGCATTAACTATAGGATGCAAGTTATAAATATTTCACGAATCGTCTACAATTTCATCGACATCTCTGGGCAAGTTTCGAACTGTCAACTGGAATCTTAAGATAAGTCGGAGTGGAGTTGGCAGCTATCCAAGGTTCGCGTGGGCTTTCGCACCACACTAAAACCTGAATCGCCTGAGAGATTCACTTCCGTGTTCGAGATGGGAACGGGTCCTAGCTCCCAGCTATGGCCGCCAACTCCAACTGAAATGCAATGGAGAGAAACTATTAAGTCTTACTTGCTGGTAGCTCGCATTTTATCTGAAAGCCAGGTCACTTGAATGTTGCTGGTACGCCGCACGGTATCGCAGGTCTTCCAGCTTCAAACAGTCTTACTGCGTTGAATCACGATAGTACGTAGCTTTTAAGCTGGTGGGGCCGAGGGGAGTTTCATGGCTCTAGTGGCCATTTTGAACCCCTGACTTCCGCCACATTCTCGTGCCTACGGGTTTCTTCACGCGCTCCTGAAGTTCATCATCCCTTGCGGTCTGCAAACCCGTATTCATAGTCTTCTGGAGCCCTAAACGGTTTATCCCTGTCGTCATACCTTTCTAGGGAGGATCGCAACCGATATGAATCCTCCTGGCTAGACTACGGCCCCGAATTGTTGAGCCCCATCCTTGATGAGTTAGCTTCATTTTAATTAAGCTTTTCAAGAACCACTGACATGCGTCTACGGCGATATTATTCCAGGTACCTTTGGGAATGGTGTTGCTTCCCAAACTTTCTTCAACCCGCATATGTACCTTGTCAATCTTTCCAGCCCGATTCCAAGTCCAGCGGAAGGAGGCACTCCGTACTTCAACATGTCGAGGTACCAGCCGTAGCTCTCAGCATCTTCATTAGAGGATTTGATGCGGCTCAATACCTTTTGATACTCGTATTCTCTCTCTCCGCCCGACGCAGCCTCTCCATATCCTTCCGGATAAATCAAATCCATGTCTCTAAGTAGCTCAGGATTATCGGGGTTCGGGAGATAGTAGAACCCTCTCGCTGTGATAGGGTAATTCGTGATCCAGAAATGATTGTCAAAATGTCTCGACAAAGCCTCTTCGGCATCCCACGGGATTTCCTCCCCAAATCTAACGTCCTGACCTAGGGACTTGAGTATCTCAATCGCTTCAGGATATGTTATTCTCTCATAGGGGATCTTCGGAACAGGTAAATCTCTATTGAGTTGCCTCAGAAGCTTCGGGCAACGTTCTTTGATCTGCTTGCAGACGTGTTTCAGTAGTTTCTCCGCTAGATCCATAGCTTTCTCGTAAGTGGCGAACGCTGTTTCAATATCGACCTGCCAGAATTCAGCGAGGTGTCTTCCAGTAAGTCGGCTATGCTCGGGTTCTAGTCTAATGTTCGGTGAGAACGCGTATATTCTCTCAAGTGAGCATATGGCCATTTGCTTGTATAGAATCATGCTGCTCATCAAGCTGTATCGGGTATTTCCATAGTAGTCAAAGAATACTCGTTTGGCTCCTCTTATGCCTGGGTCAGTTGCGGGTCCGATGATAGGCGCTTGGATTTCAGTGTATTTCTCTTTTCTCATGAACTCACGTACTGCTGCGCAGATTTCGTTCTGAAGTTTCAGGATCGTTACCATCTTAGGGTGTCGTATCATCAAGTATCTTTCTTTGAGAAAGTCAAGCGAATCAAGAGCTTTAAGGGTTGAAACATTGAATGGCGGCGGCTTCTCGGCTGGAGACAGTATCCGCGCTTCGGTCGGCGAGAATCTTCCATTCTTCATTCTGCCTCGAATCGCAATTGCTGACTCAATAGCTGCTGACGACAATTGTTTCAGGAGGCTTGGAGAGGTCGATTTCCTTTCGACATTGATTTCGAAGATCCCTGTGGAATCTCTCAATGTTATTGAAAGCTCATCTCTTCCAGCTGTCTTCTTGTGAATCCATCCTGCTAAGCAGACATCTGTATCCGTCGATTTCTTAAGGTCGCCAAGATAGTGGGTCTTCTGAATCTGGTTTGTGTTAGAGCTTGGCAATTCTTCTTCCGACTCGCCCGTTTTCAGATGTACCTTTCGAAGTGTGCCGGAGTGAAATAAGAAATATGGAAAGAATCTCGCAGAAAAAGCGAAAAAGAATAAGTCTTTACGGAAGATTATGCAAATATTACAAACATGCCCACTTTGGACGAGACGGATATTCGAATACTGCGGCTACTCCAGCGGAACTCGAAGTTGTCAACGAGAGAGCTTGCGAAGGATCTCGGCAGTCCGATAACGACAGTCTACGCGAAGATAAGAAGGATGGAGGCCCTAGGGGTGATAAGCGGATACAAAGCCATCCTCGATTCCAAGAAACTAGATCTTGGAACAACCGCATTTATCTTGGCTTCTTTTGAGTATAGGCCCACAGGGCAAGAGAAAGTCTTGTCACAAAGGGAGATTGCGAAAGAGATCGCGAAGCTTGCTGAGGTTCAGGAGGTTCACATAATCTCTGGCGACTGGGACATACTTGTCAAAATCAAGGTTAAGGACGTTGATGCCATAGGCAGATTCGTGGTGGACAGACTCAGAACAGTCAGAGGAATAGAGAGAACTTTGACATGCGTTGTTTTCGACACCGCAAAAGAATCATCCGAAGTATTCTTTTGAAAGGTCGACTGCTCCCTACGAGGGGCGCTGTTTCTCTCAAGTTGCAGCTTTTTTCTCCAACCTTGTCATTAGAATGACTTTTTCGTGAACGAGATAACTCTATTAGAACTGGTTGTGCATTCTATTAATTGATGGAGAATGGTAAGGGTCGGTATCATAGGGAAGACGAATACTGGAAAGACAACCTTCTTCAACTCGGCAACTTTGCTGTCAGCTGAAGTCTCTACCTATCCTTTCACGACGAAAAGACCTAACGTCGGCACTGCCTATTCACGAACGATCTGCGCTTGTCGTGAATTGAAGGTGAAAGATAGGCCTAGAAACTCGCTATGCATCGATGGTTGGCGTTTCATACCGGTTGAACTTATCGACTTGCCTGGATTGATCAAGGGTTCTTGGATGGGCAAGGGTTTAGGCATTCAATTTCTGAATGTTGCAGCTCAAGCCGATGCTCTTCTTCACATTGTGGATGCTTCTGGAAGCGTGGATGCTGAGGGGAAATTGACGAGGGCCGGTTTGGGTAACCCGATTCTCGATGTATATGATATCGAGGAGGAGCTGACTATGTGGTTTATGAAGATTATTCAGAAGAGCATCAAAAGAGTACGGAAGCGTATCGAGAGAACAAAGATATCTTTGGATAAGGCTTTCTACGAAGACATGGCTGGATTGAAGGTCAAGCTTGAGCATGTGCAGCAAGCTTTGAAGGAGACGGAGCTTGAGGAGAAAGCTGTCGAGAAATGGAGTGACACAGAGGTCAAAACGTTCGCTCGCAAGATAAGAGAGCTATCAAAGCCGACGGTGATTATAGCGAATAAGATGGATTTGGCTTACGCTGAACGGAACTATGAAAGGATGGTCGAAGAATTCAAAGGGACCTTCGTCATCCCTTGTTGTAGCGAAGCGGAGCTTGCCTTAAGGAGGGCTGAGCAGAAGGGCTTCATTACATATGTGCCGGGGGAAGAGACATTTCGAGTTCTAGACGAAAGTAAGCTCACTCGAGAACAGATGTGGGCTTTGAATTACGTGCAGCAAAGAGTTTTCTCGAAGTGGACGAGGACTGGGGTTCAATTCGCGATTAACCTCGCTATCTTCAAGCTACTGGGGCTGAACGCTGTTTACCCTGTTGAAGATCCGACGAACCTCTCAGACAAGAAAGGCAACGTTCTGCCGGATGTCTTTCTTATTCCCAGTGACTCGACTGTTCGCGATTTGGCTAGGCAGATTCACTCGGAACTGGCTGATACAATGATTTACGCCATAGACGCAAGAACAGGGATACGCTTGCCTAGCGACTATATCGTGAGAGATAGAGATATCATAAACATAGTTGCTGCTGCGAGGAAGAAGTAGGGCTTACGTCTATAGAAGCTACGATGAACTTGTCATTAGCTATGTATGATCTTTAGCAAGTCAGCCTTGGTTATTATCCCTAGAACCTCTCCCTTCTTGGTCACCAAGACCGCTGAGCTGTATTGGAGTAACGCTGAGACCACATCGAGCGGAGTTTCAGGATCAATCGAAGGGAAAGCTTCTTCCATTATCTCTTCGACCCTCAATCTTGACAGCTCGGAAAGATCGTGACCTCTCAGTATCCGATCTAGAACTGTTCTTTCAGATACGCTCCCTACGGGTTGAGCTCCATCTAGGACGGGCAACTGTGAGAATCCTGTCTCATGCATCGTCTTGGCGGCTCTTGACACAAGCTCACTCTTTTGTATGCCAACAACATTCTCCTGAAGTATGTCCTTGGCTTTGGTCTCCATCTTCCTCTGCAGATTTTGTAAAGTGTCGAAAATAGCTTTGGTCTTTGAATATGAAGGGTTTATCCTTCCAGTTTCAATCTTGGCTATCATCGATTGGCTTACTCCTGAGAGTTTCGATAGCTGTTTCTGACTGAGACCTAGGTTCTTACGCCTTTTCTCTATCTCATCAACTGAAGGAAGCATGAGAGTAGTGTTTGGCGCGGCTGTATATATTCCTTTGAGAATAATTTAGACAGCAGATTATTAATATTGGAATATGTGCATTGGAAGCTCCAGCAGGATGATCAAGAATTGCGGAGCATACTGATTCACGAGTTGAAGAGAGTGGCGCTTGAAGAGCAAAGGATGGAGATTTGTGAAAGGAAAGGGTTGGGCCATCCAGACTCGATATGCGACGCTATGATGAATGACATCTCAGTCGCTCTAAGCAAGGAGTACTTGAAGAAATTCGGTAGAGTCATGCACCACAATATAGACAAAGGCCTTCTCGTGGCAGGGGAGGTCAAGATAAGGTTTGGAGGCGGAGAGATTGGTAAACCGATGTTACTCGTCTTCGGAGATAGGGCTACCTTCGCTGTTGGAAATGAAGTCGTTCCTGTTGATGAGATCACCTTGAAGACGGCTAAGGAATGGCTGAAGAGAAATCTAAGGTTCGTCGATCCTGAGAAGCATATGCGTTACCAAGTTGAGATTAAACGTGGCGCGGAATCTTTAGCAGATATCTTTGAAAGGAGAGGAAAGTTCCTAGGCGCTAATGATACTTCAGCTGCCGTTGGATTTGCACCTCTCACAGAGACCGAGCGGATAGTTTTGGAGACCGAGAAGTTTATGAACGGAGAACGCTTCAAGAAGGAGTTTCCAGAGTCAGGAGAAGACATCAAAGTCATGGGTTTGAGAAAGGATCATGAACTTCATTTGACGGTGGCGATGGCTTTCGTTGATAGATTTGTTGAGAGCGAGCGAGCCTACTTCAAGAAGAAGCAGGAGATTCTCAATAGGATAGAGTCTTTCGTGAATTCGAGAGTCGACATGGATAGGATACGCATCTATCTCAATACGGCGGATAAGAAGGGCAGAGGGACAGGCGGAGTCTATCTGACCGTTCTTGGAATATCAGCTGACGGAGGCGACTGCGGCCAAGTCGGTCGTGGAAATAGGGTGAATGGAATAATACCATTAAATAGACCCACATGCTCAGAGGCTGCTGCTGGCAAGAACCCTGCAAGCCATGTCGGAAAGATATACAATCTTTTGACCTATAGAATGGCGGAGAGAATCTATGAAAAAGTCTCAGGTCTTGAGGAGGTTTATGTCTGGCTTTTGAGCCAGATAGGTCGGCCGATCAACAATCCTAAGGCTGCATCTGTTCAAGTTGTTCTTAAGCCGAACACTCAACTCACTCAGGTATCTGAAGAGATAAGAGAATCTGTTGAGTCGGAGCTCGATAACATAAATAGATTCTGCCTAGATCTCGTTTACGGAAAGATTCCTGTCTGCTAAACGCCTTTCGAGGAGCTGGATCTCGCTGCCTCAAGGACTAGCTTGCATGACCAGTATTCAGAGCATGCTGACGCGCAATACTCCGGATCTAGACCTGGGCAACTGTTTGGGATCTTGTAGGCGTGGAGGTGAAGTCCAATTCCCGCTGATGGGCTCATACCGTCTGATTTGAAATTATTACCAAATTGAGCTGCTTGCCATTTGCCCATGAATGATGCTGGCTTGTAGTTTGAACATATTGGATGGTCGCGGCTAATCTCTATTTCAGACACTGTACAGAAACCGTACTTTGAATGGCTGAAGACTTCGCATTGGCTGCATGTCTTGCCGTTCAACTCTCTCCTATTAGTGAAACCGGTAAGTCTATCTGTAACTTTACTCGTACGACGACCGCCCTGTTAGCCTCGTCGAAGTCATTTAGTCGGTACTGTTATAGAATTTGTGTAAACATGTATGCGAATACCGTGGGAAGAAAAACAGTCAGATTGATGTCGGATTTGAAAATCCGAAGGCTTTCTATTGGGAATATCGAGTTATAAGATAATTGTAATCTGTCTGAATAGTGTGTAGCGATCAGATGTATAAAGTGATTCGGCGTGAAACCTCGCGAGAGCATGAGGCATCCCAAATTTCTATTCTCGATTGTGGTAACGGTTCTTGTCCTTCTCTCTGTTGCAGTATACCTTTTGTCACTGCCTCTAGGATTGTCAATCTTCTACTTGAGTGAGGGAGGAATTACCGCGAGTAGACAGAGCAACATTCTGCTATTTGTCCTTTTCATGATAGCATTCCGTTCGCCGAATCAACTCAATCTGGGACAAGTCTTCATGCTTGTCTGGTTCACTTTCCTAGTTTGCTTTGTCGCCGCTTGGAAGTCGAAGATGTCTTTTCATGAATCTGTAAAGCAGGGCTTCTCAGGTGGCATTCGCATCTCTATCAAGAATTCGTTATTTGTGCTACCGATCTGGGCGAGCATGCTATATGTTGCCGTGACGGTACTGCATTTTCTCCAAGAGTCCGGAGGGCTTCCTACTGGCAGCTTACATTACGAAGATGTTTTTGTGGCGTTCTTTGAGCTGTCCTACTCGGCTATAATTGAGGAGGTTGGATTCCGTTTTACGGCGATAGGAATAATCTTTGCCCTCTATCTCCTGCTAATGAAGGGGCGGATAAGGCTGGCGACGCGGGTGCGGAAGCTGAAGTGGCTTCTTGTTGCGATCCTGTGGCCAAGCAGAGCGAAGGAGATGCTGGATCTCGGAACGGTTGAGACGTTGGGTTTTTACAAGGGAGTGAGCCTGTTCGAATGGATGCTTCTAGTATCAACTTCCTTCATATTCGGCTTACTCCACTATCTTTCAGGTTGGGGTCCAGGAAAGATTACTTCAGCGTTCATATCGGGGCTCTTTTTAGGGTTGGCATATTTGACCTATGGGGCTTGGGCTTCGATACTTCTCCACTGGTTCTTCAATTACCTTGATATGGCGTACTACCTTGGATATGTGGCATATGGAAGCGAACTGCTGCTTACAATCAGTACATTGAGTGAGGCTGCCACCTATGTTCTGGGCATCATCTGTTGGACTGCAGCATTGGCAACTATCTTCAATCGATTCTTAGCTTGGAGGTCCGATTCCATAGTTTCAAACAGTTGTCGTCCGACCGTCTAACCTTTCCTTAATTTATACGCCCGCGTCATAGTGTCAAGATGATATGAACCAAGTCCAAACATTTATTGACTATTTGTCGACTACAAACGGATTAATTCTCGTTCGAGTACATCTATATGAGGTTGGTGCTCTTGGAGGAGACTGAACTGGTATTCCTTGGGACTGGAGGAGGTCGCTTCATAACGATTACTCAGAAGAGGCAGACTGGAGGGCTGAGAATTTTGCATCCCGTCAATATACAGTTGGATCCGGGCCCGGGCGCAATAGTTTACACAAACCGAGCGAGGTTAGATCCTTCCAAGACGAGCGCTGTGGTTGTGTCTCATTGCCACTTAGATCATTGTGGAGACGCTGAAGTGTTCATTGAGGCTATGACTCGGGGGATGATCAAGAAGCGAGGTTTGCTAGTAGCACCACGTAGCGTCATCAAAGGAAACCAGATTTGCGATCCATGCATCTCGAGGTATCATCAAAGTATGCCTGAGAGGATAGTGGAAGTGAAGGCAGGTGACCAAGTAGAGGTTAAAAAGCTAAATCTGATCGCTACTAGAGCTCAACATAGCGACCCTGATACTGTAGGCTTCAGGATGAGCTTACCCTCAGGTGACGTAGGTTACACTTCTGACACTGAATACTTTGAAGGGCTTGGAAAACAGTTTCAAGGCGTCAGGCTATTGATCTTATGCGTTCTTAGGCCAAGAGGGCTGCCGTGGAAGGGTCATCTATCTAGCGAAGACGCTGAGAAGATCATAAGAGAAGCTGAGCCGGAGGTCTCAGTGATTACCGACTTCGGGGTCAGGATGGTCTATGCTGGGCCGAGTCGCGAAGCGAAAGCCATAGAGAAAAATACAGATGTTCGAACGATAGCCGCAACAGACAACATGAGTGTACGGATCGGAAAGGGAATTAGATTTGAAAGTGAAAGCGAGCAGTCTTCTCTCAATCGATTCGCACGGTAGCTTCTCAAGATGCCATATTATCCTCCGTATCGTGTGATACAGAATCTGGGCAGTGTATGGAAACACTTTTGAAACAGAACTCACTTGTTCATACGAAATATCGCCATCAATCTTAGAAACTGAACTCATGATCGGTGACTTGAATGGAGAATTTCCGCCGGGAAAACGGCAATCCAATTTCGATGCCCAAAAGGTACGATCACTTAGAAAATGAAGGACACTGGCAGAATGTTTGGGAAGATTGGAGCATTCATCGCTTCAAGAGCGAGGATCAATCCAGTCCTACTTACAGTATAGATACTCCTCCACCATATCCCAGCGGCGAGTTCCACATGGGCAACGCACTGAACTGGTGCTATTTTGACTTCGTCGCCAGATACAAGAGGATGCGTGGTTTTAACGTCCATTTTCCTCAAGGATGGGATTGCCATGGATTGCCTACAGAAGTGAGAGCTGAGACTACATACAAGATAAGAAAGAGAGATCTTGCAGTTGCGGAGTTTAAGGACCTCTGCATACGGTTGACTTCAGAGTATATTGAGAAGATGAAGAAAGCCATGAAGATGATGGGCTACTCCATCGACTGGAATTTAGAGTACAAGACCATGGATCCAAACTACTACCGTTTAACACAACTCTCATTCACCCTCTTATTCAAATCTGGATACATGTATCGCGGTGAGCATCCAGTCAACTGGTGTCCTAGATGTGAGACCGCGATCGCTGAGGCAGAGGTTGAATACGTTGAGAGCGAGGGAGCACTCAGCTATATTCGTTTTAGAACTGAAGACGGACATCTTGTTATTGCAACAACACGTCCTGAACTGTTGCCGGCGTGCGTGGCGATCGCGGTTAATCCGCGTGATGAGAGATACAGAAGGTATGTAGGAAGATGGATTGAGGTTCCAGTGTTCAAGCGTAGAATCGAAATTCTAGCCGATGAGGATGTAGATCCCAAGTTCGGTACTGGAGTCGTCATGGTCTGCACTTTCGGCGACAAGACCGATGTCAAATGGCAGAAGAAGTACAAGCTGCCCATCGTGAAAGCCATCAGTGAGGACGGGCATATGACTGAAGAAGCTGGAAGATACGAAGGTCTAACGATAAAGGAATGTCAAGAAGCCATACTGAATGATTTGAAAAAGGAAGGGCTTGTGGAGAAGTCGGAGAAGACCAAGAGAAATGTGGGAACATGTTGGAGATGCCACACTGCCGTCGAGATAGTATCACGACTTCAGTGGTTCATGAAGACTAAGGACATGACTGATGAGGTGGTCAACTGGACGAACAAGATCACTTGGATTCCGGAATTCGCGAAACATCGAATGATCGATTGGGCAACGTCACTCGACTGGGATTGGGTGATTTCTAGGCAGAGAGTCTTCGCGACGCCGATTCCCGTCTGGTACTGCGCTCGATGCGGTGAGAACATTATCGCAGAAGAAGACTGGTTGCCGGTCGATCCTAGATTTGAAAAGCCGAGGGTCGAGAGTTGTCCGAAATGCGGCTGTAAAGACCTCATAGGTGAATCCGATGTTATGGATACTTGGATGGATTCGTCTATAACTTGCGCTGTTCACGCTGGTTGGCCTGGAAACCTCGAATCCTTCAAAAGGCTCTTCCCAGCCGACCTACAACCGAATGGATTGGACATAATCCGTACATGGGACTACTACCTGATGGTAAGACATCTAGCATTGTTCAAACAGGCTCCGTACAAGGCTATGCTCATAAACGGCATGGTCCGAGGGGCAGATGGTCGAATGATGCATAAATCGTACGGAAACTATGTTGAAGCAACTGAGGCTATCTTGAAGCATGGCGCCGACTCGCTTCGCCAATGGGCTGCTGGCGGAGCGGCTACGGGTCAAGATATACCGTTCAGATGGAGTGATGTAGAACACGCTCGACGTTTCCTAACGAAACTCTGGAATGCGTCTCGTTTCACGATGGCAAACTTACGAGAATATGATAGAACGAAAGAAGAGGTCGAGCTTCAAGTGCTTGACCGATGGCTTCTAAGTAGGCTTGAGAAGGTTACGAAGGAGGCGACTGAGGCCTTCGAGAACTATCAATTTAACGTGGCATTAGAATCGGTCAGGAACTTTACATGGCATGTGTTCTGTGACCAATATTTAGAAGCTGTGAAGCATAGGCTCTATTCAAGTGAGATGAGAGACAGGTCGAGCCGTATCGCAGCGGAATATGTTCTCTACCGCTCGATTTTACGAGTTCTACAACTCCTCGCGCCCATATGTCCACACATAACTGAGAGTATATATCAGCGATTGAAACTTTCAACGGAGTCCTTACGAAGTATACACTTGACTCGCTGGCCGTCTGTGAGGCAAGAATTGATCGATGAAGAGGTTGAGAAGAAAGGCAATACCTTGGTAGCAGTTATCTCCGAGATTCGTCGAGAGAAATCGAAGAGGCAAGCATCGATGAAGATGCCTATCAAGAATCTTCATATCTATGCTGGACAGAATGAGCGGAAGATCCTTGAGGACAATATCGAGACTGTAAAGAGAACCTGCAACGTCGGCTCAGTCAATATTCAGCTTTTGGACGATGCAAGTCTAGGGATACCGGTCCAAGAATATGCGAACATCAGGATAAGGCTGGAACTCTAGAACACTCTGCGTTCCCATTGGTTTCAACGCTCACTTCTATATTAGCAAGTCTTTAATACAAGAGGCATTTTCTTAAGAAATCTTAAGTTAGGAAATTGGGGATGGAGTGAAGGCTAAGCCTACTTCTAAGAAGCGTCTCGAACAAACGCTTGTTCTAGGCAGTTGCTTTTCATCTTCGATCTCTATTGCCTAGCTGCAGAAGAAAGAAAGGAGGAGAAGATATGGCAGAAGAAGAAAGAGGCTTCTCTGAGAGACGACCAGGGCGAAGGTTTGGAAGAGGTCCGAGAGGGTTTAGGCAGTCGAGAGGACCAGTTCCAGTCAAAGAAGGCGATGAGTTGGATGTCACCATAGAGGCTGTTGGAAGGAAGGGCGACGGAATAGCTAAGATTGAGAACTTCATTGTTTTCGTGCCAGGAACGAAGGCTGGTGATCACGTGAAGATCAAGGTGACCAGCGTCGGTGGCAGTTTCGCGACAGCTAGTGTAGTCACGTAGAGGAGCAACAGCGATGAAGATAGTTGAGTTAAGACCCGGGATGAAGAGAGTCGATTTGAAAGGCACCATAGTCGAGATTTCGGAGTCACGAGAAGTCACAACGAGGTTTGGCGATGTAAGCCGCGTGGCGACTGCTGTTCTGGCTGACGACTCTGGTAGAATAAAGATGTCTCTTTGGAACGAGAATATAGACAGAGTATCTGTCAACAATACTGTGCAAATTGAAAATGGCTATGTCACAACATTCCAAGGAGAGAGCCAGCTCAACGTAGGAAGATACGGCAAGATTACTGTTCTGCAATAGACGACCGTCTTTCTGCAACCCGC
>Ga0315314_1000609_pt1 | contig 37563 bp, 42 predicted proteins | sample TDP9_MG_FD_203631 | JGI IMG/M metagenome (GOLD analysis project Ga0315314, IMG submission 203631) | Freshwater sediment microbial communities from Lake Towuti, South Sulawesi, Indonesia - TDP9 | ecosystem: Environmental > Aquatic > Freshwater > Lake > Sediment | place: Indonesia: South Sulawesi... | reverse complement strand
CTGCCATCACGGTAGAGTGAAATCTTAGATTGATGTGCTTACCCGGGATTACCTCATCTATTAATACATTTTTGATGCTGGGACTCACCGAGTTTAGCACGGAAACTGAGCAACCGGTGCACCCCGCTCCCTGTAGCCAGATTACCGGTAATTCTTCAGTTCTTGTTTTGGGCATTATCCCTTCTCCTCCTTGATTCGACTTCATATTTGATTATTCTCCCATAGCAGTGAGACGCTATCCACTCTTTACATCCCTGCAGCAGCCAGGATGTCAGGTACTACACCCTCTCTGCCAATGGCCATAATATGAACACCATCGCAAATAGCTTCCTCTTTGATAGTTTTGATCAGCCGGCCAGCAATCCGGATGCCTGTTTCAAGAGCCTTACCTTTCTCGGCACCAGCTAGCTCATCAATCAGCTGCTGAGGCACAAAGATGCCAGGGACGTTCTTATCCATATACCTTGCCATACCTGCTGAGGCAAGGAGCACAATCCCGGCTAGTATCTTGACATTACTACACCTGCGAGCAAACTCCATAAACCTTTTAAGGTTATCCAGGTCATACACTGCCTGCGTTTGAAAGAACTCAGCCCCAGCAGCGATCTTCTTCTCAAATTTAATCAGTTGGGGCTCAATAGGCCGGGCCTCTGGGGTGACTATAGCTCCGGCACAGAATTCCACTGCTCCATTTAGGTCATTCCCTCCCAAGTCCTTGCCTGATTCCATGATGCGAATCATTTTCAGTAGCTGAACCGAATCAAGATCAAAGACGCCCTTTGCCTCTTTATGATCACCTACGGGGATGGAATCACCGGTAAGACAGAGGACATTTCTTATTCCTCTTGTATAGGCCAAAAGGATATCTGCCTGGAGCGCCAAGCGATTGCGGTCACGGCAGGTCATCTGCAGAATTGGTTCCCCACCACGCTCTTTGATGAGGATGGCTGCGCCTACTGAGGGGAACCTCATGACAGAACTCTGGTTATCAGTAACATTGAGGGCATCCACCTTATCTCTGAGTAAATCGATGTGATGCAGTAGCTCCTCAAGGTTGGTTCCCTTTGGAGGGGCAACTTCACTGGTAACGACAAATTTACCGGACTTAAGCGCCTCTCTAAACGGTTTTGCCATCACGTCCTCCTATTCCATCCTTATTTTCCCTGGCCTTACCACTGCCTGGAAGTTCCTCGGAGGGTAGTACTGGCGCATGAGATCGAGCTTTCCTTGTTTCTCTAGCCTTTGATAGATAAGGGTCCAAGCACAATCCTTTTCCGGGTCAACTTCGCACTTGCCATTGTTAGTCCCCCCGCAAGGACCGTTGAGCAAGCCCTTAGTGCACCTGGTAATGGGACAAATGCCACCGGTTTGATCCAGGATGCAATTCCCACAGGCAGAGCATGTTTCACTCCAGACACCGTGCTCATCGGGGAATCCCAAAAAGGAGGTATTAAGCCCAGGCAGGATAGGTGTGGTGGGGAAACGTTCAGCCAGAGCTTGGACCCCTATCCCGCAGGCCAAGGAAACAACAGCATCCACTTCCTTAACCTTCTCATCAAGCTCTTCCAAGAATTCCCGTTCGCATTGACGCTTCACTGTATACTCAGTGATCACCCTCTCCTTGCCATCTATCTTATCTGCCATTCGGAGTGAGGAGGCAAGGATGGCTGCCTCTCTCTCACCACCAGCAAAGCAGATAGTGACGCAAGTGCCACAGCCAAGGATCAAGACCTTTTGATACTCAGCAATCATTTCCCTTATTTCAGACAGTGGCTTTTGTTTTCCTACGATCATTACTTTGTCTCCTATTTTTTAGTGGGCTTGGAGTCAACTGCTTTATTCGCTGTGTGAATTCAGTTGCTAACCCAGCGAGCTGCTCCAGGCCAGAGGCGGGTAGATTGTATATTTCCAAGCGTTCTCTGCCCAGGCCAATTTCGGCAAGAAGCTTTTTCGTAGATTCCACTCTATGTTTTGCCCAAAAGACCCCCTTTTGGTAAGAACAATCCCCCTCCTCACAGCCAACAAGGAAGACGCCATGTGCACCAACTTCAAAGGCTTTCAGCAAATGTAAAGTATCTACTTTAGCTATACAAAGCAAGGGTATCATTCTTATACTAGGGAACCTCTCCTTTATCAATTCAGGACCTGCCTTAGCCCAATAGCTACAATACAACCCAATAATTGTTGGTTTTGTCTTGCTCACCGGCTTGGCTTCCAAGGCAGCCTCTATCTGGGGAATCAGGTCCTCAATACCGGGCATGGTAAAGGCTATAGCCCTCGCCGGGCATTCGCCAACACAGACTCCACAGGCTTGGCAGCGCTCAACCCTTATCTCCACTGTGTTTAGAGGAGTAATAGCAGGGACCTGGTAAGGGCAGAGACGCACACAGGTTAAGCAAGCAGTGCACTTTGCCTCCAATATTTCAGCAGCTCCACAGCCAAGGCACCGTTGTGCCTCTTGTAAAGCTACCTCCTCGCTATACCCCAATTCCATTTCAACAAGGTCATGGATACTCTCTAAAGGTCCCCAGAGGGGCATGGCAGCACGAGGTTTAGGCTTAATATATCCTTGGAAGACCTTTTCCTCCAGGTCTCCCTTTTCTCGCTTGGCTACCAAGGCATGATTCGCCTTGGCAGGCATTGTTGATTTACCTTGCACATAGTTATCTACGGATACCGCCCCCTGGTGACCAGCAGCCACGGCGTGAACGGTCCACATCGGGCCGAAAGACGAGTCACCTATAGCAAAAACTCCTATCTCAGGCTGCGATAACTTACGACTTCTATCAGCCCCGGTCGCTATTAAGATAGCGCTATAGCCTTCTTCCCTAAGTTCTTTGAGGGAGAAGCCCCTGCCTAGAGCAGTATTGGTGTTAAGCTTGATCCCCAAAGCAAGGATGTTCTCAATATCCCAATCCAACAGTTTCTTGGGCAGGCGATAAAGAGGCAAAGCAGCTCTTAATGTGCCCCCAGGGAAGGGCGAAGCTTCAAAGACAGTTACTGTATAGGCTAGCTTGGCTAAGTCTTGAGCAGCGGTCAATCCACTAGGTCCAGCCCCGACGATAGCTATTCTTTCAGCCCTGGTCTTCGCAACAGGATTGGGTAAAGGGAGCTTAGTTTGATAGGCATAGTCAGAAACGAAGCGTTTCAGGTACATTATGGCTACCGGTTCGTCTACCAGTGCCCGATTGCATTCCGCTTCGCAGGGTTGGTAGCAGATGCGCCCACAAGCAGAGGAGAAAGGCATCTTGTCACGAATCAAACTATCAGCATCTTGATAACGCCCCTGAGCAATCAAAGCAATGTAGTCTCTAACCCTTACTCCTGCAGGGCAGGCAGCCTGGCAGGGAGGCTCAACGTTTCTTTGACTGACAAAAGGTATTGTTTGGGCTACTGTGGGAGACAAGGTACTTTTCTTACTGCTTCGCTTCATACTTCTGTCCCTTAGGTGGACCCCCTTCCCAGGCGATACTACCGCCTACAACCAATGCAGTCCCTGTCTTCCCTTGCGTAGACGTTATTATATTCAGGCTAGTGTTCACCTGCCGCAAACCTGCCTTTCTAAAATTTTCACATGGTCTCCCACTCACCCTAGAGCACTAGATAGAGAATTATGAGAAGGAGGAGGAGTGCCCCGGCTATTATTCCAATCCTCTTCAATTCTCCCAGCACCTGAGGCTGCTGGGCCACCACCTCCTGGATAGGAGGTGTGACTCGGGCTGAAGGAGTAGTGGGAATACGCTCAGGAAGGGGCGCTCGCTGTGAAACAACAGGGACAGGGTGGCGAGCAGCACGGCGTTTCCTCCTGCTCTTCCCTCTCTTGCCATATGGGTTACTCTTTGCCATCGCAGAATGGGGGTCCTTAGGCATCCTCGTTCCTCTCGTGCCATAGCCGATTCACTGTATGCCGGGTCACCTCATAACTAAAGCCTCGCTGCTTCAGGAAAGCACCAAGTTTGCGGCAAAAGTTGTCATAATCTGCTGAAGTAAGCTTTCTCACCCTCGTCTGCGCTGCCTTGTAGGCACTAGCCTCTTCCTCTATCCCCTCAGCTACCTCGGCTATAACGTAAGGAGCAATCCCTTTTTGCCTCAGCTCCCTTTGCAGCATCCTCCGACTGCGAGGGCTAAAGGACTCTCGATTCTCCTTCCAAAATTGGGCGAAGGCAAGGTCATCCAGCAGTCCTTGTTCCTTTAACTTGAGAAGTGTATCTTGGATAGAGGAATTGGGGAATCCTTTTTTTCGCAAGTGCATCTTGAGTTCAAATTCACTGCGGGGTCGGTAGCTCAAATAACGGTAAGCGGCATCGAGACAGGATTGGTAACTAGAATCTAGTATTGCTCTCATTCAAACGATCCGGCTGCTTCTTCCTCCACCGCAAGGGGGCTAGTAGGGGTCACGCCTTTGGCTCTAATCTGACGCTCTATCTCCGAGGCCATTTCCTGATTCTGCTTTAAGTACTCTTTAGCATTTTCTCTCCCCTGCCCTAAGCGAGTCTCGCCAAAGGAGAAAAAGGCACCAGTCTTCTTTACAATCCCCATGGCTACCCCTAGGTCAATGAGGTCGCCTTCCTTGCTTATTCCATGGGCAAACATGATGTCAAACTCTGCCGATCTAAAGGGTGGGGCCACCTTGTTTTTCACCACTTTAGCCCTGACTCGATTGCCGACTACCGTGCTCCCTAGCTTGATGGAGTCCACTCGCCTCAGGTCAATCCTCACTGAGCTATAGAATTTTAAAGCTCTCCCTCCCGGCGTTACCTCAGGGCTGCCGAAGAAGACGCCCACCTTCTCTCGCAGTTGATTGATAAATATGGTTGCCGTATGTGACTTGCTAATAGCAGCGGTTAGCTTTCTCAGTGCTTGCGACATTAGTCTGGCTTGCAAGCCCACCTGGGCGTCTCCCATATCCCCCTCTATCTCCGCCCTGGGGACTAGAGCTGCTACCGTATCAATGGCTATCACATCTACTGCCCCGCTCCTCACCAATGCCTCGGTAATCTCCAGCGCTTGCTCAGCCGTATCTGGCTGTGATATAAGGAGGTCCTCTACCCTAACTCCACAGTGGCTGGCATAGGTAGGGTCAAAGGCATGCTCTACATCTATGTAGGCAGCTATCCCTCCCCGACTTTGGGCTTGGGCTATGATATGAAAGGCGAGGGTTGATTTTCCTGATGCTTCAGGGCCGAAGATCTCAGTCACCCTTCCTCGAGGGATACCTCCTACACCCAGGGCTAGGTCAAGGGAAAGCGAACCGGTGGGGATGGACTCTACAGCCATTTTTGCCGAGATCTCGCCCAGTCTCATTATCGAGCCTTTACCAAATTGCTTTTCAATTTGCCCAATGGCTAAATCCAGCGCTCTTTCTTTCTCCATGTCATCCCTCGATAATATGATAACATAGCCTCCCCTCCAGCACAAACTTAAAAGGGTGGCACAGGAGGGGTAGCCCTCTTATGGGCATTGAGGGTGATTCTTTCTCCAATCCTTTTTCTTACCTCTTCACTAGCTTCGCCGGTGGTGAAGTAACGGTCGAGCTGCTCATATGTTAGCCCCATCTCCTGCTCATCGGTTTGCCCCTCCCAAAGTCCTGCCGAGGGTGGTTTATCAATAATCTCCCTGGGGATGCCCAGATAACGAGCCAGCTCCCGAACTTGAGATTTAACCAGGTTCCCCAAAGGTAGGAGGTCAACCCCGGCATCTCCATACTTAGTAAAGTAGCCCACACCCAGCTCACACTTATTGCCACCACCTACTACTAGATAACGCAGCCGATTAGCAAAGTAGTACAGGGTCGCCATTCTCAGTCTAGGCGTCAGGTTAGCCACAGCTATTTTCTTGGTAGCGGGGTCGAAATCGCCATTGGGTAGTGAGCGCAGAAGCGCATCAAATACGCTATCCAGGCTAACTAACTTGGTAGGGATTTGGAATTTATTGGCTACCAGGTAGGCATGCTCTATATCTGTTTGGCTACTATAGCAGGGTAAGAGCAAACCGAGAGTACTATCCGGGAAGGCTCGCTTAGCTAATACAGCAGCCACTGAGGAGTCAACCCCGCCGCTTATCCCCACTACCACCCCACGAGCACCTGCCCCGGTTACCTGCTCCCTCAGCCAGGATACCAGCTTCTCTGCCAGTTGCTGCATAAACAACCTGTAGTGAGCTTGCTTATGGTAGTATAGCCTTTGCTAATGAGGCGAGTCAAAGTGTAGAGCAAAGAGGGTGTTTAACTTGTTTTTCCCTTCAATTCTGGGCATTCTAATAGCCCTTCACCCCCAAATTTTTGTAGTTGCCTGATTTATCAGGCACAACTGCCCGATAAATTGGGCAAGTACATTTTTAAACGGCCTCACATACGGAAAAAACTGCTTTTTGACGTCACTCAAAACCTATGTTAGTCTCATCTAGAGAAGGAAATCCAGATGATTTTGGAAAACTTAAGCGCTTATTCCTTTGAACTTGGACCAATAAGGCCACCCAGTGAAGCTCGCTCCTTGCTCATCAGGGCAACTAGGAACTGCCCCTGGAATAGATGCCAGTTCTGCCCGGTGTATAAAACCCAAAAATTCGAGCTTAGACCAGTTGAGGAAATAGAAAAGGATATACAAACAGCTAGGGTCATTAGTGAGGAAATAAGAACGCTGGCCTGGAAGATGGGGTATGGAGGAAGGCTGAAGGATATAGCTGCCATGTTGTGCAATAGTCCTCACTATAATGCTAGTGTCAAAAACGTAGCTCTTTGGCTTTATTTTGATGCCGAGTCTGCCTTTCTACAGGATGCCAATAGCCTTATCATGAGAACCCCAGATTTGGTTCGAGTGATAAGGTCTCTAAGGGCAGCCTTTCCTAGTCTAACTAGGATTACCTCCTATGGTAGGTCTAAAACCACCGCTAAAAAATCGCTGGAGGAACTGAAAGAGCTTTATGAAGCTGGTCTCTCCCGATTACATGTAGGTCTAGAAACAGGCTACGATGACTTGTTGAGGTATATGCAGAAGGGGGTCACTGCTGAGGAGCATATTGAAGGGGGAAAAAGGGTAAAAGAATCCGGGATATCTCTCTGTGAATATGTCATGCCCGGATTAGGCGGTAAGAATATGTCAAAGGAGCATGTGGAACAGACTGCCAGGGTTCTCAATGAAATCGACCCCGATTACATCAGGCTTCGTACCTTGGAGGTTGGGGAGGGTATGCCCTTGCTCCAAAAATTGCAGGAGGGAGATTTCAAGCTGCAAACAGAGGACGAGGTGGTGGAGGAAATAGGTGCCCTTGTTGAGAGGCTGGACTGTCGCAGCGAGCTTAAGAGCGACCATATATTGAATCTCCTGCCTGAGGTTGAAGGGAAGTTGCCTCAAGATAAAGAGAAGATGCTGGCTACTATAAACCGATACCTGGCTTTACCCCTCAGCGAGAGGGTCAACTTCCAACTAGGGAGAAGGGCCGGCTACTATGAAAGGCTGGACGAACTCCAGGATACCTATAAGCATGAAAAGGTGGAGCAAATCATTAGGCGTATTGAGTCAGAAAACTCCGGCAGGGTAGAGGAGGCGATATACGCCTTGAAAACCAGGTTTATATAATAATTGAGGCTATGCAAAAATGTAGTTGCCCAATTCATTGGGCGATTGTGCCTGATAAATCAGGCAACTACGAAAATTTGGGGGTGAAGACCCACGAAAATGCCCAAAGTTGAATGGGAAATCAGAAATTAAACAAACTCTAATTAAAAAGAGGTGGCAAGACTACCATAATGAAGCTCTATATCGGGACATCTGGCTGGGTCTATCACCACTGGCGGGGGATATTCTACCCCGAGGGTCTGGCTCAGGCAAAGTGGCTGGAATTCTATAACCAGCACTTCACCACCGTGGAGCTGAACAACAGCTTCTACCATCTCCCCTCAGAGAAAGCCTTTGCTGCTTGGCGGGAGAGAACCTCTGAGGGCTTTGTCTATGCCGTCAAGGTCAGCCGCCTCGTTACCCATCTGAAGAAGCTGAGGAATGTAGAGGGAGCGTTGGAAAACTTCCTCTCCCGGGCGCAGATTCTGGGAGAAAAGCTCGGCCCTTTGCTCTATCAGCTTCCTCCCAATATGCCCCGTAATGATAGAGTTCTGGAGGCTTTCCTTCAACTCCTTCCTCCCGGGCTGTGCCATGTCTTCGAGTTCCGTAATGAGTCCTGGTTTGGTGAGGAGGTTTTTGCTCTCCTGAAGGAGCGCAACATTGGCTTCTGCATCTACGATATGCCTGATTTCACCACTCCCATAGTAGCCACCGCTGACTTCGCCTACGTCCGCTTCCATGGCAGCGGTGAGTTATATGGGAGCTGCTACTCTGATGCCGAGTTGAAGGAATGGGCAAAGCGCATTGCTGAGCTAGGACAGGGCTTGACCTCCGTCTATATCTACTTCAACAACGATGCCGAAGCCTTCGCCGTAAGGAATGCCAAGACGCTGGCAGGATTGCTGGCAACTATGGGATAAGACATCAATCAATATTTGAGGGGGATTTCGATGCATCAGGCTGTCTATGAGAAGCTGAAGGAGGTGGCCAGAGCTAAGGGTGTGATTCATTATAGCCAAATAGCACCAGTAGCGGGTGTGGGGCCAAGAAACCTTGGCCCGATACTGGGCGAAATTTGTCAGAGCGAGGTTCATCAGAGGCGTCCTATGCTGGGAGCGGTGGTGGTTCGTAAAGATAGCCATATGCCAGGGGAGGGCTTTTTTAAAGGCGCACGAAAGCTGGGTCTGTTTCAGGGGAGCACTGATAAGGAAAGGCGAGAGTTCTGGGGTCAAGAGTTGAAAAAAGTGCACGGTTATTGGTCGTCACATTAGCTTAACTAAAATTCTATGCCCTCCAACAAGCTGGAGGGCACCTCTCACTGGAGTTCCAAGGGGGCGCAGCATCCCCTTGGCTAAGGGCGGGGTTCCTGCAAAATCGAAGATTTTGTGTGGTTTGTTGTTTGGATCATGCGCCACTATCGAAGAGGCTAAGTATATCTATGGAGAAGGTTGCCGATGCTTAAGGAAGCCCTTCTGTATGATAAGCTCCCCAACTTTAGGGTGAGATGTAATACCTGTCCCCGCCATTGCCAGCTTGGGGAGGGGAAGCGAGGCTACTGCTTTACCAGACAAAATCAGCAGGGCAGACTATACTCCCTCATTTATGGCCAGGTGGCTTCCCTTTCAGTCAATCCCATTGAGAAGAAGCCGGTGTTCCACTTCTACCCGGGGAGTCGCTGGCTCTCCTTAGGCAGCCTGGGTTGCAACTTCCGCTGCCCTGGGTGCCAGAACTGGGAAATCTCCCACGCCAAACCAGAAGGAGGGGGCATCTCTTATATCTCGCCTGAGGAATGCATTGGCCTGGCCAAGAGATATAATTGCTTAGGGATTTCCTGGACCTTTAATGAGCCTACTATCTGGTTGGAGTACACCCTGGAGGGGGCAAAGCTAGCTAAAGAGCAGGGTCTATATACCAATTATGTTACCAACGGTTATATTACGCCAGAGGCTCTGGACCTCATAGGACCCTATCTCGATGTCTTCAGGGTGGATATCAAGGCCTTCTCCTCCGCTTCCTATGGCAGCATAGCTCATATCCCCGATTTCACTCCTATCCTTGAGGCGACCAAAAGGGCTCAAAAATCCTGGGGGATGTGGGTGGAGGTGGTGACCAATGTTACGCCAGGGTACAACAATAGTGAGGAGGAGCTGAGAGGAATTGGGGCTTGGATCCACCAGGAATTAGGTGCCTACACTCCCTGGCATGTAACCCGCTTTCACCCTCACTTGAAGTTGTCCCATCTTCAGCCAACACCAATAAGTACCCTGGAAAAAGCCAGAGAATGGGCTTATCAAGAGGGACTGCATTATGTGTATCTAGGTAATGTGCCCGGACACCCGGGAGAGAACACCTACTGCCACCAATGCGGCCGCCTGCTTATAAAGCGGCAGGTCTTTGATGTCCTAGAGAACTATATCCATCAGAGCAAATGCAGATATTGCCAGACCCAGATACCAGGGAGATTCGTCTGATAATTAAGGGATCTTCAGCTAGGGAGTTCCCTGTAGGTCCGTTGCAAAAGTAAGGCGTCCTTCTCCAAGTAAGGGATGCTTTCGCTAACAACCACTCCCTTTGCCTTTCGCTCTTTCAAGGCTGCAAGTAGTTCTGCATATTGGAAGTCTGAATCTGGTAGCATCAAGTGCTTGATCTCGCCCTTCTTCCCGTAGGCAATCCCGGAAAGATGGATATGCATATCATCTAAAGCTTGCCTTCCTAGCTTCCTCTCCACTTGGTCTAGGACATGAACAAATTCTTGGTAAGAGTTAGCCTTTCCTGTACGAGCATGCCAATGAGAAAAATCGATGCAGGGGGCTACCCCTTCAATCTCGGTGCTAAGCTGCAGCAGCTCTCCTAGCGTGCCAAACTGGCTAGGCTTTCCGGTGACCTCAGGTCGGATTATCACCTTATTGCCTTCCTTCCGCAAAATATCCAGCACCTCTTCCAAATGCCTCTTGACGGTGGCATAGGTTTCAGCAGGGGGGCTTTTGAGATAAAAAGCGGCGTGGAAGGTAATACTTTTAGCACCAAAAAGGGCAGCAATCCGGGCGGTCTGCAGTATTCTCTCCTTGCTGGCGCTTATCTTCTCCGGCTCTACGGCATTGAGATTTATAAAATAGGGTCCGTGGGCAGTGAGCGTCACCCCCTTGCGGGCTGCCACCTCCCCGACAGAGACAGCCGCTGTCGGGCTCATCCTCACCCCTTGCACGAACTCCACCTCCATACAACCGAGCCCCAGCTCAGCAATGCGCTCAATGCCCGCCTCTGTACTACGGGACTTGGCGCTGACCGGGACACCCGCTGTCCCAAAAAGGAGCTGGCTTATCTTCCTTCTCTCCATAGCTTTTGCCTCCCCGTTTTATTATAACTGAGTAAGGGTATTTGGCAAGATTTCGGCACTTTGTGCTACAATTAGGAGATATGGCGAAGAACTCTGAAGTTGCTGATAAAGAGGCGATCCAACATTTGAAGCAGGCTATCCATGAAGGCAAGCACTGGTATATTGCCTTGCTTGAAGCCGTTGGTTTATGGGGCAGTGCTGAGGAAATCTATGATGGGCAACACTATCGCTATCTTATCAGCGACGAAGCCTTCGACTGGCTTTCCCTGGCGGAACGCCTTTGCTTAGAGGTAGACGGTCTCTTTTCTGAGGAAGAAAAGCTCAACCTGCTTTTCTTCGGTATACCTCCTCTTGAGCTGTCTGAAAAAGAATTCAGCCACCTTATCGGCGATACCAAGTATCGAGCTTATCTCAATTACTTTTACGGCGTAATCGTAGAGGAAGCTTTGATTCCGGCAGTCGAGGAAGAGGTATGCAAAGAACGGGGAAATCTCGTAGTTTGCCAGGACAAGCGTATCCAGGAAGAGGCTTACCAGCGGGTCTATGGCACTGATATGGCTACCTTGTTAAGCCAGTTTAGGCATGAAAAGAGATATCCCTATCGCAAATCGATGACACTAACGGAGCAGAAGGAGTTTACTTACTGGCTGTTCAAATACCGCCTGAAGCATTGTGACAAGGAAAGGGTGGCCAGTGATACCAAGAAGGCTTTGGAATGGTGGCAGCACCAGCGGGCTCCGAGGATGAAGGGAAGGTCTGCTGATGGACTGAGACACGCCCCTAAACGATGATGCCGGATCTATAATAATAGCATCTTAACAGATAGTGGCGCATAGTCCAAACAAGGATTAAGTCCCAAATTCGAAGCACTAAACCCTAAACAATATCTAGATCGAATGCCAACTGTCTTCCACCCGCACCCATTCCCCTTCAGTGCAGAACCATGACGACTTGTCCACTTCACCATGGATAATGTCATACTCACTGTCTACCCACACGTTTACATCCTCTCAGCGTCCGTCCCAGTGGAACAGCTTCAGATTCTCTAGGTTTGGTGTGCGAGAGTAATAAGGATATCTCTGTAGCTCCTACTTGGCATATCTGTCGGCGAGGGACAAAAGCCGGAATTTTCAAACCAGAGTTTACCTCTGCGTAAGATCTACGGATTCGCTTTTTGACGCAGTCTCATTTTGATCTGGGCTAGACGCAAGAGTAGACTTTCGATGCCGATGCCTAATGCTTGATTGCGTAGCTCCCTAATCTCCCTTGCTATCTGGTTATAGTTATCACGATGCTCAGGCTTGCGTCTCACCCGTGCGAGATCGAGGGCATACTCAGGCAGTTTGACGTAGAGCAATCCCTTCTCGGTGTCGGGCAAAGGTAATGCCTCAATGAATTGCCTGACTGATAAGACTCTAAGGGAGTGCTCATTGCTAGCCTCCTTCAGCAAGCTTGCCATCTCGCTCAGGCTCAGGTTGCTTGCATTCCGTGATTTGAGGTTAAGCTGCTTCTTCAATTCTTTATTTTGTAGAATCTGGTTTACAGCTTTTCCAATGCGTCTGAACACAATGGCATTCATTTCATGCTCAAACGCGAGGCGCAACTCGTTAGCCGCAGCCTCAAGACGCCCACCTCGTTCTGGAGAGACGTACCAATTTATCTCCATTTGAATCAGGCTTTCCCGAGTTTTCGGTTCCAAGTGCTCCCATGATTCGCCAAAGAAGTCAGTCTTTAATCTCTGGGAATGGTTCTCCGCCTCTCGATGTCTTAAGGTGTCCCAAAACTCAGAGGGTGACATCTTGCATTCGGCAAAGCCAACGGCCCGCCGCCAGTAAAAAATGCTGTCATATTGGTTGCCGTTTCCATCGGTGATTGTCCATTCCCCCAGTCCAAAGCCAGAGGGATAAGGGTCACTCATGCGGTCAAATTTCTGGCAAATCTCCTTAACCCTTGCCCAAGATTTCACTTTCTCAGGACGCCTTTTAAGGTGCTCAAAAATGTCAACCGCCTCTTGAACCTCGAATTTTTTCCCTGACGAGGGGAGATAGGGAACCTCTTCACCCCCGTAGTCTACGAGGCAAAGGTGCTCAGCACCATCCGCTATAAGTGAGAAGGCTTCCTCATATTCTTGGTTCTCACTCCGCCAGCGGGCTTTCTCAATCGAAGCAATACCACACACAAGCACATTCGAGAAATTAATCAAATCCTTTGTTATGTCCTTGCCTTCTCCATACTCATACGGTTCAAGGTATTCAGATGCCTGGAGCACTTTTTCAATTGCCTCTGTGGCACCAGGACTTTCACTGAGCGGTGTGCCGGCAGAGATAAGCAAAACCATTAGCACTCCAGCCAAGTGCATTTTTGAAAAAGCTATAGCTTCTCTAGTTTCTTTCGGCGCATCTGGGGGAAAGGGGGTATCCAAAATCTTATTTATTCTCTCCACTTGCTCGTCACGCTCAGATGTGGACATCTCATGGCTAACTAGGTAAACCTTCCAGAAAGCGGCTAAAGCAGCTTCGCGACACTCAGGGTCCTGTTCTAGCCTTTCGAGACAGTCGTTCAGGTCAAAATAAGGATACCCTCTTTGCGACAGCCACTCACCCGCTACTCCTAGCCAGTAAATTTTACGATCCCACCGTTCAGGACTTCTGTGGAACTTCACTGATATGACTACCTCCTCTCTAAACCCCAGTTCTTCAGGGACTATAAACCATTATACCCTAGAGTTTAGAAATTAGTATTTAGAATTTGCCTACATCCTTTCCTATAGGCAGATATCTACGTGGCCACATTTAGCTATTCTATCATCTTCAGCGGTGCCAGGCTCAATAGCAGCTTCTTCACCCCCGCCCCTTCGAAAGCGACCACGATTTCCTGGTCACCTCTAGCAGGGGTGCAGCTTATGACTACCCCTTCACCAAACTTAGCGTGGTGCACATGGTCACCGGCTTCCAAGGTCAGAGGGGTGAGGTAGGAGAGAGACCTGTCTCCTCCTGATTTGTGGGAGCTCACCAGAGACTCCTCTATAGATTCAAATAGACCTGCAGACTCAATAAGGTGTGGCGGGATGTCCTGAAGGAAACGGGAAGGAGGATTGGCATTGCTTCCTCCCATGAGGCTGCGACGTAAGGCACGGACTAGGTAGAGCCGTCTCTTAGCGCGGGTCATCCCTACATAGCACAGGCGGCGCTCCTCTTCCATCTCCGCTGGGTCATCAAAGGACCTGAAGTGGGGGAAGACCCCCTCTTCCATCCCTACAATAAAAACCACCGGGAACTCTAAGCCCTTAGCTTGATGCAGAGTGATAAGGGTCACCACGTCCTTCTTCTCATCCAATTCATCAGCTTCAGAGACCAGGCTCACTCCCTCCAGAAAAGAGGCTAGGCTCTCCTTTGGCTTAAGACCCTGATATTCCTTGGCTACCCCGCGTAGCTCCAGAATGTTGTCCCAGCGCTCCTCTCCATCCTCCTGCTCTAGAAGGTAGTTCCTGTATCTCGATGACTGGAGCACTGAATCTAAAAGGTCAACCACATTAAGCTCTTCACTTTGCTTGATTAGTTCCTGGAGCAGGTTGAAGAAATTGGTTAGCGCTCGGGCAGCGCGAGGGGCAAAGGGGGAGGAGTCCTTTTCCCCAGCTACCCTCTCTAGCCCGGTGTATAACGGAATGCCCAGGGCTTTGGTCCATTGCGTTAGCTCATCCAAAGTCTGCTGACCGATGCCCCGGCTAGGGGTATTGATTATTCTGGTCAAACTAATGCTGTCGTAGGGGTTATATATCAGCTTGAGATAGGCGATGATGTCCTTGACCTCGCGTCGCTCATAGAAGCGAACAGTACCTACTATCTGGTAAGGTATTCCATAGCGGACAAAGGCCTCCTCAATTGCCCTTGATTGAGCATTGACGCGGTACATCACCGCACAATCGATGGGCTTAGCCTCACCTTGACTCACTAAGCGCTCCACCTCGCTCACCACAAACTGCGCTTCCTCCCCCTCATTGTAGGTTTCCACAGTCCTCAGCGGCAGACCAGTCTCGTTCTCAGTCCATAGATTCTTCTCCTTGCGCTCCTTGTTAACGGAGATAACTCTGTGGGCTGCCTCAAGGATGTTTTTGGTAGAGCGGTAGCTTTGCTCTAAACACACTACCTTTGCCTCAGGGTAGTCTTTCTCAAAGTTGAGGATGTTGCGCAGGTCGGCGTATCTCCAGGAGTATATAGATTGGTCGGGGTCACCTACGACACAGATGTTGCGATACTTCCCGGCCAGTTGCCTCGCCAGGGCATATTGGGCAATGTTGGTATCCTGAAACTCATCGATAAGCAGATGGAGGTAGCGCGACTGATATTTTCCTAAAACCTGAGCCTGGCTGTCAAAGAGTTGGTAGGTTCTCATGATAAGGTCATCGAAGTCCAATGCCTTGCTCTGAGTCAGGAGCGTCTGGTAGTGCTCATAGACTCTTTGCACTATCTCTTGGAAATAGCTGCGAGTACGCTGGGCATAGTCCCCTGGGGTCAGAAGCTGGCTTTTAGCTGCGGTTATAGCTGACTGAAAGGCTTTGGGGGCATATTTCTTAGGGTCGATACCTAGCTCCTGAAGACTGCGTTTTATCAAGCTGAGCTGGTCTTCATCGTCATAAATAACAAACCTGGAATCCAGCCCTATCCCCTTCCCCTCCCGACGCAAGATGCGAGCACAAAGGGCATGGAAGGTGCCCAGAGTTAGCTCTTCCACTGACCTCCCCAGAAGGCGATAAAGCCTCTCCCTCATCTCCCGAGCTGCCTTATTGGTGAAGGTAACCGCCATAATGCGGCGGGGGCTAACATGGCAGACCTTAATCAAGTAGGCGACCCGATGGGCAATTACCCTGGTCTTGCCACTGCCGGGGCCGGCTAGAATAAGCAGAGGTCCCTCAATAGTCTCTACCGCTTCCCTCTGAGCAGGGTTAAGCCCCTCTAGGACATTCATTCAGGCTCCAAAGCCCATTATAGCATCGCCCAAAGAGGAGCATCAATTGAGCCTTATTCATAATTCATACTTTTGAAGACATCTAAGCACTGATATCAGCGGTTTGTGGGATAAGCGGAACTATATCAGATGCGACAATTGAGGAATCTATTCATCAGATGGTTCAAGTAGCCTACCCCCAATTCCACTGAGTAGTTTGAACAGAGTGGGGATAACGCCACTCACAGTTATCTTGAGTAGGACGATTTCATCTCCGTCTTTTGTGCTAGTGATTCTAAAGGATGTTTTGGTTCGGCCAAGGTACCTTTTGACTTTTGCTTGCTCCTCAGGAGTCAGAAGCCAAAATCCATCGGTTCGGTAATTGCGTCTCTTTTTATAGCTCATTATTTATTTCCTTCTTCTCACTGGTTCTTTCTTAGATACATTCTTCTTGGGCACATTCCAGTACGCCGATTTACATTTCGGACAGACCCGTGGCTCTTGCTTTGTGTCCCGAGGCACCCATTCATGTCCACATCTTTCGCATCGAAAACCCTGTACTTTGATCTCAACCATCGGTGTTGGCATTTCACTCTCCCGTGCTACAATCAATCCGTAGTCAGTATATACCTGCTAAATATAATAGTCAAGAGGTATTGACAAATACTTACTTATGTGGTAATATACTGACTAAGTAAGTTAATGTGGTGAATCGCCATAATAAAAACGGAGCTACAGGTGTTGCAGCACCCATAGCTCCTAGCCAACAGGAAGGTGTGGCTTCCCGATGGCCTATACTTATAGTAAGATATTCTATGCAGATACTCAAGTCCCACCAGTAACTAGTGAGCTTGAGGCAGTTTTTGAGGAACTTCCAGATGAGGAACTGCTGGCAAAGCTCAGAGGTCCAAGGCGACGTGGACGTCCAGGATATGACCCGTCGATCCTATGGCATTGCTTTGTGACCTACTATTTCTTAGGCCTTCCTTCTGTCTCCGATCTTATCCGTCTGCTTTATGATAATCCCTACATTGCGACTACATGTGGTATCGAGTGGCCTGCAGGTATCCCCAGTCAACCAACTTTCTCGCGCTTCTTCACGAAGCTCTCACGACCGGAAGCCAAAGCCCAGGTCAATAGAATCTTTCATCACCTTACTCGGAGGCTCTACAGCACATTACCAGAATTTGGGAAGTCGGTAGCAATGGACGCAACTGATCTCAAAGCGTGGTCCAATGGCGCTCATGAAGAACCTACAGATAAGCACGCTGGTTGGGTAATCAAAACTGATACTGCAGGACGTGGGAAATTCACATGGGGATATAAGCTCTCACTTTTGGTAGATACGACCTATGAGCTTCCCCTGGCAATCAGGGTCACTAGTGGAAATGTTCATGAGCTAAAGGCTGCTCCAGTGCTGTTATCGCAAGCACGTTGGATCAATAGCAAGTTTCATCCCAAATATGTTATCGCTGATTCAGCATATTCTAGTGAAGAATTCAGGCGCTTGATTCGCCGGCAATATCGGGCGATACCCATAATCAAGCCTAACCCTTCCCATAAGAAAGCGGTCAAATCATATCCTGAAACTCCGCAATGGCAATTCATTTATAACCGCCGAACTAGCACTGAACGTTTGTTCTCACGCCTGAAAGGACACCGCAAACTAAACACCATTCGGGTGCGTGGCATACGTAAAGTCAGCCTTCACTGTCTAATGTCCATCATGGTCTTCCAGGCACAAGCGCTTGCCACAGGCTGCCGTGTGTCTGTCAGAAAGGTAGTAGGATACGAATGGTCAAACAGATTGGTCAAGCAGGAGCAACTTCAGGCACAGAAGAATCTGTTGCTCCGCATCTGAAGCAAGCTCCATTAACGAAGAAGTGCCCGTAAACATCACAAGTCTTGACCATTTCGCCTTCTAACTCAATCATGCAGGGTTTCTTCTCTTTTGTGGTTCCTGTCTTGGGGGCTGCACGACTATTAACACCCCCGATTTTGATCAGAGAGGCATAAAGTTTAGGGTGGGTAAACTGTAGCAAGAAAACCCTATACTCGAGTCCAAAAGGACAAAGCCAGCAACCAGCACGGTCAAAGAAATTGTAAACGTGGTTGACAGGCAAATCCTTACTCCAAATGTAAGACCAAATATCCAAAGCAAACCAATCAAGCAGCGGTTGAATAGTCTGTTGGGTAGGGATATGTTTGTGTGCTTTCCTCAGCGGTTGGGTCATTCGATAGAGTCCCTCCCAGCGTCGTTCACCGCTGAAGACAGACACTTCTTCAGTGCCATACCTTTCACTCAAATATTGGGCAAAAGGTTCAAATTTTTGTGTTTTACAGCACCAGCGATGCCCATGCTTTGGAAACCCTTTTTGTTTGCAAAGCGAGAAGAAGTCACTTTTCGCCCTGGCAATATCGGTTGTAGTGCTACTTCTTCCACCATTGCGAATGAAGTCATATGTCTCAGGAAATTCAAGCCTTGTGTCAATGAAGACCTTAGAAAGCTTGAATTCCGCTAATATGTCAGCCAAGACTACAGAATCTTTGCCTCCACTAAAGGAAATGATCGCATTCTTAGAGTGCTGCAATTCCCATTGAGCAAATGCCTTAGTGACCTCCGTGAGCTTATCCAAACGCGCGCCGTTGACATCAACAAAAGCCTTTGTCTTCATTCCTTCCACTTCGCCTCTAACCAACGGAGTGACGATTATCTCATTCTTGATCAGTTGAACCTCTGCCAAGGGGTAATCGAGTGTAACTACTTTCTTACGAAAATTCCGGTCAGAATATATAAGAAAGAGCCCATCGCCAAGTGTCATATTCTCCATCCGTTCATTAAAGAAAGTCTTCTCAAAAGGTGCTAGAGGATGGACATCGACTGCGTTGACATGTGAAAGGGGCTTCGTCACCCCATGTTGGGAACACAGGCCATCTATGGAAACCGCTTTGCACTTTTCGCACCAACCAAGCATAGGGCACCTCCTTCCTGTTATTCCTGTTTTTAGAACAGTCTACTCCGAGCGTTGCTGACTGTCAAGAGGTAGCCAAGGGAGAGACGCCATGATCACCAAATGTCTAGTCGGACAGTGTGTCGAGAAATGCGCGGATATCGATGACTTCTTGTATGAACCCACGGAGCCTTATTAGGCAATCTTCAAGGTAGTCATAGTCATCCATGAGGTCTGTAGCGCCGTCCCGTCGGATTTCTCGGCATCTGTTCTTTAGTCTCCTCATGGTTTCAGGTAGATTGTGCAGAGTGATCTGTTTCATGCGTTCAATCTTTGCATCAAGGTCTTCCTTGACGGAACCATTGGCTATCAATACTAGGATTTGGGCTTTTGGCAGACAGTCCTTGAGTTCGAGTTCGAGCCATGCTTCGAAGTCTTTGGACATATTATCTGCTTTGTCGCAGAACGCATAAGCCAGATCGTCATCGCGTTCTTGTCTTCTGTCAAACCGCTCTGCCATTGTCATTTCGAGACCGTAACCATTCCGTGACAATTGACGTGACCAGACTACTGGAAGATAGATGAGATTTAGCAGCTTCCTTCGCAAGAAGTGAGTAATCCTCTTCACTCAAGATCGCGATCACGTGGTATTCTTTTTCCTTCACCGACTTAGACTGCAGGATCGACTGCTTTGCCTCTGACAATGGCAAGTCGGGATTCTTTAGTAAGTGCTCAATCAGAAGCCTGCTGTCCCAAGCTGACATGTCGGAGATTTCCTGGGCAGTTTCTTCCAGAATATGCGGCCTTTTCTTCGCTAGCTGCCAGAGCCTCCGGCTCTGTTCAAGCCGGGTCAATTGGCGGGTCCTAAAGAGCTCCTGAATTGCTTCTGGCAACTTGAACAGGGTGAGGAACTCGCGCACGGTTTCATCACTAACACCTACCGCATCGCCCACTTTTTGATTCGAGCCGTATCCTGGCAAACTCTTGAGATACTGCAGGGCCTCCGCTGTGCGAAAAAGATCCTTGTCTTTATAACCCTTCAGATTAAGGAAGCAGATAGCAAGTGCTTCATCCTTGTCCATGACGTTCACCCTACTCAATAACGAAGCATTTGCAACCATTCTATGGTTGCGTCCCTAGCTATCTCTTCTGGAGTGGTATTCAGCCGCTTCGCGGCTTTTTCTATTTCAAATGCCCATTTCTCAGGCAGAATAAATCTTATCTCCTTCTGCCGCCTTTTTTCATCCGCTCTTCTAAAGATGGCATCAACTGAACTATGTGGTGCTTCTTCCAGTGATTCAAAGACTCTCTCCCTAGCCCTTCGGGGAGCTCGGATAGTTGCCATTCTGGAAGCAATGTCAATCGCCTTATCTACGGTCGGAGCCCATTGAAATAGCCTGTTAGCCTCTCCACTCGAAATGACCCCGTTATCCACTAGTTTTTTCAAGCCTTCGGGCACCTCAGCAAACTTAAGCCACTTTCTGACAGTGACTTCCGTAATTCCCAAGTGCTCTGCCACATCTCGGGGAGTACCAAGGCGTTGGAGGAGGTAGGAGCACGCGTCTGCTTTGTCGCGAGCCGATAAATCCCTTCTCTGGATATTCTCGCTGAATGAAATGACTTTGCCCTGGAATTCGTCTAGCGGGGTCTTTCGTACCCTGGCAGGAATGGTCTTCCACTCCAGCCGCTTCGCGGCGAGATACCTGCGCTGGCCGATTATGATTTCGTACCTTCCGTCTTTCTGTTGGACGATAATGGGTTGCTGGAGACCGAAAGTTAGCATGCTGTGGGCAAGCCCGTCAATATCCGTACTAATGTTGCGGGTTCTTACATTCTTGTCGCCCATGTCCAACTGGTCTAAGGGAATATCTCGGACAGGCTCGAACTCATACTCGGTTGCTGCCCAATCCTTTTCCTCACTCACTAGCTAACCTCCCTCACAAGATACTCGCGTCTCGGTGAAATTTGCTATAGTATACTTTGATAGACTACGGAAATGCAAGGCGAATTCTAGGTTGAGATGCTTTCAATGTACCCTGCGATTGATTTGTGCACCCGAATTATGAATAAGGCTCAATTGAGGGTGGCTGGAAAGGGCATTGCTTCCTGAGAAAGCCGCACGGATGATGTTCAATATGAATCAGCTATCTAGCCAGAGGAGGAGTCCAAATACCTTGTGACACACCCTTCTAGTACTTCGAAGCTCCTATCTCCTCCATCTTCCCGGTGACAACAAAGACTACTCTCTCGCAGATATTGGTCACTCTATCAGCACTGCGCTCCAGATTGTGAGCCACCCAGATGAGGCGAGTAGCCCTGGTAATAGTCTTCGGGTCTTCTACCATAAAGGTGAGCAACTCTCGGAACACCTGGTTATAGAGATGGTCTATCTCATCATCCTCAGCGGCGATTTTCCTGGCGGCATCAGCATCGTGGTGGACAAAGGCATCCAGGCTTCGGCGCAGCATGTCCTGGGTCTTTTCAGCCATACGAGGCAGGTCAATCAGCGGCTTCAGTGGCGGCTCGTCTCCTATCATTATCACGATCTTGGCTATGCCTTCGGCGTGGTCTCCGATCCGCTCCAGTTCAGTTATGACATAGAGCACGGAGATTATGATACGCAGGTCACTGGCCATAGGTTGCTGGGTGGCAATAAGCTGAATACACTTCTCCTCTATACTAAACCTTTTCTCATTTATGGCGATGTCGTCGGTGATTAGCTGATGCGCCATGATAAGGTCTCTCTTCTTGAGGGCTTCGATAGAGCGGCCGATGGCCTTCTCCACCATGCTCCCCATGACTAAAACATCGTCCTGAATCTCCCTTAACCTCTTATGGAAGGTTGTTCTTATTTCCATCGCTAAGACCTCCTTGCAGCCTCTATCCAAATCGGCCAGTAATGTAGTCCTCGGTGCGCTTGTCTTTGGGCTTGGTGAAGATTTGAGATGTAACGCCATATTCCACCAACACCCCAGCCCTGTCCTCTTCCATCATCAAGAAGGCAGCCATATCGGATACTCGTGCTGCTTGCTGCATATTGTGAGTGACAATGACTATGGTGTAATTTTCAGCCAGGCTTCTCATCAAGTCCTCGATCTTGAGGGTGGCTACCGGGTCAAGGGCACTGCAAGGTTCATCCATCAAGATTACCTCGGGTTCCACAGCCAACACTCGGGCAATACACAGGCGCTGTTGCTGCCCACCAGATAGGGCAAAGGCGGATTGGTCTAGCTTGTCCTTAACTTCCTCCCACAGCACCGCCCGATGCAGGGCTCTCTCGACGATGTCCTCCAGTTCAATTCGGTTCTTTATCCCGTGTCGCCGGGGACCAAAAGCTACATTCTCGAATACTGACATAGGAAAGGGGTTAGGCTTTTGGAACACCATACCCACCATTTTTCTCAGCTCAACAACATCAATAGAACTGTCGTAGATGGGGATACCGTCAATCTCGATATGACCCTCGACTCTCGCCCCCGGGATGAGGTCGTTCATTCGGTTGAAAAGGCGAAGGAAGGATGATTTACCGCAGCCTGAGGGGCCAATCACTGCTGTAATGGCACGCCCAGGGATCTCCAGGCTAATGTCCCTCAACGCCTGAAAATCTCCGTAGTAAAGGTTTACCTTTTCTGTTCTGAGTTTTGCTCTATTGCTCTGAGCGTTTCGCTTGCTGGAGAACATGTGGTCTGTATTCATCAGCCATATCTCCGTTGACGAGTTCGCAGCCTGATGATGGTGGCCAGGACATTAAAGGATAAGACCACCACTAACAAGACTAAGGCAACGGCCCAAATCGTGTCTTTGGGCATGCCGGGGACATGGGCTGCTACGGTGTACAGGTGGTAGGCTAGAGCCATAAACTGGTCAGAAGGGGACTGAGGCAGGCCACGCATAAGGAAAGCAGCCCCTACCACTAGTATCGGCGCTGTTTCTCCAGCGGCACGGCTCATTGCCAAAACAGCTCCAGTAATTATCCCTGGTCTTGCCTGTGGCAGAATGAGGTGTCTGACCGTCTGCCATTTGGTTGCTCCGATAGCCAGACTGCCCTCTCTATATTCCCTGGGCACAGCTAATATTGCCTCCCTGGAGGTGGTAATGGTCATTGCTAGCGCCTGACAAGCTAGGGTGAGAGTAGCCGCTAGAAGCGACATGCCTAGATTCAGGGCTAGAACAAACACACCTAGCCCAAAAAGACCGTAGACAATACTGGGCACACCAGCCAGATTAATGATAGCCATATTGATAGCCCGGGTTAGCCAGTTTCTTGGGGCATATTCAGCCAGGTAGATTCCAGCCATTACCCCTATGGGTAGAGAGAAGACGAACGTGCCTAGCATAAGGTAGAAAGTACCAACGATAGCTGGGAAAATACCACCAGCCTTACCAGCTTGCGAAGGAGGTTGAGTCAGGAACTCCCAACCAATAGTGCCAGCACCACTGATGACGATTTTCAGGATAATAAGCAAGGCCGGGACAACGACAATAATAGTGGCCAGAACAAGCAGCCCAAAGGCGACACGCTGTGATAACTGACGTGATACTATTGCTCGGGTTCTCATTTCTACCTCGCAAACTTCTGCTTTTGACGCTCCAGCACCTTATCGGCAATCAGATTAACCGCCAGGGTCATAATGAATAGAATCAGACCAATAGCAAATAGTGCCTGATATTGCAGTCCACCCTTGACAGCATTGCCGATACCCGAGGCAATAGCAGCCGTCATCGGCGTCATAGGCTCTGTCGGAGAATGAGGTACTGCCAGAGCACCTCCGGCAACCATGAGGACTGTCATGGTCTCGCCGATAGCACGCCCTACCCCTAGCATAATAGCAGCAGCAACCCCAGACAGGGCTGCTGGAATAGAGACGTATTTTATCACTTCCCACCTAGTGGCACCCAAGGCATAGGCTGCCTGTCTGAACTCATCTGGAACGGCACGAAGTGCATCCTCAGAGACGCTGACGATGATGGGCAAGCTCATCAGTGACAGCATGATTCCGGCAGTCAGCCCGCAAAGCCCGGTTGGCAGGTTGAAGATACTCTGAACTAGGGGTGACAGGAGCATGAGCCCAATAAGCCCCATCACCACTGATGGAATTCCCGCTAGTAGCTCAATAAGAGGTTTCGCCGTTTCCCTCACTCTGGGTGTGGCTACTTCTGCCAGGTAGGCAGCACAGCCAACACCAACGGGCACAGCAATAGCTGTGGCGACAAGGGTAACCATGAGTGTAGACACAAAGAAGGGCATTATGCCGAAGGTGGGTGGCTCTGAGACAGGGTACCATTTGGTGCCAAAAAAGAACTCCCAGGGAGGAGTGTGAAAGAAAATGGGCACGCCTTCTTTTAAGAGCAGAACCACAATGCCCAAGAGGACAGCTATGGCCAGTAGGCCGGTCAGAAAGACCCAGCCCTCAATAATCCTTTCTCCAAAACGCCATCGCCGCCGCAGGTTCTTTTCCAGACCTTCGGCGGCAGCGGCTGAAGCGCTCTGCTTCGTCACTGTTGTCATGCTTCCTTTGTTTTCATCTGCCCCAAGTAAAGCGGGTATCTCTTACACACCCTAGGGCAGCGGCACGTACCCGACTTCGATTACCTTTGCCTGGCCTTCCGCTGACAGGCAGTAATCGGGGGAAGACCTATCTTCTCTTTGAGAAGTCCTGGGTTGGCCTAGCCGAGATAGGTACCCAGGAAGTACGGCCATACCACGATGCCTAGGATGATCTTCCACCAGACTAGGTGGGCGAAGCCTATGCTGAACAGCCAGCCGGCAAACCAGAAACCCCCTCCCATAGACGCTTCCTTTATACTTCCCTCCTAAACAGCCTGTACACTGTTGCCGCTGACTGTGGGCAGTGTCTCAGGCAATTCTCTCGTGTCGATGTACGACGCAGGCGTGGATTTCTACAAAGCCTGCTCCCTGAGGGTGAATGGCGGATACTCATCTGTAGTTAGCAAGGCAGCATATGCCAAGACCCTCAATGCCCACCGCATCACTCCGACCACGAAGTCGAATAGTCCCTTCGGATAACGACCGGTGAACAGAATGGCGAACCACGCTATTATCACCACGAAGATGGCAGCTATGCCCAGGAAGAAGAGGACAATGTAGTGGGGTATAGCTAATAACCACTTTACTAGCGGCAGCCACTGATTCAGGTCTTTCTTGGCATCCGGATACGGTATCTCGATATGGACTGCTTGGTCTTCGTCTGTTGACGGGTACTCGTCTCTCAGCAAGGCTAGGTAGGCTGCCACCCGTGTGCTGAACTTGGTCAAAGCAATGTTCCAGTCAAACCACCAGCGGGGGTACTTCTGCTTGAAGACCAGCATGACCATGGTAGCCAGGAACAGCACTCCACCGGCGGAGAACATGACTGCCCATCCCTGGTCCTCTCCCCACCTGAAAGCCGAGCCATTGACCAAACACAGGAGGATGGCTATGGGGATGATAGTAATGACACGGAAGAACGAAGTCAGCCGGTTTAACCCGCGGTCAGGATAGTCAACCGATAGGCTCGCCGGGTATAGTTTCTTGCCCTCAGCCATCAAGGCACCTCCTCTTTTGTTTTCATCCACCCCAAACAGAGCGGGTATGTCTTACATTGCCTAGGGCAGCGGCACGTACCCGACTTCAATTACCTTTGCCTGGCCTTCCTCTGACAGACAGTAATCAATGAACTCCTTGACCATACCTTCGGGTTCACCGTCGGTGTAGTACAGCAGTGGTCGAGAAATGGGATAGGTTCCGTCCAGTGCCGTCGCCACACTGGGCAGGACTGCTGGATCCTCCGCTGTCCTCTTGATTGCGATGGCTTTTACCGCGCTGGTGACATAGCCCAGACCAGCGTAGAAAATGGCATTAGCATTCCGTGCTACCTCTGACACCCCCTCTTCGGTGGAGGGCAAGAACAGCACTTGTGAACCATACTCCAGACTCTTGTCCTCCGTTGGTAGACCCGCCATCTGGACCACATGCTCCTTGAAGAACACGTGGGTGCCTGAGTTGGTGTCTCGTGAGAGGACAACTATGGGAGCATCATTGCCGCCAACTTTGCTCCAGTTGGTTATTTGATTGGTGTAGATGGCTGAAAGCTGCGCTATGGTCAACACGGATACCGGGTTGGATGGATGAACCACCACGGACAGAGCATCCGTAGCCACTTGAATCTCGTAGGGCTCCACTCCGTTGGCTTCAGCTTGCTCAATCTCTGATGACTTCATCTTTCGAGAAGCCTGGCAGATATCAGTGGTGCCATCGATGAGTGCGGCAATGCCCACGCCTGAGCCCGGACCACTGACGGCAATGCTAACGTCATGCGTTTTCATGAACTCTTCTGCCCACACCGATGATAGTGGAGTCACTGTATTCGACCCGATAATGCTGATGGTGCTTTCGCTAGCACAGCCAGCGAGAGCCACTGCTAGCGCCAGTAGACCTGCTATAGGCAGTAGCAACCATCTCTTCATTCTCCTAATACGCACGTTTCCTCCTAGTAATATAACGTTTTTATTGAAGCGATGCCACCGTGCCGGTCATGGTCGGCGGCGTAGCGCCCTGGTCTTCAAGCACTTCAGGGTGCTCAAACAAAAGCCGAAGGATGGCCTCGGCAGTGGCCAGGTTAGTTGCTAGAGGAACGTTGTGCACATCGCAGACCCGGAGCAGTGCTGATACGTCTGGCTCATGGGGGTGCGCTGTTAAGGGGTCGCGCAGGAAGATGACTGCTCTTACGTCACCATCAGCCACCAGCGCCCCGATCTGCTGGTCACCGCCTTCTGGCCCGCTTCTCATCAGCGTTACCGGCAGCCCGATCCTATCTTGAATGAACCGCCCCGTGGTTGCAGTAGCAACCAGACTAAGCTTGGCCAGTTCCTCCCGGTGTGCTTGCACCAGGAAGGTCATGTCGGCTTTCTTTGAGTCATGGGCAATCAAAGCTAGGGCAAATCTATCCATATGGCACCATCTCACCTCCCTTCTTGCTATCATTTTCGATGGAGACCATGATAATATGAATCCTCCAATACTTTAGATGAGCTGGCCTTACAGTTCGCCTTCTGGATATACCGGCAGGCATAGTAAGAGTGACAGACGCCGCCAAGGAAACGTGTTGGAAGCCAGCAGTTGACTGCTAACTCTTCCGCAGTGACCTGGAACTCCGTCTGGTGAATCTGGCCCTTTTCATCGAAATGAACGATGCCTAATTTGGGCATTATTCTTCCTCTCCCTGCCATAACTCATCGATCAGCTTCTTCACTCTGGTCTTTATTTCCTCTCTGATTTCCCTCACCTTCTTCATGGGCTTTCCTTCCGGGTCTTCGATTTGCCATTCTTCAGTAGGGACGAAAGTGGCGGGGCAGATGCCTTCCACTCCACAGCCCATGGTAACTACCTTATCAGCATCGTCCACCATCTCTGGGGTGAGCCTCTTGGGGTGCTGGGCGCTGATGTCTATTCCTACCTCTCTCATAGCTTTCGCCACAGCCGGGTTAACATGGTTTGCCGGCTGAGTTCCAGCCGAAAAAGCCTTTGCCTTCCCTGCGGCATAGTGATTGAATAGGGCTTCTGCCATCTGGCTGCGACCTGAGTTATGCACACAGACAAACAAAACTTTCTTCATGGCCTTGTCGGTATAAAATGAGCCTTAAACAAACCGTTCATCCTATCTCAAGCGTAGCACAGGATGTTTAAGGTTTGTTTAAGGCTTTGTTAAGAGAAGGTTAAATTTTATTTAGGATTTGATTAAGGCTTGGCCGCTAGAGGCAAGGTAAAATGGAAGGTGGAGCCTTTTCCTTCGATGCTCTCTGCCCAGATCCTGCCGCCGTGGGCCTCGATGATGTGCTTGGCTATTGCCAGACCGAGGCCTGTGCCGCTGCTAGTCCGGGCCCGGTCAACCTTGTAGAAGCGTTCGAAGATACGAGGTAAGTCGTCAGCGGGAATCCCCACTCCGGTATCCGCTACCGAGACCAGGATGCTATTCCCTTCAGTTTTGGCGGAGATGTCAATTTTACCACCGGGCGGAGTGAACTTGATGGCGTTGTGAATTAGGTTGACCAGGACCTGCTCCACTCTATCTCTATCGGCTAGAGCCTGAGGTAACGGGGAGGGGATGGCGATATTCAGACTCAGCCCTGCTCTATCAGCTTGCGCCTTGAGCCTACTCGTGACCTGCTCAATTGCCTCAGCCATATCGAAAGGCTTTTTCTGCAATGGGGCTTCACCGCTTTCAATACGTGATAGCTCCCCCAGTTCCTGCACCATCTGAGTCAATTTATCTATCTCAGCATTTATTTTGCCCAAGAAGTCTTTTGCCAAGGAGGGATCATCAATAGCCCCTTCCTTTAGAGTCTCGGCAAGCGCCTTGATGGAGGCTGTCGGTGTGCGCAGTTCGTGGGAGACGTTGGCCACAAAATCGCGGCGCACCGTCTCCAGCCGCCGCAACTCAGTAAGGTCCTGCAGAAGCAGCAAACAACCAGCCTCATCTTCCAAAGGCGTAGCTATCACACCCAGGAACTTCTTTTGGGGACTGGTCTCTACCATTCCTGTTTGCTGTTCCCCAGTGCTCAAGCAACGCTGAAGTATCGCATTCAGCTCATAGTCGCGCACTACTTCGACAAATGTGTACCCCTGTGCGTCACGCTGCGAAAGCTGAAGCATTCTTTCTGCTGCCTGATTCATCATGGTCACCTTGCTATCGCTATCGACAACGAAAATGCCGTCACCCATATGGGACAGGATAACTGCCATTCTATCCCGCTCGGTACTGATAAGGGCTACCATCTCTTTGAGCCTAACTGCCATCTGGTTGAATGCCCTGGCAAGCTGGCCAACCTCATCCCTTGAAGTTACCGGGATTTCTTGGCCAAGTTCTCCCTCAGCCATCTTCTTGGATGCCTGAGTCAGCTTTTTGACCGGCCTAGTGACGATTCTTGATAGCTGGAGCGCCAGGAGGATGGCGACCACGGCAGCAATCACAGCCACCCAGATTATCGTCCTATTGATGTGTCCCAGAGCCTGATTTATCTCAGTGAGGGGTAGGGATACTCGGGCCACACCTACTACCTCGTCATTCACCGTTACCGCCACGGCGACATACATCATCTCATAGCCCAACGTGGCACTGTACCGAATGCTGCTGCCCGTTCCCTGAGCTAGAGCCTCCATAACTTCTGGTCTATCAGCGTGGTTCTCCATCGTAGCCGGATCCTCATTAGAGTCGCCCAATACCACCCCATTCCTATCAATAATGGTGACCCGCGCATTAATCTGTTCTCCTAGCCTCTTAGCTAGGGCATCAATGTCTTCGTTCTGCCCGTTAGCGAAGTATGAGACGCTACTGTCCCCTATCAGCAGTGCCTGGTTGGTAAGCTGCTGTTTGAGGCTATCCTGATAACTCTCTCTGAAGAAATGCGACAGGTAAGTGCTGAGTCCAGCGATACATATCACGATGAGTACGACAAAGGCTACGGCCGTTCGCCATCGAATACTACGAAACACCTCTACCCCTCAAATTTGTATCCTACGCCGCGCACTGTCAGAAGGTGCCTGGGATGCGCTGGGTCAACCTCAATTTTCTGGCGGAGCCACCTGATGTGGACATCTACTGTCCGGGTGCCACCTGCATAGTCATAGCCCCAGACCCTCTCCAAGAGGTAGTCGCGGCTGAATACCCGCCCCGGGTTACTTGCCAGGAAAGCGAGCAGGTCGAATTCCTTAGGGCTCAAGTCAAGGACGGAACCACTGAGGGAGACTTGATGGCGTGTAGGGTCAATCTCGAGACTACCGACCTTGACCACCGAAGGCTGAGCCTCCTTGTTGGCGGCTACCTCCTGCTTCATCATCTCCGTGCGGCGTAGCATTGCCCGGATGCGGGCCAGGAACTCTCTCACGCTGAAGGGCTTGGTCATATAATCATCAGCCCCTAGCTCCAGACCAACCACTTTATCAATTTCCTCAGTCTTGGCAGTGAGCATGAGAATCGGCACTATCATCTCCCGGCGTAGGATACGGCAGACTTCAAAGCCATCAAGCTTGGGAAGCATTATATCAAGGACGATCACCTCTGGTTTCTCGCTTCGGGCAACTTCCAGAGCTTGGGTGCCATCACTAGCAGTGAGCACATCATAGCCCTCTTTAGCCAGATTATACCTGAGGACACCGAGCAGGGTCTGGTCATCTTCGACAATGAGGACTTTGCTGCTAGCCATTATTGCTTCCTAGCAATAATATAGCATAAACTCGCTTGCCTGACTTACCAAATTATGGGAAAAGAGTCTACCTGCTGACTGAACCTAAGATGAGTTCATGGCATTGCGCCTTAGTAACAGGTTAGCCGATGCCGTCCCAAGGATTGCCGGATGAAGAGACAGTAGGAGAATTAAGCTGCTTCTTCTATGACCGTCCAGCCCTCAAAGTTACTAGGTTTGGGCCTATGACATTCGGCTTAACAAAATCCCGGAAATGCCCTGTGTGGGCGCTCATCTTTTCTGTTATGTACTGCGTGGGGAATTACCCCCCTCCCCAAAAATAGAGCAGTCCGATACCCACCTCATCACCCTCATTGAGTTCAGTCTCCAATCCCTGGGGAAGGGTTTGGAAATCACGCCCATTGACTATTATAAAATATTCGTCATCAACCATCCCACTCTGCGGGTTGATGATCTCAACTGTCCCCTTGCTTTTCCGAGTGACCTCTTGTAAAAGGGTTCTTAGTGTAGGCTTTTCAACCTTCAGGTTTATCTGCTCCTGGCCGAAAGCTTTTTTCACATCGAGGTAGAAGAAGGACTTTAACCGAATTTTCACTGCTTTATCCTCTTTCCCCAGTCCCACAGACTTTGCCATCCAGGATTTTTGAACAAATCACAGAAGTAAGATTCCATTCTTACACTTGCTCTCCGTAGCTTTCCTATCCTACTTCTAGCATCTTGTCCACAGCGGCTTTTGCCCTAAGTCGGATATCCTCCGGGACCTTTACCTGGGGAGCCATGTCCTCAAGAGACCAAAGAATTTTTTCCAGAGTGATTAGCTTCATCATGGGGCAAATAGCCTGTTCAGAGATAGGGATGAAGACTTTGTCTGGATTCTCCTTCCTCAGTCGGTATAGTATGCCCACCTCTGTCCCCACAATTATTTCTTTAGCTTTGGTACTTTGGGCATGGCGGCACATTCCCCCAGTGCTTAGGACCACATCAGCAAGCTCGATTACCTCTGGTCGGCATTCCGGATGGACCATCACCTCGGCTTGGGGATGTGTCCTTTTCAATCTGAGGATATCCTCCGCTTGTATTCGGGCGTGGGTGGGACAATAGCCAGGCCAAAGAATCATCTTCTTCCCTGTCCTGGTGGAGACATAGTGACCCAGATACTGATCAGGTATAAACAAAATCTCCTTGGCCTCTAACCTTTTCACAATCTCCACGGCATTAGCGGAGGTGCAGCAGATGTCTGATTCAGCCTTGACCTCAGCAGTAGTATTAATATAGGCAACTACTGTTGCCTTGGGGTATTCCTTCTTCTTCTGCCGCAAGCTTTCAGCAGTGATCATATCTGCCATAGGGCAGCCAGCATGTATATCCGGCAATAGGACTATCTTGTCTGGGCAGAGGATAGAAGCCGTTTCAGCCATAAAGTGCACTCCGCAGAAGACGATTACCTCTGCCTGAGTTTTGGCGGCATTCTGGCTTAACCCCAGGGAATCGCCTATAAAATCAGCTATATCCTGAACCTCACCCAGTTGATAGTTATGGGCCAGGATAATAGCATTCCTTTTTCTTTTGAGGTCCAAGATTTTATCTATTAGTTGGGTGTTGCTGTCTTTCACCCTCTTATCCTCCAATCATTGCTGTAAACATTCATCTTTCTTCCCCTGACAGAGCCGATTAGAGTTATGCCCAAGTCAGCGGCTAGCCTCACCCCCAGGTTAGTAGGCGCAGCTATGGAGATGATTATGGGGATGCTTCTCTTGGCCACCTTGAGTAACATCTCTGAAGAAATCCTGCCACTGGTAATGATTATCCGCTCCTCCGTTGGTATATCATTCAAAATGCATTCCCCGAAAATCTTGTCAATGGCATTGTGTCTGCCTATATCATCGCTAAAGAATAATATGCTTTTTGTATCACACAAGGCAGCACTATGAACACCGTGGGTTGCCTTATAAACTTGGGAGCGGTGCTGGAACTCCTTTACCAAGGCAAAAACTTCCTCAGGCGATATTTTGATTTGAGACTCTATCTTTGCCTGGCTTTGGGCATCGGCAGCGCTATAAAAAGAAGCCCCTCTGCCACATCCCGATGTTATAAAACGTTTGAATACAAGCTCACGGTCAACCCCTTTGTCCTCCTTGGTTTCCACCCACACCACACCCTTCCCCTCGTCAGCTATTATCTTCTTGATCTCCTCTTTGCTTTTAAGTAATCCTTCGGAGAAAAGGAAACCAATAGCCAAATACTTTAAATTTGTAGGAGAGCAGAGTAAAGTCACCAGCTCCTGGTTATCTAAAGTAATGGTGAGGGGAAATTCTCTGGCAGTCATTTCCTCGATGTCACTTATCCCTTCCTCAGTGACACGTAGGACAGGAAATCTCTCTATCTCATTGGTCATCCTTCATCCTCTATTTGTACCTTCACCTCTATTGGGTCTCCGGCTCTAACCAGTCCAGAGCAGATTACCCTGGCAAATATCCCTTCTTTAGGCATGATGCACTTGCCTATTTCGCGGTAGATAGCACACCCAGTATGACAATCCTTGCCGATTTGGGTAACCTCCAAGATAACCTCTTTACCTACCGACATTCGAGTGCCCGGTGTCAAAGAGGTTAAATCTATCCCTTCAGTAGTGAGATTCTCTGCAAAATCCCCAGGACCTACATCGAAGCCCAGATGACGCATCTTATCAATGCTTTCCCTCGCCAGCAGACTCACTTGGCGATGGGTGCAGCAGTCGGCATGGGCATCACCAATAAGTCCGTAATCCTCCTTCAGAAGTCCTTGCTCTCCTGGTTCCTTCTTGGTGCCCTTCTTCTTACTTTTACAAACTGCGATTATCTCAGCCATTCTTTTGGGCTTTCAGATACCTCTCTGGCTCCTTATCAAAGGCTTTTTTGCAGCCAGGGGCACAGAAATAGTAGGTCTTTCCCTTGTACTCCGATTTGGCTGCTGCCTTCTTCTCGTCCACCTCCATGCCACAGACAGGGTCTTTGGCCATCTCAACCCCCTCCTTTGGCAAGTTTAGAATGGTGGGTTCCGCAAAGCTGCACCCACCCCCACAACCCTTTTACTTTTTAAAAAGCGGTGATATGGACCGTAGCTTAGTCACAATCCGTGGCAATACCTCTAGGACTCGGGCTATATCCTCCTCAGTAGTCCCTCTGCCTAAGGTAAACCGCAGGGAACAGCGAGGAAGCTCACCGGGTAATCCTAAAGCTAATAACACATGAGACGGTTCTAAAGCATTTGAGCTACAGGCTGAGCCGGTAGAGACAACGATACCCTCTAAGTCCAGACTAATGAGTATGGATTCTCCTTCCACAAACTCGATGCTTACGTTGACATTGCCCGGCAGCCTCTTTGAAGGATGACCATTAAGGTGAATTTGGGTAATTCGCTCAAAGAGTCCCTGAATGAATCTATCCCGCAGTGAAACCAGCCTTTTTACTTCCCCATCTATTTCTCTTTCAGCCATCTCTGCTGCCTTGCCGAATCCTACGATGGCGGGCACATTTTCGGTGCTGGCCCGACGTCCTCGCTCTTGCCCTCCACCATGCATAAAGGGGGCGATTCTTGTCCCTCGGCGAACATAAAGTGCCCCAATTCCCTTTGGTCCGTAGAGCTTATGAGCCGACATAGCTAGCAAATCCACCCCAAGCTCATCTACCTTTACCGGGATATGCCCCACCGTCTGCACTGCATCGGAATGGAAATAGATTTCCTTTTCTTTAGCGATTTCACCTATTTCGACTATTGGCTCTATAGTGCCTACCTCATTGTTGGCATGCATTACTGAAATCAGGATGGTCTTATCAGTGATAGCTCTCTTCACGTCCTCGGGGTCTACCAGCCCATACTTATCTACTGAAAGATAGGTCACCTTAAGTCCTTGCCTCTCCATAAACTTGCAGGGCTCGAGCACTGCATGGTGCTCAATAGAGGTAGTAATGATGTGATTCCCCTTGTGCTGATTAGCATAAGCTATCCCTTTTATGGCAAAGTTATCCGCTTCTGTCCCTCCACTGGTAAAGATAATCTCTTCGCTTTGGGCATCGATAAGGTGAGCTAGCCTATCTCTTGCTTCCTCTACCGCTGCTCTCGCCTCTTGCCCCAGGGAATAGGGGCTGGAGGGATTGCCAAAGGCATCAGTAAAATAGGGCAACATAGCCTGCACCACCTCAGGATGTGTTGGTGTAGTAGCTGCATGGTCAAGGTATATTCTTTTCACTCTATTCCTCCATAGCTTCAACTGTTCCTCTGCGAGGCTTTTTAAAAATGTAGTTGCCCAATTTATTGGGCAGTTGTGCCTGATAAATCAGGCAACTACAAAAATCTGGGGGTGAAAAGCCACTAAAATGTCCACAACTGAATGAAAAATCAAAATTAAACAGCCTCCCTCTGCTCAAAAGTGGTGAGGACAAATTCTCAGTATAATCCTCAAGCGTCACTACTTGACACCTCCTCCCCCAAGGGCAATAGCATGAGGGATTTTCGCTGACCACATACACCCTTCCTATGCCCTGTTAGCTGTACCAGCAACCCCGTCACTCCCCCCGAGTCACATGTATATAGCTGATGCGAATCGTCTCAGATACCAATGTGAGGTCACAGTCAAGCTCCAAACTTGCGTAGATATTCCGCTGTAAGAGGGATCACTTTGGGTTCACTCGTTATTATCGACGTATAGCCTGCTTCGAAGAGCATCCGGCGGCAGTCATTCATCGAAAGACCTCGGTTTTCGGCGGTGTTAGTGACCTCATCCCGCGGATTACCACCAATTTCCACAGCTACAACATTGGAACCCGCACTTAGTCCAAGCAAGTTGGGTTCGTGACACGCGACCGTCGCGATCTGGGGAAATGAAACTGAGATAAGCATGAGGATGGCAGTAATTTGCGCCAGCCTAAGTTGACTGATTTGCCCTCTCTCTGCGATGGGCAGGTTTGGAATCATGACGCGTCGTGCTGCCGATAGCTGAATTGCACCATATTCAATGCTGAGGAAAACGCGGTCGACAATCTCCTCCGCAGTATGCTCAGGGCCTATAGGTTCGCAGCACGTGTATAATGACAATCCTGATTCTTGTATTGCGTCAAATGTCTTGAGACGCTCCTTTGGATCCAGGTTGGTATCCTCCCCCTCGCGGAGTCTGAGAACATGATATGCCCCCTCCACCCCAGCGTCCTTTAGCTGCCGCGCTTCCTTAACCGACATATCTCCGACATTGACCCAGACCGGAGAATACGAGGGCAGAGCGGCCCGCGTGACCTTCACAGCCTCGAGGAGGTAGTCCATGTCGAAGTCGTGTATCGTCATCAGGAAGAGTCCGAAGAGGTCACCGGCACCAGCAAGGGCATGCACACATTCAGAGATCTCCTGCATGTTCATACGCTTTTGCTGCAGATTAAAGTGTTCCTGAGCAAAGGAACAGAATTTACAATTTGCCCTGCAGGGTGCAACGTCAATCCCGATCTGAGCATATATAATGCCGGCATTCCCACTTTTCTTTCGGCTTATGTCATTGGCTATCGACATCATATAGGTCGATTCCAGCGAATGTGGCTCGAATCCCAGCAAGTAAACACATTCATCCTTGTCCGGCCCGCGACCGTTGAACACATTGCCGATGATCGATTCAAAACGTGTTTCGAACTTCATAGATACACCCCCTCAATCAATTAGTCAGGGTGACCTGCCTAGAATAGCTGTACTACTTCATTGCGGCACTTCACACAGTATGCTTGCATGTCTCCAATCTTTTGAGACTCAGATAGTATTGATGTTGCAGACTACGACGGTAGCACGGAGCTTCATTTCTTTCTTTTGCCTGCGCGCTGTCGCGCCTTAGCCAGCAGCCATTTGGCCAGAGTACAGCCTGTGCCTATACCAGTGAATGGACACCTCAAGCACCTTCTGTCGCCGACCCTACACAAGAGCGGAGTATTGCTCTCCGCCTCATATTTGCGGATGTCATCTCTCAACCTTATAGCGCCAGTCAGGGACAACCTTCCTCTTGGCGAACTTTGCTCTTTTGCACGGAGTTTGGTGACAACCCCAGGTAATACAACTATAACACGATCGATATCCCCTTCGGTAGTCCCCCGTCCTAGGCTAAACCTGATCGAGCCGCGGGCCAGCTCATGGGAGAGCCCCATTGCCAGCAATACATGGGATGGCTCCAAGCTGCTGGAACTGCAAGCAGAGCCACTAGAAACACAGATCCCTTCTAGGTTAAGGTTCAGAACCATGGGCTCCCCTTCAACATTATCAACGCTTATATTGACATTATTGGGTAGCTTTCGCGTGGGATGGCCATTGAGGTGGATATCCTCGGTCCGTTCTATGAGACCTTTCGTCAGTTTGTCACGAAGAGCAGTCAGACGTTTCGCCTCCCTGCCCATCTCTCGCTGTGCTATCTCCGCTGCCTTGCCGAAACCCACGATTCCGGGAACATTTTCGGTACCTGACCGCCGTCTTCTTTCCTGCTCACCACCATGCACGAAGGAGACTATTTTTGTCCCTTTTCTGATGTACAGTGCCCCAACCCCTTTGAGCCCACCAAACTTATGGGCCGACATCGCTAGCAGGTCTACGCCTAGATCATCCACCTTCACTGGAATGTGCCCCACCGTTTGCACGGCGTCGGTATGGAAATAAATTCCCCTCTCTCTGGCGATTTTCCCTATTTCGGCAATCGGTTCAATGGTGCCCACCTCATTATTGGCATGCATAACAGAGATAAGGATGGTCTTATCTGTGATAGCTCTCTTCACGTCCTGTGGATCTATCAGACCATACTTATCTACTGAAAGATAGGTCACCTTGAATCCTTGCCTCTCCAGAAACTTGCAGGGCTCGAGCACTGCATGATGCTCAATAGAGGTAGTAATGATGTGATTCCCTTTGCCCTCATTGGCATAGGTGATTCCCTTTATAGCGAAATTGTCTGCCTCTGTCCCCCCGCTGGTGAACACGATCTCCTCGCTACCAGCGGAGATAATAGAAGCGACCTTTTCTCGTGCCTCCTCTACAGCCACCCTTGCCTCCTGGCCAAAGGAATGCATGCTGGAAGGGTTGCCGAAGACGTTGCTGAGATAGGAGCGCATCGCCTTCCAGACCTCAGGATGTGTTGGTGTAGTAGCCGCATGGTCAAGGTATATTCTTTTCAATTTTAGCCCTCGACTGGAAGGATTTTTACTTCGCCCCAAATCCCAATCTGGTCATCCTTGATAATCGCCACCCCTTTTATTCCCTCAACGCCTTTGGCAAAGTCAATCCCTCGAGGAATGTCCCTTGCTTCTACAACAAGATTGCCTATGGCAGTAGCAGCAGCATCAGCCAGGGAAGTGGAAGGGGAAAGCACAATACAGGCATCAGCCCTGCCAAAGCTAAGGGAATGTCCCACTGTCCCGGAGGAAGTACAAATCCCTAAGGGTGTTTCCTCTGGCTGGACTTCCAAGGCAATCTTCCCCGTAAAAGAGGACTCACCGGCGTAGACCCCTACCAATCTCTTTTTCAAGGTCTTTAGAAATATATCTCCTCCATTCTCCACAATTACCTCTGATGAAAAGGG
>Ga0315314_1000608_pt1 | contig 37572 bp, 62 predicted proteins | sample TDP9_MG_FD_203631 | JGI IMG/M metagenome (GOLD analysis project Ga0315314, IMG submission 203631) | Freshwater sediment microbial communities from Lake Towuti, South Sulawesi, Indonesia - TDP9 | ecosystem: Environmental > Aquatic > Freshwater > Lake > Sediment | place: Indonesia: South Sulawesi... | reverse complement strand
CAGGGAGACCCAAGCCTCACCCCCCGCCCCAACCAACACGCCCCCATAGCACTCCGCAAAAGCGTCCTAAAGGAGTCTGAGAGCAAGAAGGAGCGTCCGAAAGTCCGAAAACGACACGCCAATAGGCGCCTCAAAATGACTAACTAGGGGCTAGTGGGTATCGCAAATCGCCCGACAACGGAGATAGCGACCCCGAAAGCACCCACAGGAGCTGTGAGGGGCTTACACACTATATGTGTATGAGCGACAGAAAGTCCATCAAAATGACTCAAAAACCGCTGATAGGCGACACCAGCTATGTTGAAAATGACTCAAAACCCGAAAGAATGAGCGTCACGGAGTATGTTGAAAATGACTCAAAACGACATCGCTTAGATATCCGTTGGAAGCTAATATCTTTCTCGGCTGCCCAAAACAACTTTTAAATAGGGACGTCCCCATAGATCTAAGCGTCTCCGCATCTCCAGAAACAAACACCAGCCACAGTCGGGGGTGCAAAATCCCCCACCCGCCACCCACTCTAATTTTTGTATCTTCCAGTCAGCTTTTCTTATGAAAAAAATTAAATCCTCATCATCTCTATATCAGAGGATTTGGGTCAGACAAGATGAAAGATACGCCGTCTAAGAATTTAAATGTTTCCTCCAAAATAGTTAGACGTGCGAGGATGCGTCTCAATGAAACCGAGCGGCGAGTCCTCTATTTCTTCTTGTCTCACCTTTTAGCAGGTGACGAATACCACGCTTACTCACGTGATAAGATTCTGCAATCCTTCACCAAAAAGTCACAACGCCAATTATGTCGCGCTCTCCTCAGTCTGAGTCGGCGGGGGTTGTTGGCCTGCACGCCTGATCACGGCGTCTCCGGGTGTCCTCGTCTCTATCACTTAATTTGGTATAAACTGAATGAAGTAAGGGAATTATTGCGGGCTGACGGTTACATGGCTGGCTTGATAGGTGTCGCTTACGGTCGTCTCAAGCCAGGGTCAGTTACGACTCCTGAACTCGCCCACGTCTTAAACATCAGCAAGAGGAGTGCTCAGAGGATCGCCAAGGCTAACGTGAACGGCGGGATCTGGCGGCGCACAAAGAACGGTAAAAAACGCCGATATGTCGAGACCCGAGGACAACTACCATTAGAACACTTCACCAAAGAACGTTCCAATTGACATCAGAAGTCTTTAAATAGAACTTACTCTGTATTCTCCGAAATGGCGAAATGGCGATGAGTTTAAAAGAACGTGTCTTCCTGAAATCTGATGGACGAATGACACTGCCTAAAACGATCCGAGAGAAGCTGAAACTGACATATGGGTGCGCCCTAGAGGTTGAGGTCTACAGCGACAACAAAATTCTAATAACGGTTTTGGCGAAGTGAGACCATGAGCACTCAAGACTTGATAGAAACCGTATGCAAAAAATGTCGTAATTGGCAGAAAGGTTGTTCCTTCGATTATGGAGATAGCCTCACCAAGATTCCGTGCGAAGCCCTTATCCAGCTCACAAAACTAAAGGAGACGAAAAAGTGACATGCGATATAGGTCTTGCGTGGCGGGTGCTCTTCCTCTGGGCTATCGGAATGGCTGCCATCGTAAGCGGTGACAAGGCGCTAGCCAGAGTGTGCAAAGAAGAAATCGAGCGGATAGAAAAAGACTATGGTCCAAGCGAGAAGCTCGAGAAGATGAAAGAACTATTCAAGTGAGGTAGTAACGACATGAATATCCTCGGATTAATCTTTAACAAGTTCGATGCCGTGATCTCTGACGCTATAGCTATGGCGATCCTAAGGTCGTTCCCAGCGGGGTTCTGTAAGGAATTAATTAGGTCGACAGGAGTGAGAACGGTAACGAAGTCTTGCGGTTGTTTCTTGAAGGCGGAGCATGACCCTAAAAGGCATCGCTGGATTCTGACGGTGGACTACTCCAAGTGCAGGGGAGCTGACTTTGGGGCACAAGGTTCAGTGTAAAGATTGTGCGGAGTTAGAGCCTAGCAATCGTTGTCCGAAACGAGGAGGCAAATACATGAAACCCGACACACCTCGGCACTGTCAATCCTTCAGATACCACTTTGAAGGAACCGCAACCTCACCAGGAAAACAGACTCACTTAGAGTCTTACGTAGAGAGACCCCATTGAGTGAAGAAATTTGTCCTCTCGCAGATCCGGGAGAAGACCTCTTTAGTCCCGCAACGTGCAAGGCAGAGGAAGGTCAAGGGCGACCGTGTCCCCACCTTTATTACTACCAAAACTTTTGGGATTGCCCCATATTCAAACAATGGCTCAGCAAAATAGTTCGAGTCACAAAGAAAGAAGCCTGAGGAAACAAGGAGCGGGTGTGAAGGCATCGGAAAGGGATTTGTGCGATTCCTCGCCAAATTCAACCTCAAACCGATGCCAGAGCGACCAACAGTCTTGCCTTTAAAGGCTTAAAGGGGAATCGTCCACTGACAAAGGATGCACTCCGCAGAAACTTCCTAGACTACTTTATGATGTCTCCCTTTCCGTGGATGGTGCGCCTCGACTATGCTCTCCCAGACGAAAAAGTATTACAGAAAGGCTCTATCATCGACATAGAAACCACAGGCCTCTTCCCAACCACAGATATGCTAATTACTCTCGGTATCCTCAAGGGAAGAAAAGCCCATGTTTACCAGCTCACCAACAATCAATATATCAGGTTTTGGAGACTGTGCGTTAGTCTAGTCCTGAAGGCACCTATACCGCGATACTCTTATGCTGCACACTTTGAAGCCGATTGGCTCAACATTAGAGACGGATGGCAAGACATAACCCAATACGCCGAAAAGGACTATGACGACTTTGAGTATGGTCCCTACTACCGCTTACACCTAGACCAATGCACCTTCTCACCCTTCCAAGAACACGACATCATCAGCCAACAAGTTCCTATACAATGGAAAGCGTGGCTGAGAGAAAAGAATCCCAAAATCTTATATGAGATCGCCTTTCATAATCTCTGCGACCTTCTAAGGGTGAGACAACTGATCGGGAGGTGAAATGCCATGCCAAGGGAAGAAGGTGAAGAGGGCGAAGAGGAAGAAGGTGAAGAGGGCGAAGAAGGAGAAGAAGAATAAGTGGAGAACGGCTGCCTACAATTCCTCCAGACTGGTTTCGCTAACCTTAGGTTTGTTTTGCCATTCGCCAAAGCGGGTTTAAGCCAGCGAGGTCGGTAACGCCGCACCGCCCGCCAGCCCTCTAGAACATAAGAGACTAACAAAAAATACGCTCAAACACCTACGTAACCACACTTACTTTTTATGGTTATTATTACGTTTTTTCGGGATTTTCTAACGAAAAGGCATTAGAAGGACAACTTTTGATGGAAAATTATTTTAGGGAGATAGGTTCTAACGTGTAGGCGTTATTATGGAGAGTGCCCTTTTGAAATGGTCAATGGGTGAAAGAGATATCCAATTGCTTGAGGCATTATGCAACAAAGAACCTCAGTTGGTGGCTAACCAATTTGGGATTAGCGTTGATGCTCTTAACTCATGGGTTGCTCGTATTCGTGGAAGGAAGGAACGGTATAGGTGGTGGCTCAACAGGGTTTTAGGGATTGAGAAGAGGTGTCCACACGTTAGACGCCGACTGTTGCCTACGAGACGGAAACAACAGAAGGAAGAAGAATGGTGACTGAAGCTGAGGTGCATAACAAAGCTGTTGACTGGTTTGAGGGAAAGGGACTCAGAGTGCTTGGGTTTGGTGAACCACAATGCGAACTTGATTATGATCGCATCCCCTATCGCCCTGACTTCTTCGTTATGCCAAGATACGCTAAAAAAAAGGTGATAGCCATTGAAGTTAAGGGATCAAACTTTGGTCTTTGGGGGTTACTAGGACAACTCTTAGCCTATTCATTGTATTATCCCGCCGTCTGTGTAGCCATCCCTGACTCAGAAGTAGCAAAACTGAAAGAGATACGGACAAAAATTAGAAGAAAGGCTTTTGGCTGTTTCGACTTTAAAATCTTAAGTATTGGCAAGAACAAAATAAGGCAACTATAAAGGAGAGTGATAGCGATGGAAAGATGGCAACTCAAGATCGCAGTCTTCATATTCCTAGTGTGCTCCGTCCTCGTTGTTATAACTTACATGGACTATCTCGTAACAGGCGATTTAACATACACCGGGCTTCCTATACCCTGGGATTGGCTCAAACACTGGTGGCTCTGCACCGCCTTGCTGTTCTTAGCGATTTCTTGTCTTGTTTCCGCTGCCTATATGCTCTTCAGAGAAGAAACAAAGCGACACAAGGTAACAGCCTTCATTCTTGGCTTAACAGTAATGTGGATGAATCTAAGCGGTCTGCTAGACCTAACGTGGTTCATCATAGATTGGCTAAAAGGAAGGTTCTGGCTAACATGGGATACCGTTTGGGTATGGTCGCCCTTCTATTGGAGTGCAGGGATCAAATGGACTACGACTCATCAGATGAGCGCAACAGCAATCATGGTTCTGATTTTAGGCGGTATTTGGGTGCTCTATGGTCTCTATCTTAAAAGAAGTGAACCCTCGAAGGGTGGGATTTGAACCCTCGAGAGTTCGTTGAACACTACTGCGTCAAGAGTTTAGTGGCTTCCTTCAGTGGCGGAAAAGACAGTTTAGCCTCTACTCACTATGTCCTTAGCGCCTTAGAAGATCTAGATATCTACAAGCAAGTGGTCTATGTCGACACAACCGTTATGATACCAGGAACAACAGAGTTCGTCAAAGACGTGTGCGCTCAATTCGGCTGGCCTCTAACCGTTCTTCAACCTAAGCCTGACTTCTGGACAATGGTTCGAGAAGGAAAACCTATGCCCTCAATGCGTAGGCGTTGGTGTTGCTTTCACCTTAAACTTAAACCCATCCGAGACTTCGTGCGAGATCTGAACCCGCAGAGAGCGGAGGTTACAGGTCTTCGGCGAGATGAGAGCCCTAAAAGAGCCTCAATCAACGAAATATTTTATCTCAAGACGTCAAGGGTTTGGAAGTATGCTCCGATCTGCACTTGGACGGAGAAAAACGTTCTCGACTACATGGCAAAACACGGTCTTTCGATGCCTCCTCACTATCGACTTGGGCTTCACGAAACTTGTCTGTGTGGCGCCTTCAGTAGCAAAAGGGAAATGATGATCGTAAAGGCGAGATTTCCCAGATTCTTCGATCAGTTTCTCGAGTTGGAGAAGGATTTTAAGAAGGGGGGCGCTGCCTTCTACTTTCACAACAAGCCAACTTACGCAAGAGATTTAAAAAAACAAAAAACTATGGAAGAGTTCTAAGAGACAGAGTAGCGACTTGGATAAATGTTTTATACTTCTAGATATTAGTTCTACTACTGTTGATATCCAAGTGATCGAGAAGCGACAGAAAAAAACCGTTAAAAGACTCCTCACATTTACACGTGAACTAGACGCAAAACTTGACAAGGCAGCCAAAGCGACCGTGGGAGATCGCCAGGGCTACCTATCCGTCTACGTTGAAATGGTTTTAAGAAACCACTTACACATGTCACAAGAATTCGTGGAGGAAACTTAATGGTTGAACCTGAAGAGGTCCCCCCAGACATAGGCGCGCTGTTCAAGAAGTTCAAGGACAGAGACATCAACGCCAAAGAAAGAACAAAACTGCTACAGTGGATCATGATGATGATGAAGGAACCAGGCTTCAGCCTCAGAACCCTAACCATGACAGGCTACGCCTACACAAAGCGAGACCACGACACCCTTCAGCGAGCGGTCAATCGCTTACAAGAAACTCTGCGGGTTACTGCGGAAACCAAAGTTAAAGAGTTGGAAGCTGACGCCTTCGCCAAATTCATTGAGGACACTTGGGAGGAAGCGAGAAACATCGCAACCGACACCGTGATGGCATGGCGAAATAAAGCCATTGAATACGGCTTCTTTGACAAAGACACCCAAAAGGTGAAGATGAAAGAGTTTATTGAGACCGCTTGTGACTTCTTCGTTGAGAAAAGTGAGATGCTCGAGCACATTGAAGAAAAGGTTAGAGACCTAGAAGCGGTTGCAGCTCTCTTCGCCGAACTAAGCAAACCAAACGTCCTCAGAATAGTTACCCTGCGGGCATACATGGAGTTCGTGAACAAAATCACCCGATTGGCTGCCATGGGAATACCTGTTCCCGAAAGCGTTATTATAGACGTAAAAAATGAAGTGAACAAAGTCATGTTTTCAACATTTAGAGTTGAAAAGGAGGCTCTAAATTGGCAGAAACAGTAGAACCCGAACAACCACCCGCCGCCGAAGAGATAGCCCTCACAGAAGAGCCAACTGAAGAAGCGCCTGAACGAGTGATAGAAATTAAAGTGCCTAAACCCTTCGATGAGGACGCCCTAGCACCCTTCATTGAAATCTACATGGAAAAGAGAGGACTAAAAGACAGAAAACAAGCTGCCGTCAGACTAGGGCGAACACTAGCAGCCATGGGCTACAATCCTCAGAGAGAGATCCAGAATGTTACGACCTACATAAATAATCTGTCAACTGTTATGGATGCGATTCCCGACACCGAAGAAACCAGACCGGTAAAAGGCACGCTACTAGCTCGAGGCGCAGCGGAAGCAGATAGTTTGTTGAGAAGGGGGCATCTCGGAACAGGGATAACCGAGATGGACGACATGAAAGAACTGATGCGTTTCGCCACTCGGGCGAGAGCGACCATACGTATGCTAGATAACGTTTTTGCAGGTGATCAAATGGAAGGTGAAAGTAAAACCGTTAGTGACTTAAGAGCAAGAGTAGAACGCATGGAAAAGGAAAAGGAATTTGAAGCTGCACTCGCACCAATCCGACAACAACTAAGCACACTCCAAGACACCATCAAAAAAGTTGGCGAGAAACCTACAACTCCCGCAGAGTCAGAAGCCCTTAAAGAAGTTCGTCAATCTGTCGACAAGATCAATGAGCGGTTAGACAAAAGAGAGGAAAGAGACTCACTCGCTGAATCAATGAAAGGCATACGAGACGATCTTAAAGATTTAGGCGAGAAGTTCAAAAGTGGCGGAGGAAAAGGCGTATCAGACGTGGGAGACGCTTTCGACCAAGCGGTAACACTCATCGACAAGATCACGGAACTAACCAAAACAAAGGGTGGCGCAGGCGAAGGTGACATTGACTGGAGAGCAACAGCAATCACAACAGCCGGCGAAATCGCAACAGAAACCATCAAAGCAGCTCGAGACATAATGTCAGGCAAAGGCGTTGAAGAAGAAGAGGAGAAACCCACAGAAACAAGGAAAGAGACGGTCAGCGAGCGCATAGTAGATCGAAAACTACTAAACTACATACGAGAACGTGTCGCCACAGGAGCTACTCAAATAAACAGCAAGACCGCAGCGAAGGATCTAAACCTCACAGAAGAACAAGTCCTAGAGTCCCATGCAAGACTAGAAGAAAAGGGTTTGATCGTGACACCTGGCGAGTCAAAGAAGAAGGGGGCTACAAGTGGCAAAGGCAAATCAGCAGAAGAGTGGGTCGAAGGCTAGTGAAACCCCTTTGGAGGAAACCCCAAAGACATTCACTGTAGACATCAGCCTCGAAACATACATAGCGGCAAAAGAACAATATATGTCACAGGTTCCAGTCCTAGCACGACACCCGGTAAAGCAATACTTTGAGTTTCTTAAGAAACTAAGCCCCGAAGAAGTAATGGATTGGATGGAAGGCGGAGAACGGCTCAAAGATCTCTACAGCAAAGCCAATTTTGGTGAAAGAATAGCTCTTGCGGCAGCAAGAGGCCTCATCAAGTCGGTGCGCAGAGTCAGAGAAGGTGCAAAACAAGCTATTTGTTTTGAAGTTGCAGCTTATACACTCCGCTTTGAGAATCCCGCAGCCTGGGAAGTTATAGCAGCTTTCGGAGACGAAGGTATCAGAAAACTAAAGCAGGGCATCCAAGACATTAGAGAAATACTCGAGCTAGAGGAAGCCTAACATGGAAGAACTCGCCATAGTGAGCGAGCAACAGGCTTTTACCCATTGGAAAGTAGCGACAGACATCTACAATGTCCTAAAGACCAAAGTCTCCAGATGCAACCTCTACGATTGGGCAGTAAGAGAGGTCCCTGAGAAAAACATTCTCTTCGTAGCAACAATTTTATCCACAAGTTTACATTACCTCTCAAGGTTTCTCCCTAACAAAAAAGTGGTTTTCTACACAACTCTCGAGGGTGAACCTATAGTAGACCCTATCGGGCGCAACATAGCGAAGAACATCAAGATCGTAGCCGTAAGCCATTTCGCAGAGGAAATGCTGCAACACGTGGAACTAGACTGTGACGGCGTGGTGTATCACGGTATTCCAATGATGAACACACAAACAGATCCCCGCTTTGATGAATTTCTAAACACGATACAGTATCCTCCCAACAAACCCAAAACCCGCAGACGCAAATACCTGACCATCAGCAGCAATATGGAGCGAAAGGGACTAGACCACTTACTCGTAGCCCACAAACTAGTTGAGTTCAGTAATCCAGACGCCATTCTAATTTTGCACTCAGGCGGAGGCTTCTATGACATAACACATCTTGCTGATCTACTCGAGGTCGGCTTTGAAAATTTTTGGTTCACTAACAGCTTTGGCATGTATGACGACTATCAAATGAACTCCCTCATCCATTTCTCACAGTTTCTTGTGCAGCCGAGCTTCACAGAGGGCTATGGCTTGCCGATGGCTGAGGGGCTGAAACATGAGAAACCTGTCATCGCTATTGATGCGCCACCCTATAACGAGATCATCCAAAATGGGACCACAGGCATACTTATCCCTGTCCGTCAAACAACGCGGGTAAAGTTTCTGAATCGGATAATGCTCTTGATGAGGCTCTACTCAGTGGACGATCTAGCGGAAGCCATAAGTAAAATGCTAAACGATAAATATAGACAAACTCTATCAGCGAACATCACCAAGAAGGTGAAAATGCGGTTTGAGGCGGAGAACACTTACCCAGCCCTTCTTAGACACTTTGAGTAAGCTGAGAATCCGAGTTATAGGAACAAACCAATTCATCTATCCACTAAACAACAGAGATAGCCGCTACTGCAACATTGTCGAAGCAGACGAAAAACACGTTAAAATGGCACTGACGCTAGCCCATTCAGGAAACAAACTCGAATTAGTGATAACCAAAGAAGACTTTGGCTTCACCATCAAAGTCGAACGCTTCATACCTACGCCCCTCAGAAACTACACTGTTAGCATCTACTTCCAAGATCAACTTGTGCTAGAAGGAATTGGAGGCGAACAAAGAAGCCATGTGGGGCTTCAACTCGCACTACAACCAGAACATAGACCACAACCACCCCCCAAAATACTCGTTCCTCACGTAGAAAATAAGAAAGTCGTAGCCGTCATAACAACCTTCAACGCCTTAAAATGGACACAGAGATGTGTAGAAAGCATACGAAAGCTGCAAACTACACACAAAGTCTCAATCGTAATAAGCGACAACTGTTCAACCGATGGCAGCCGAGAATGGTTTGAAAAAGAAAAGTTACCCTATGTTACTCTCTGGGGGCGACAATCAGTCGCAGCAGGCCTCAATCTAGGCATAAACGAAGCCCTGAAACTTGAGCCAGATTACTTACTCGTGATGAACAACGATGTCATTCTGCCCCCAAACTATTTAGATGTCCTGGTTGATCACTACGAAGACAAGCGGAGAGAGAGCTGCCTTTTCATCACAGGCTACATCAGAAACATGAACTACTCGCACCCTGATCTTGTGAGAATCAGAACACTTGGAACAACCGAAGACATGAAAGACTTTATGGACACCGGGGACTTCTCTTGCTTCCTTATAGCGCCTGAAACCATAGAGAGAGCTGGCTTCTTTGATCCCAACTATGACCCTCGCTATGGAGAGGACAACGATTTCTTGCACGCTATCTATGTCGCGGGAGGGAGAGCCTTCCGCACAGGTCAAGCAAACTTCTATCACGATTGGGGAACAACTATGGTTGTTCATCCAGAAGAGAAAGAACGCTGGATCCCAACCTTCTGTAAGAACTTGCTCTACTACAAAGAGAAGTGGGGCGATTTTCCCAGAGGTGCAGAAAGGCACGCAGCGTCAAGAGATCTCACGGATGGCTTTCCGTGTGAAGGCGGGGGCGCCCAAGCCAAAAAGATAAAGACGTGGAAGCGAGACCAAGTAGCCCTCATTCAAATGGGACGAATCGGAGATATCATAGCCACTCTGCCAATCGCTAAAGAACTCCACAACGCAGGCGAAGAGGTAGTCTGGCTAGTGAATCAACGCTTTCAACCACTCCTAGAAACCGTGGACTACATAAGTGAGATAGTGCCCTTCCCAGATGGACGAGATGATTCAGAGACATACTTCGGAAAAAGATTTGAGGAAGCCAGAGCCTACGCAGAAAAAGAGAGATTCCGCAGAACGCTAATCGCCCAAATAACGCCTCTCTACACACGTGAGTTCTACGAGTCAGCCTATGTTCACAACAAATTTCACTACATTCTTTGTCTAGGTCGTATGCCTGAAAGCCTCAAACCCGATCTACCCATAGTTCCATTTGGTTTTGACAAGGCGCACGAGTTCACTGTCGGCTTGATTCCTCATAGTAACAGCCTTCCTATACATTGGAGACGCCATAACGTCCTAGACCCAGTGTTACAGTCTGTTCAAGAAGCAATAGACGTTCAGTTCCTTAACCTAAGCTTACAACCCTACGAAGGAAAAGCAAGAGTCAGTGAGGTTGGCAAAAACATAGCGATCCATCAACTAAGCGGCGCAATATCAAACCTCGATCTACTCTTGACCGTAGACACAGGAGGCTACTACCCCGGGCTAGTGACAAAGACGCCTATCCTACACGTTCTTCCCAAACCGAGATTTGCCGATGACCCGAAAGCGCCACCTAAATACTCTTGTGATGGCCAGGGCTTCTCGAGTTTCTGTGAGATTATCGACTATTGGTTCAGTGGCAATCTAAACGACTTGGACAGAATAATTATTAAACGTCTCACAGAGAAGACAGATCTTAGAACCGTGAAAGAAGGATATGCAGAGTTGAAAAGCCCATGGACGACCATATCATAATGAGGGTTAAATCGCTACTAGACCGCCCGCTTCCCCGCTATCCACTTCCCGCCGCGCTTCTAGACCATTACATCATTGTAAACCTGAAAATAGAACACGCACCGACAAAGCAGCTCTTAGACGAGAGAGACGACTTGGAACTCGAGCTGAGAAAGGTTCTCAGTGACGTTACTGACAGAGAAAAATTCTTGGAACTAATCCAAAGACTCGTAGAGTTTCATCGTGATATGTGGAAGGTGGAGGACATGGTGAGGGATAAGGGGCTTTCCGTGGATCAAAGAGGTGCGATGGCGTTAAAGGCGGACATGAAAAACGATGAAAGAGCAAAACTGAAGACGGAAATTAACGCATTGTTCGGGCTTAAACCAGGGTCAGAGGCAAAGATTAGGAAGACTTGATCGCCTCTTCTATCTTCTCCTTCCAAAACACAGCGTCTCGATTACTACCAAAGACCTTTTCCCACTTCTCCTTTTCATAATAAACTAGCCAAGCGTGTAGAGGAGCTGTTCCGATCTCAGCGTGGAAGAGTATGTGCTTTCCAAGTCGCTCTACCTCCCTGATCCAAAATGAAAGTGGCTGCAACTGAATGTATGCAGGATCATAACAATGAGTTACTACCCAATGATCCAACGCAACCTTAAACAAAAGCCCTGCCTTAGCAACTCTTGACGCTTCCCTTAAACCCGAGATTATTTCGTCCCGCTTTCCCCCTTCGATGTGCTCAATGGTATTGAAGCCAGCGACCACATCAAACTGATCTTCTCCATGAGGAAGTTTGCGGGTGTCTGCTAACCTGAGGAATTGAAGAATCGTTGGATCTGCGTTTTTTATTGCGTATTCGGAGAAGTCGGTTCCGAAGGCTTCCCAGCCCTGTTCTCTAGCTTTTCTAACCTCGAAGCCTTTTGCCGTTCCAACAAATAATACGGTTCCTTTTTCAGGAAAGAACTTGTTGAGAGTGTTGATTTTTAGGGTTAAGTCATACTGTTGCGTTGGGTCTTCGTATGTTAGGTGTCCCGACTCGCTTCTCCAACCCTTCTCAAAGTATTTCTCATCGTAGATTTTAGAGGTCAATTCGTTTCAAGAAGTTTCTTTGCTTCTGTCAAGTCAAAAAGGCTTTCGGTAACAGGGCTACGGATTTCTAACTTGGGATAAGGCCACCATCCATCTAGTAGAGCTCGTTGTCCGAGGCTTTGAATATACTCTATCGCTTTATCAATAACTTCCTGTGGTTTAGGCTTGCAGAAGAGAACTAACTTGTTTTCCTCTATCTGAGTGAGGGCGTTAAAACAGGCTATTCCGACATCTCTAGGATGAACCTTTATGGTCTCTCCTATCGGACAATGCGCTACCCAAGGGCGATGTTCATTAACGCTGCCCAATCTAAGAATGATTCCTGTAAAGGAAAAGCCCCGCATCATCTTCTCTGCGATCAGTTTAGACACGCCATAGGGTTCTGTTCCATGCCAGTCAATCAACGTGGGGTGTTCTACGTCAATAGGCACATACTTAATGTGTAGAGGGTCTCCATAGACCGCCATCGAACTAGGGAAAATCACCTTCTTGACACCGCTTATTTCCGCTGCACGTAAGACGTTGAAAGTTCCAAGAAGGTTAATGCGGTAATAGTCTTCGGGAGTCTTGCCAGGAACGTGATGAGTGGGAATAGCTGCAAGGTGAATAACCGCATCGTATCCCTTCATCTTCTCAGCCAAGAGCCGAAAGGACAGAATGTCTCTACCGTCTATGATGTCGTAACCAAACCATTCTACCTTCTTTTCCTCTAAGATGGGAACTACCCCGAGATTGCCGATCATCCCCAAGTGTCCAGTCACAAAAACCTTCAAGGTTGCAGCTCCCTAGACAACCATTGATAGGTTCGCTTTATTCCTTCTTCAAGACTAACCTTAGGTTCCCAACCAAGAATCTCTTTGGTCAAAGTCAGATCTGCGTTTCTTCCTCTAACTCCCTGTGGCTTAATGAGATCATATTTCACTTTGATGTCTTTACCGCTTTCCCGAATGATTATCTCTGCGAGTTCGTCAATGGTAACTAGGCGGTCTGACCCTATGTTTAAAGGCTCTAAATAATCGCTTTCCATTCTCTTGATTGTTCCTTCTATTGCGTCATCAATGTAACAGAAGGATCTCGTCTGCTTTCCGTCTCCCCAAATGACAAAGGGCTCGTCTGGATAACGGATCGCTTTTCTGATAAGAGAACCGATTGCCTTACCCTTTTCGTCCGTCCAATCAGCGAATGGTCCAAAGATGTTGTGGTATCTAAGAACCCTAACCTTCATTCCATAATCTTTGTAGTATGCCTCACACATTTTTTCGGTTGCTAGTTTTTCCCATCCATAGAATTGATCGGGGTCAGCGGGGGTAACATCACTCTCTTTTAGAGGAACGACATCAGGGGCTTCTTGTTTGTCGGCGGGATAGACGCACGCTGAACTTGAGTAGAGAGCGTAAGAGACGCCTGCGGCTCTACAGGCCTCGAGGAAGTTGATGTTCATTGTTAAGTTGTCTCTCATAATGTCTGCGCCTATGGAGCTGATCCAGCCGATTCCGCCCATGTTTGCAGCTAAATGGAAAACCAAGTCTTGTCCTCTTACTATCGAGTAGAAGTGGTCGGGGTTTCTTAAGTCGAGTTTTTTGAATTGAAAGTTTGGGTTATCCATTAAGTCGCCTACGTTGCGCCATTTACCCGATAGCATACTGTCAACACCTAAGACTCTGTTGCCGTCATTGAGAAGTCGGCGGGCTAAGTGCGACCCGATGAAGCCTGCTGCACCAGTCACTAACACCTTCTTATCATGGAAACTCATACTACACACCTGAAAGAGTAATATCTCCAATGAAGTCGTATATAACATTTAAAAACTGTCGCCACTTGGATATCTACCTATATCTAACTGACAAGTCAATTATAATAACCAATTCAACCATTCTTCATCTGTTAAGAGGTAGATCCGAAAATGGAAATGGTCTTGAAACCGGTTGGGGGCGCCATGCTTGGCGTCACAATACCCATCGTTATCGAGTATGGAGCCAAAGGAGCACGAATTGGAGACCCCGCAACAGGTTATAAGATCAGCGGAGTAACAGGGCTTATCTTGGGAATCCCCGAGATAGGCGTTGCCTACGTTGGTCACAAGAAGTGGGGTTGGAAGGATGAGAACGTGGCTATGCTCGCTGCGATGGGAGCTGCCAAAACCACCACTGGACTTGCGATCTTGGTCTTAGATGAGCTCCGAAAGCGAGCTGCTTACGCCTTCCGAAAGAAACGAGGAGAAAGTCTGCCGATCGGTGAAGGCAAGGAAGAACTAGAGCGGGAAGAATACCCGACAGAGGAACTCGTTGAGGAGATCTAAGGAGGCGGTGGAACGTGTCTCTCCAAGGTCCATGTTTCGCTCCAACTCACAGAGATGAGTTCTACGCTATCGTTGGCGAAAGATACGCAGCGGCAAGAACCGAAGCGGCCGCCATCGGCGGAGACAAACGAATCCAGATGCGGGTCGAGTTCTTCAAGCCTGTTCACTTTAATTGGACTCGCTACCGACTGCCCACAGGTGACACGCTAGTTACCCTCGAGGACAACTGTGCCTTCTTCCCATACGGAATAATCAACAGAGACGAGTGCTTTGACTACATGAAATGGTGGGAAGGCAACAAGGTTGTCTACATCGGCGACTGGTTCACTCTGCCAATCTACAACTACGAAGAGAAGCAAGGCGCATACAAAGGCAACCTGAAACACTACGAGTTCCGGGCAGGAGAAACCTTCGACTTCTACGTTCACTGCACGACTACACCCATGCCGTCAGAGGTTGATGCGTGGCTCTTAGCCTTCGTTGTGTGTCCAAGAACCCTAGCTGAGACCAACATCATCAAGTAAGCGAACCCCCACTCCCCCTTTATTTCCGATGCTCTCTTTCGGGAGGTTTAAATCTAATGGAAATACTCCTGTATGAAACGTATAGCCCGAGAAAAACAATGGCGTTAGCCCGCACGAAGGACACTGAGATGTCCCTATCGATCATTTTGGCGGTTGGGAAAGGAACGATCGTCAGCGCTTCCGCTGTAGAACCAGGAACATCAACCGTGATAACAAAGCGTGCACCAGATCAACTCTTCGACCTACTGATCAAAGTCAGAAATGACGGCGAAACGGACTACGTATGGCACACCGCTAAAGACAAGGACACAGGCGCAATAATAGTGACACAAGACGGACTTTCAATCAACACGGAAGAGCCGCTGAACTCTGCACAAGTGTCTGAGCACAGATGGCGTAACGTAAAGATGCCCAACAAGAACTTCAACATCTTAGTCGAGGCTGGGCATGGGCGCGCCTAAATGCCACTTCTCTATGAATCCTACTCTTTTTCTCCTACAAAAATCAAGGACTCAGAAGAGACTCTAACTATTTTTGCGGAAGTCCACCTTACGTGTCCTGTTTGCGGTGAAACCTGCTTTACGAGTTATCAAGAACGAGATGAACACATAAAATCTAACCATCCTCTTCAATGGTATTTTTGGTATGCCCCCTATGGAAAACCACTGCTGGCCTTTACAAGCGTCAGCGTCGTTGGATTAATAGTGGTTGGTTTAAGCAAAGCCTTTCCACCCAGACCGAGGAAGTGAGAACATGCCAATCCTGTATGAAACATACACCATCGTAAGACGTAAGAAACTACGACCTAAAAGAGTTAGGTCTATGGTTACTCCCTCCGAAGAAATCGAGGCACCACGCTGGAGAGTAGTTGAAGAATACGCCGTGAGTTCCATATATCTGACGCCTGAGCAACTAGAAGAGCACATGAGAAGTGAATTAACGAAGGCCTGCCAAGAGAAAGGCGCCGTCTTAGAATACTTCAGAGTCATAGACAAGTGGGCTGTATGGAAAGGGCTCTACAGCGAGTATCACATCAAATACGAAGCCTACATCAAAGGGTCGCCACTCGCTCAAGCCATCATCCTCGTTATACTGCTGATATGTCTAACCGCCCTGATCATCTTCGCAATATGGTTGGTTAAAACCTACATAGTTGAGCCAATTTGGGGAGCAATTCCCCCTGAAGTGAAACCTATCGCTGCAACTCTGCTAGTTGTAGGGGGAAGCCTTATAACAATAGCAGTCGGTGCTTACGTGGTGAAAAGTTTACTAAAAAGAGGTTACAAATAACGGTGAGAGGGTTGTCTGAGCCTAGAAAAGAACGGAAGATCGCAACCTTCAGCAAGGTTATGAGTCTTCAAGAAGCCGAGCAAGAAAAGAAGAGTGGAACATCTCTTGGAGAAAGTTTGAAAAAGGCAGATAAGGAGTATAAAAAACGGAGGCGAGGTGAGTAATGCCAATCTTGTATGAGTGCACAGACGAGGCGATACGCCAATCTAGAGAAAAACTGAGACTGTCACCAAGTCCTGGCATAGGCACTAACATATTGATCTTCGTAGCAGGGGTTTTCACAGGCATGGTCATTATGCCAATAGTTGTTCCGATCGCAGGCTATCAACTTACTAAACGTTGGGGCCCACCACCGCCACGAGGGCGCTAGACTAGTTAGGGCTTGGGCTGAAACCTAGTGAGGAAGACGTTGTGAATGGCAACAATTCTGATCTCCGCTTGTCCACATGACCCTTCAACTCGAGCGGGGTATTATTGGCTGAAAAAAGCAACCACCATCTTTGCTAGCCATAAACACAAGGTTGTTCTTCTACGGAGTGCGGTTCTCCACAGATTCCGAAAGGCTCTTGCAGACTTTGATCCAGACTTGGTTATACTCAATGGGCATGGCGGGTCAAAAGCGGTTACAGGCTGCGGTGAAAACGTAATTTTAGGCATTCCCTCTTGGGACAGAGATCTCGGGTTAAAAATAGGACGTGGAAACCCAGAGTGGATGAGAGGTCGTATCGTCTATCTTTTTACGTGTAACGCAGGAAAAGAACTCGCTTATCAGTTGATCACACACGGCGCCGTAGCTGTTGCAGCTTTCCGAGAAGCCTTCATTTTTCTCGCCGAGGAAGACGGCGTCAACCGTGAAGCCCACAGTTTCTTTGACGCTGCGCTCAAACTCCCTATGCTATTGGCGGGAGGCTTCACGTTTGGGGACGGTTGCCAAGCCCTTCGAGAGTCGTTTTTAGAGTATCGGGCAGAAGCAGAGAAGAAGGGCGACACGTTGAAAGCCAAGTATTTACACCATGATTTAGTTAATTTTGTCTCCATGGGAGACCGACACGCTACAATTTGAGGACTAAGCATTTATGAGGTGAACGCTATAAAATAGAATGGGGTGAAGAAAAACGCCTATCCTATACGAATCAACCGATGACATCATGGCAGGCTTTGAACCGACAGGTCTAACAAGAACGGTGATTCTTGCGGGTGGAGCTGCTGGGGGAACACTACTTACCGCAGGGCTCATGCACGCATTAAAGAAGTGGATAGGAGAACCCGGACCCAAAGGCTGGCAGAGAACATTAGTTTTGGCGGGAGGCGGTTTCTTCGGAGCGGTAGCAGCTCACGGAGTCATTCATCTCCTGAAAGGCGGCCAAGGGCAAGCCTCTCTAAAATTCGTTGAGGAGACCTGAAAATGCCACTTCTCTATGAAACCATATTCGAGGATGCAGACCGAGAGATTTTTGCCTTCTTAAAGAGACACGCCCTTGGAAGATACGAGGACGCGCTAGCGGAGGCAGCTAGAATCGAAAAAGCAACAAACATACCCATGACTGTCGAGGCGTTCAAACCGATTCACTTCGGCTGGGGAGAATACAAACTCCCTGTTGGAACGACCTTCATCATGCTGAAAGACAATGTGCGCTTCTACCCTGTCGGAATCTTTAGCACAGACAAGGACTTTACCACTATCAAGTGGTGGGAAGGCGCAAAAGTGGAATACCTCTTCGACTGGATGACCTTTTTCGTCCCAGACACAAAAGAGAAACAAGCAACCATGACCCCACAACCCATATTCAAAACCTCATTCGCCTTTGAAGTGGTCTCAACCGTGTCGAAGGCTAAAGTGGACGCTTGGATCCTCGGATACGTAGTATTGCCCCAAACCATGAGAGAAATGAAAGTAACAAGGTGATTAGATGGGAAAAAATTTACGAGACGCCCTGATCTTCGCCACCGCTGAGGGCGGACTACTCCTAGCGGCTTGGCTGATCCCAAAAGTAAGAGCCAAACCACCTGAAAAACCGCCAGTGGGCGAGGCTACACTACAAGGCACAGTCACAGAATCAGAACATCTACTGCCAATTCCCTATGCAACCATCAAGTTCAACGGTCTAGAATGCTCAGCAGACGAAAACGGTGCATACCAAATAGTAGAGATCCCACCGGGAGACTACACTCTAATTGTAAGCGCAAGCGGTTATCACCCGAAAACGATACCGATCACCATAGAAGAAGCCAAGGTCTACACAAGAGACATTTCTCTAGAACCAATCGCTCTCCTACTCTACGTTTAACCATCAACACTTAGATATCTACCTATATCCAACCGATTAGTTAGGGTTTTTAATCCAAACAGCCGATTCTCTATCAATAACAATTAGAATTAAAAAGAGGTGCATTAGAAAATGTCTTTTCAACCATACTCAATCTACGCAACTCGACTCCCCATCCTAGAAGTTGGGTATCTAGTTGAAGCTGCCGCTAAGATGTGGCAAGTCTCAGTCGCACGAAGACTACGAATCAGTATTCCCTTAGTGCCTGGATCTGCTGATGTGGCTCTACAAGAAAGCACTGCGCATCCTGAATACGCTACCCTTACCGGAAACCTTGAGGTCGCCAGAATAACAAATCTTCAATACATAGCCTTTGGAACCGCCAATGATGTTCTCCTCAAGTGGATGATGGAGCCCTTAGGCTCAAAGTTTCACAATGTCGTGGCAAACAACGTCCTATTTCCACTAACGAACCCGTGGGAAGTCAAGCGGTGGAGTTACAACAAAGAACAACACCTAAAGTATACTCTCGGCGCCGGACTGGCACAAACACTATACTTTGAAAACATGGAATACCTCATGGACGAATACAAGAAGGCTTTAACCGCCGGACAAGAATACCTTAAACTGTTGGCTGACGGTCAAGCAAGAATGGTAAGAAAGGCTTGATTCAAAAATGCTGGAAGTAGAGCGCCAAGAATTTCAGAAATGCACGCCGATTGAGAAGCCCTTACCCTGGCCAGAAGAGGAACCATTTGGACCACCTTTTCCAGAAGTGCCAATACAAGCGGAGGAACTCGATGAACTACAAGCCATCAAAGAACCCATACCCAAAACGGTTTCTCCACGTCTCTTAAAGCCAACTCTCGTTCAAGAGGTTAAGCACAAGTATTACAAAAACATCACCGTTCCGGTTGGTGCAGGCGCACCAGGATTCACAAATCAGGCTCTGGGCTTACGTGACTTAGACATTGTTGCAGACGAGATGACGATCATAAGTTATCCAGCGGGCAAAACAGGTCTCCAATACAGACTAAACACACAAACAAACGATGCAACCCCCATACTTGCGGTGGGTCAGGAAGAAGACCAATTTGAAATCGAAGAGGTCTTCATAGACGATGACGGCTCAGCTCCCGCAGGCAACTTAGTTGTTCGAGTGATATGGAACCCCTATCTCATTCGACTATCACCTTAAGGAAGAAGAATTTTTGGGTCTACACATTCCCACCGTTCCAGAAGTGAACGCCGCAGCCGTGTGGGGTTACGCCACACGCTTATTAACAAGTCTCCAAAGCCCAGACCACTTACAGAAGTATCTTGGAGGCCCAACAGGAGCCCTCGGCACCGTATTGCCTGCCAACACGAGCCTACACAATGAATTATTAACGCTTTTGGGACGTCTAACCGCTGCTAGAGCCCTATACCTAGACAACCTCAATAACACTCAGCTCTTGAATCTTCCAAACGTCAGCCTCATGGAACACGAAATCGAGTTTCCAAGCGCAGAAACCTTAGACGACATAAACGCCATTGTCTACACAGCGACAACCGAATGCCCGATCACAGTCGCTTTACCAACAGGCGCGTCTAGAAGGCGAGTTCTTCTCCTAGCCGTAATCACAATGTTGAACAACACCGCCAACGCTCAGAAAATCGACATACAAGTTCAAGGAAGGAAAGGAGCTGGCGGATGGAACACATACTTTGACAAAACAGACTGCGTAGGCTTCGGTGCAGTGGACGGCGCCACAACTAGCCTCGTAACGCTCCAAGACGTAACCGCCTTAGTGGATGCTGCGGGTAACTACGGCTTCCGATGCCAAGTGAGGAACAGCGTTGCACAAAGCGTCAGATACACAACACAGTATCTCCTCGTAGTAACCTACAGGATGAGTTAAAAGAATGAGCGCATCTCGAAGAATCCTAAAGATCCTCAAGGGCATAAGCGCGGGCATAGCCCTTTTTCCAGCAGCGTTCAACTATGACGACCTCGTAGGTCAAATTTGGATGCAAGAGCATGGAGGATACGATGATCAACAAGGCAAAATCTACCTCTCCGATCCAGGCAGCGGAGTTACTCCTCAATGGGGAGGCTCATACGACAATAGGTAGTAGAAGGTATAATGTTGAGTATTGAATTAAGGCTGACCAACATTGATCCCCCAGCCGAGGAACCACAACGAACCATCTATCGAGACATCCTTAATCTTCCCGACCCAGTAAAACTCGGCATGACGGTTCGCTACTTCAACCACGATAGCGTAACCTTATACTTTCAAATCACAGGCTCAGGGCCAGGTTACACATTTGGAACGGTGAATCTCGGGTCATTAGCTGCTGGCACAGACGCATACATAAACCTAGACGAATTTGCGTCAAAGGCTAAACCTTCAGCTGGCGATCTACCAAACGGTGAGAAAGACGAAAACATAACGCTGACTCTAAGGGGCTATACAGACGCAGGCTACTCAAACCTCAAATGGACATACGAGCGCACGGTAGGTGTCCATTGGATAAACAGTGTAGACCCCGCCTTCACAGTAGACTTCCTTAACAACTTTGATGATGGAACCGTTCAAGGATGGGCAACAGTGGATGAAGAGGGAAATTGGACGGCCGGAGGATTTCCCGCGCTTGCCGTTGTAACCGATTACGTTCTTTCAACACCTTATAGTCTAAAAACAAGATCAAGGTGTAAGACCGTTACAGGTAAAGTGAGAACAAGAACATACAAAAGTTTTACAACTCCCAATAAAAACAAGGTTTACGCAATTTTAGATCTGCGATGCGGAGGAGCTACACGCACCACAAAGAACCTCACAATTAAGAATGGAGACACAATGTTGGTCTATATCGGCAGACCCTACGATACGGGTGCCACAAACTATTATCCAAAAGACAAATGGAGGAGAATTATAGTTCCCCTTCCCAAAAACACATCTGTTGAAGTAAGAATAGTTGTTGAATTTTATCAAAATGTCGATGGAGAAAGCGCTTCATGGCTTGACGACTTCAAAATCATAAGCAAAGACTAGGAGCAAGAGGCTTGTCTAAAAAGAATCCGCAATCCTACGTTACTCGAGCCGAGTGCAAACAAATGATGAGCGGAGTTAAAGACGACATAAGCGTTATGAAAAAGGCTCTCGTAGGAGATGACATGAGACACGGAATAGTCAAAGACGTAGCCGACATAAAATCAACCCTAAAAACAGCCTCAGCAATAAAAAACATTCTCGTCCCCATTTTGATTGCGGTCGCATCATCCCTCATAACAGCCGCGCTTTTAGGCGGGCTTCATCTCCCTTAAATCTTATAAGCACTTCAAGGTTACTTTATTTAAAGGTGAAAAAGAGTGGAAAATCTCCTGGCACCTGAACTGTTGTTCACGATAGGCCTCCTCTTGGGCGTGATCTTAAGAACCCTACTGCCTTGGCTCAAAAAGAAAGCGGAAGACCCAACAATCGCCTTCGACCCAAAATTCGTGTGGACGGCAATACTAGCCGTAATCTTAACAACGATTGAAATGGCTGCCATTCTAGCTGGAGCCCCCGATCAGTTGGCGACCCTAGATCTGCGACTTGCCTTTTTCGGCGGCTTCTTCTTTGGACTCGGAAATAACGAACTCGTGAACCGCATATTACATAGTGGCAAGACCAAATGAGAATCTGTCCCGACTGCGGAGAACCATTAACCAAAGTTCCCAATATCGATCGTCTCTACCAATGCGAAACTACCCGCCTATACTACCCTGTCGACCGAATGGGAAGGCTAGGCGAACCACTAATAAACCCCCCTGGCATTAACCAAAGAGAACTTCCCACGGCGTCTGCACCAAGGCTAATAAAACAAACAACCACGCTGCCACCAAGACTACACGAGGAACTAGCGAGCAACATCGGAGAAGACCAAATCCCAAACTTCATAGAATATCTCAGCTCCGAGTTAAACATGAAACCCTTTGAATTTATGATGCAACCCAACAAACTCAAGCATGACGTAATGTCTCGAGCATTCCCCCATTGGCTAGAAGTCAGAGGCTTACTCTGACCCTTCGCTGGGTCTATGATCCCCGCAGAGCCACCGACCTTTATAAAATTTCAAGTCTTTTCTCGTGCCACACTCTGCGCAACGAACCATTTTTTAATTTCCCTTCTTATCTTGGATCTGTTTTATGTTTTTGATCCACTGCTTAGGAATGTTCACATCTATCTTCAATTCAACCTTACTTCTGATCAATTCCTTAATAACCTCATCCTGAGTGAATTTTCTCTTAAAAGCAACTCTCATCAGCCCCTGTAGTTCGTCAAAGGCTTTCTTCGTGAGTGAAGACACGCGAATATGAGGCATTTAATCTAACCTCATTAACTCATTAAGGAGAGCTACTTCCTCTTCATGTGTCCAAATTCTGTTTTGAAGACCCCAAAAGAATAGCCTATAAAAAGTCTTCTTGTCCAACGTTTTTACTCCTCCAGAGTTTGTTAACAAAAGTAACAATGCAACCAAACCTTTTAAGCGTTGGCATCAATTTCATGGTAGGAGAAAAAAACCTATGCCGGGTGTAAAATACGGACACTTCACCGCTATGGGCGGACTGAAACTCGCACCAGCCATAATCAAGTTCCTCGGCATCGAGGGACTAGTAGACGTTAAGAGACGCAGCGACCTAACCGTTTCCTCAAGCCCCTTCGGATGGGTTGACGAAGGCGGAACCGCATTCATCAAAGGCGCCCCAGTTGCCAAACACAAGAGTATCGCCGAAATAGAGGCTCTCGGGCCTGTCGGCAAAGCGATCGCTAGCGGTCTTAGAACGGCAATCGGCATTTCAAAGAGACACACCGAGAAGGGAACCGCAATCGTCAATGTTAGAGGACGCCTCAAACGGATGCCAGCCAAAGCCGCTGCCATGATGCAGGCAGGGAGACAGAAAGAAGCAGTCCGAGCCGTAACAGTCTTCGTCTAAACACCCCCCTTTTCTTTTTTTGGTGAAACTTTTGGCGCTAACTCCTCGGGAGAAGGCTGCCATAGAAGCTGAGAGACGAAAAAGACCAACAGTTGCACGTTGGTATCCAAGCCCTTATGAAGAAGGGAAATCCAACTTAATTAGAATCCTTAAAGAAGCCCACAAGGATGAATCAGAAGCCGCTAAACATTATCGTGAAATGGCAGACTTATCCGCAAAGGCAGGGTTCCCCTACATGTTTACACTGTTAGAGAGCATAGCGATCCAAGAAGAGACGCACGCAGGGACCATAAAGAAACTTTTGTTTGATCTAGGCGAAACCGTTTAGAGTTTCTCCCTGACATTAAGCAAGTATGTTCCACGCTGTTGTGCAACAATTTTGCCAGCTATCCAAGCGGCTTGAAAATCAGTGGCCTCTATCTTCTGCGTTGAGCCGTCCATAAAAATTAACCACCACGTCTTCAATTTCTTCTCTTCCATCATCTAAAACCTTCTGAATGGTGTTCTTTCAAGCCAAGCCCTAAATCCTTCAAGGAGAGCCTTCTTGCTTAAGGCGTCAAGAACACGATACGTCTCCAACGAGTAGCCCATCACGGTAATATACTCCTCAAAGCGAGGGTGACGCTCAACTTCCTCTCTTTCTCGTCTCAACTCCTCGTAGGTAACAAGACCCTTAGGAAGAACCCGCATAGGCGGAGCAACAGTGGGAGGCGCAATAGGTCTAACTATCCTGGCAAGTCGAATTTTCAGTTTGTCCAAACTAACAAGAACGCATGCCTTACGTGGTTCACAGACGTAATATTCCCACTCCATAGGGCACTGAAAGAGAAACATCTCACTTGGAACATCTACCCTTCCCCAAGGAAATTCATGTGTTCCTATAATTTCGGTCAACTCAATCTTATGAGCTGGACAAGTCGGAATCTTAGGCGGGGGCGGTGCGACTTCCTTCACAGGAACTTTGACGGCTCTAAGCCTCTCGATCTCTGCCGTTGCCTCACGCAAGCGACTCTTTGTCTCGCCCAATCTAGCCGATATTCTGTCGATCTCCTCTTCAAGTTCTCTAATGTCCCTCGCTGGAGGCGCCGGCTTTATTCCTAACTCGTCACGGATGGCTTGCGCCGCAGATTCCAGATAAGCCAAATACTCCTCGAGCTGAGACTTGTAACCGCTCATCAGTTCAACTCTAGCCTTCTCAAACCAATTTCCCTCTTTCAACTCCTCTTCTGTCGGTGTTATAGGCGGTAACGCCTTCGTCACTCTATCTGCCTTAAACATCTCCGTTGCTTTCGCTAAGATCTCGTCTTTGCTTGGCATGTGCGGGATTTCTTCAGCCAACTCACGCACCTCTCGGCGTTCGGAAGAAGGCTACCCACTTGCCAGGGGTCAAAATTGGATGGCGAACCGTTGGTTTCGGAAGTTGGACAGGTTGAAATTCAAGGCTTGGAAAACTCTTGGCTTGAAGCTGAACCGCCTCTTCTGGGGTGTTGCCCTGCATATACTCGGCGGTGTTCACGCTCCAACCTTCAGAGTGTAGCTTATCAAAGACTTTGTCAAAGTCTTCTTCAGGGCTTAAGACTATCGGCGAGTAGATTTTTACTTCCTCTTCCTTCGGGATCACGCCCCTAGTCGCTCTGATCTCCCCAAGCAATCTCTCAGCCTTTTCTCGAGCTGCTTTCAGTTTCTCTTCCTCTTCCACTTTTGCTTCCTCTCTTTTCTCAATGACTTTTAACTGTTCGTCTGCATACTCTCTGGGGTTTGGCTGTTTTAATGCTTCCTCAAGAATTCGCTTTGTCTCAGAAGAAACCTCTTCATCGGGGAGTCCCAATTCTGCGAGTTTCTCCTCTATGTAGACTTTAAGTTCTTCACCCTCACCCTCAAGCGGTCTAACTTTAGCCGCCTCTATATAGGGGGTAAGCACCGCGCCTTTGAACATCTCCTTTAATGTTGGTTCTCTTGGAGCTGCATATCTTCTCTCAGCGATCCCCATCTTAATGAAGATCTTAGCGTTCTCACTCGGCAACGCTGCGACATCATCCTTCTTGAATGGACCATACGTCTTAAAATCCGTTCCTACAATGGCCGCCGTGTCCTTCAAGAAGCGAACTTCAATAAAGGCAGTAGCCATAACTACCCCAACCCCTAATATCTTCTTTTTCAACTAATAGAATCTTCTATAGCCTTCTTCCATAAATAATTAAATCTTGATAGCCTAATGTAAAGAAGAGAAACCAACCGATAGGAGACCTTCTGAGTGGCTACCGAAGAGACGAAAAGGGCGGAGATCAAGCGCAGCGAAGACCGTATGGCACATTTTGAGCGCATGATGACGGAACGCCCACGTCTCATAAGGCTCTGGGAGTATTGGTGGAATTGGTATCGGATGCGCAGGGTGTATTGGCTAACGTCACTGTGGCTGCAAGAAGTCCGATCTTGGAAGCGTAAACTAAGACGCTGGGAAAAAACGGGTCAAAAACCCGACATGAAAGAAGCCGAGATCATAAGAAAAAACACCAGCGCCATCGAGGACGGCATAGCCGTAGTCGTGATAGAGGAAAGAGACACCGAACAGTTAGCACGTGCAAGAAAATGGCGAATCCGCTTCCCGAGACCACACAGAACAATGGTAAGCTGGATAGCAGCCAAAAGACGCCGACTAACCCGCATCCGACACTGGATCAAAGAAATACGAAGAGAGCTGCCTGCACTCTGGAAAAAATTCGTTTATGTCATCTACTACGCCTACACCGCTCCAGGATCAGAACGCCACCTAGAAGCCCACCTCGAGGGACAATGCCACATAGATCCAAAAGTCCAAGCCAAGGTAAAAATGCTCGCAAACAAACTTCTTCGTCTCTGGGTCGCAAAACCAATCACAACAGCCCAAGGAGTAGAAAAACCCGGATACGCAGTTCCCCTTCTAATCCCTCCAGGAATCGCAAAGCCTCCATACGAAGGAACATTCAAAAGTGGTTCCGCAGAATGGGAATGGGGCGTCCAATGGGAACACACAGTAGAAGAAGGCGAAATCAAGCCAGCCCCCCCAGAAGTCGAGGTCAAAGAAAAAGTCAGACTCAAGCTCGAGGTCTACGACTACGATTATGCGACCCTTAGAATGTTTAACGAGTATGATGTCCCGCCTGTTTGGTGGGAAGAACCACAAGAAGAACTAGAAAAAAGACTCAAAGTAGGAGTTTATATGTTGAGAAGATTCGTTGAAAGAGAGGAAACAGAATGAGAAGCGATTGTAGTGTGCCAACTAAATACCATTGTCCTCAATGTGGAAACCATGTTATAAGAGTTGATAACGTGCCGAAAAAACAGAGATTCAGACATTGGTGTAAGGTTTGCGAGGTTTGGGTTCAACCAGTCGCACGTAGAATCTTTGTTCCCGAGACCTACACTATAAAAAGTTTTGAAGAACCCGCTGTTTTCCCTGGAATATTAGGCTTCGTAGATAAGGAGAAAAGAAAATGATTAGTGTTGATCTCGATAGAGCAAGCACTCTACATCTCTTAAGAACCTACTTGACCGTTCCTCAAGCTTTTTCAGTGGTTACAAAAAGGCGCCTTACTGCCCCCTACGATGTTACCGTTAGTCCCTCTGGCGTTGGCTTCCACATCAAAATCTTAGAACAGGTTTCGATAGAGCAAAATCTGAAGATCCGTGCGTTGCTATGGGATCACGCTGAGAGACTAGCCTATGCGCTCAAGAAGTGGGCTCTGAACCCAAAAGAGGCTTACATTGATTTGTGTTTCGATGAAAAGAATGAAGGACGAGAGAGGGAGCTTAATATGTCAATGATCTTACAACCATTCAGCGCACAGATCCAGCAGACCCGCCGACTTCTCCAAAATGGCGAAACAGAGAAAGCCGAAGAAGTAGTCCATACCGTAGCCAAGCAAATTGAGTCTGCGGTTCAAGAAAGAAGGGGAAAACAGTTTGTCGGCTGCATATCCTTTAACGGAGATTCCTTAAGGGAACACCTAGAAAAGATATGTGGCGACATCGCCGCAAAGGACAGAACCTTCAAGTGGCGTATGTATCCCTGCTTCTTCCCAGAGTTTGATTGGATGCTAGTCGTGTTCACTAACGATAAGGACTTGGCTTGGAAAAGAATAAGCTGGCTCAAAAATCGAACTGAACTAAAAGCGGCTGACACAAGACTGTGGGTGAAAGAGAGGATCGCAACATGAGTTTTCTACCCTTTCGGATTCCAGCGTGGGTGATGAGATGCAAGAAATGTGGGCATCCCTTATGGATATGGAAGTCCAAAGACGGAGCTTGCTGGCTATACTGTCCAAAGTGTAGGCAAAAATGCGAACGGATCAAGATAGAGGTTATTAAGTGAGGACAGAACTTTGATCAAGATGGTCTGTCCAAGGTGCGGTTCAACGTGGTATGAAGAGAGCCTAGAGGCGGTGCTAAAGAAGGTTGAAGGGAAATGGGGAGCGTGGGAACCATACATGACAAAGCAGCAGAGAAGAATGGTCGCCTTATACAACAACTCTGAGAGGCTAAAAGAAATACTGAAAAAGAAAGGTCATCTAAAGATGTTCTGTATAGGTTGTGCGATTGACATCACAAGAAGGCTGAGCCATGGGAGAAAGTGAATGGTGGTTTGATCTCACCGAACATGAAGTCACAATCGAGTTTATAGAGAAGGCTCAAAAATGGATGCTCGTAGTAAAAAAGAAACCGAAGAAAGCGTCTGGACAACCGGGCGTATGAGCGTCTTAGAGTTCCATAAGTTCAAGTGCATCATGGAAACAGCTATGCGCGCACTAACTGACGGAGACCGCTTCGAATACGAAGACCCCCTAATCAAACTAACGGCTATACCTGTCGGATCCACAGGCCACATTTTCTACACTTGGAAGTTTCCTCCACAGAAATATTGGTCGAGGCAGACAAAGACGAAAAAGGAGTGTCTAAACTGCCTACCTAATGGTATCGAAGGCGGAGCACAAAGAGAAGTGTGGTGCGTCCACATGGGTTATAACGCCCTGAAGTGTCCCTACGGAGTTCCAACTCCTAACAAGATGTATCCACTCGAAGGATGAAAGGCGTGTTCTCAATGAGGATAACTCGACGAAGTGAGCTTAAGCTCCAAGTAGTCTGCTAGACGAGGAGAGATGAGGCGGTGCCCCAAACGGCCACCTCACGCCCATCAATCTCGAGTGAGTGACCAAAGATGCAAGTGCTTCTAATCCATGTGGACGGCAAGATGCCAAACCTACCCCTAATGAAGTTGTCAGCATGGCACAAGAAACAAGGAGACACCGTTACCCTTCTCCAAAGACATGAGCTGCAGCAGCTCTCTGTTTTCTCCCTTAAACCCGACATCGTTCATATCTCCTGCGTCTTCACTTGGAACAAACTAAAAGCCTTAAGGACCGCACAAAGATTCTCAGACAGAAAGGTAACAGTCGGCGGATCAGGTGTAGATCTGAAGAGCACGCTTCCAGAAGAGGTAGAACACATTGAACCCGACTACCGCCTATACAACATCGACTATTCAATGGGTTTTACAACACGTGGCTGCATAAGAAGGTGTCCGTGGTGTCTCGTTCCTAAAAAAGAGGGCAAAATTAGAGATCATGCTTTGATTGACGAATTTCTGAAAGCGGGTCATCGAAAACTGATCCTCCTCGACAACAACTTTCTGGCGGGTCCTAAATGCGAAGAGAACTTAATCAAAATCATAGCGTATAGGCTGCAGGTAAGTTTTACTCAAGGTCTGGACATACGCTTAGTCACTCGAGAGAACGCAAGGCTTCTAAGAAAAACCCGCTTCTATAATTGGAAGTTTAACCACCGCCAACTCTACTTCTCCTTTGATCTTCCAGAGATTGAGGACGCCGTTAGACGTGGCGTTAAGATCCTCAGTGATGTAGGAATCAAACCATACTCCTTACGCTTCTATGTTCTGACAGGCTTCAACACAACCTTTGAGGAGGACATGCACCGTTTTCAAGTCCTGACAGACCTCGGGACGGAGCCCTTTATGATGGTTTACAACAATCGAAAAGACTTGCCACTGCAAAGAGCCTTCTCAAGATGGGTTAATCGGATGATTTATAAATCGTGCAGTTGGGATAACTACAAGAGGCGTCCAAAATGAGTTTCTGGGAATCCCTGGCAGGATCATACTTAGGAACTGTGCTCGGCAGCTTCACAATGGGCATAATCGGATACTTCTTAATCAAGCTGTTCATAAAGCGGTTGAGTCAAGACCCCGAAGCAATAAAGTGGTTCCGAGCCTTAAAACAAAAAATTATGGACGACAAAGACTAGGACTCAATTCCCTTAAGAATTTGAGGATAGACTCTGTGGCTTTTACCTGCGGTTTCTGGGTGCAAAGATGAATAAACCCATACGCACACAGAAAATTTAGAACCTTACTCAGTTCATCCTCGGTGAGTTTGGTCTTCTCCATAAGCTCCTGTCGAGTGTGCCATTTGCCATCCACTAAAGTATTCACGATTTCATCGATCACTCTCATCCCAAACACCCTTAACCTTCATTGAAATATTAACCTTTTAACTCTTCAGAAACTAACTTCTAGAACCCGAGCATAGAACACTTCGGTAGCGAACTTTTTTATACACGTATGCACCTATCCTAACATAGAGGACTAGTCCCAGAAGGAAGTGAACTGAAATGGAAGAAGACGAAGGGCATCTTTTAAGGCGTGCCAAAGGTTGCATACTGCGGGCTAAAGAAATGATTGACAAAAAGGCGATTAGAGCTGCAAAAGAGCAACTAGACTTCGCAGTAAAAGACATCGACTCAGTGTTAACAGGTGAGTTGTAGCAGATGGTGAATTGGCAAGAAATAGATCCTGCCCAAGTAGTCGACTACTGCAAAGCCTACTATAGTCGCTATGGCGAGTATCCCTCTCTCCGAGATATCTTCTACCACTTTGTTGATGTGCTCTGGCCTAACACGAAGTCCGTTTACAAGACCCTTTCAGCATGGATTAGAGATCAGCGATTAAATGGAAAGATAGATTGGGAAATAGTTAGAGACGGTGGGGGAAGAGAGTTTGAAGACAACGATTGGAGTTACACAAGCACACGCAGACACATTGAGATATGGCGTAACTTGTTCACCAAAGTTGGTAGTCGCTATAGTCTTCCCAGGTGGCTTGATCAACCGAAAAAGGTAGTAGTAGTATGTGAAAAAGAAGCAGACTACCCGATCATTCAAGCCATAGTCGGACTTGGAAAACTAAACGTTGATACCGCCTACGCCAGGGGATATAGTGGTTGGAAAATGTTGCACGATATAGCCGAGAGTTTCAAAGAGGAAGGAAAAGAGCCTTACATCATAGCCCTCGCAGACTTTGATCCAAGTGGAGGAGAAGGCGCCAAAAGAACAGGCAAAGATCTAGTATCATTCATCTTGAAAGCCATGATCCAATTAGGCGTGGAAAATGTCCAAGTCGAGAAAATTCTCGTTACCAAAGAACAGATAGGACAATTCAAGCTGCCACATAGACCTGAAGACGAACAAGAAATCCAAAGACTCCAAAGAGATCCACGATTCAAAACCTGGACCTACGGCTTATACCGTGTTGAAACAGCAGCTCTAAGAGCTAAAGCACCCGACTACTTCGATAAGGCAATCATAGACGCAGTGATGAAACATTTTGACCAGGAGATCCACAAAAAGATACAGAAAAAAGAAGAGGAGCTGCAAGGGAAGATTGAGGAATTTTTTGAGGAGCAAGCTGACCTACTAGATGAACTTAAGGACGCCATAGAAGAAAGCGAGCACCTAGAGGACTGAGGAGAGAGAGACAGATGAGTGAAGGTAAAAGGAAAATCAGAAAGGTAGTGGAGCTTCCAGACGAAAAAGCGATGGAAGAAGCATACGCCAGATGGGTTGAGACTCCCATAACCGACTCCGGCGACTTCCAATTCAAGGTGCGGGAAGGTGGGGGACAACTCTTCCTAGACCCTCTAACACAAGAACCGATCCTGCCACCCTTCCGAGCCGTCAAGTGCCGATGTGACCGCAAACTAAAAATCTTTCTCGTCTCAAAAAACCCCATAGTTTACGCAGGTAGATGTGGCCGCTGCAAAGGAGCGCACTATGTCGGAGACGTAGACATCATAAAAAAGGCTGGCATTAAACAGAGACGAGAATGGTTACGAAAGGCAAAGAAACTACGGAGAAAAGGGGCGTTATCATGCTGAAAGAGAAAGGAGAGAGAAGGTCAAACGCCCACAGGACTGAATAGAACAAACTTCTATAAAAACTTTCTAGCACTACTCTTATATGCACGTATGCACCCATTTTAGAATGTGGAAGAACCATGGGAAGAATCAACCAGAACATAGACAATGCTCTAATAAAGCGTTTCAAAAGGGCTGCCAGGAAGAAATTTGGAGACAAGAAAGGCGCCTTAAAACTCGCCTTCGAAGAGGCGGTCAGGGATTGGCTGAAGCAGTTTCCAGAGGAAACAGAGGGGTCTTCCTAATTAGGTGGAATGGCTTGCTGAGAGAAGGGAGCACCGTAGATGCGTTTTCCTCACTCCTCTCTAACCGATTTCAGTCAGCAGGTTAGTGGAAGGACTTGGGGAAGCAGCAGTATAGGGCTAGACGTAAAACAGAATCCCTTAGAATCCGAGATCTCCCTTCCCAAGTCCCACAAACAAAATTAGGAGGTGAAACAACGTGCCACACCGACAAAAAGCTAGAAAATGTCTCGGCTGCCAGGGCGCCAACGTCTTCGCCGTCAGAGCTGGACTGAGAATCTATATTCAATGTCCAGATGCAGAGTGCTTTGAAAAACACTACGGAAAACAATAGAACTTTCTTCCATCAATATTTAAATACGTTCTAAAAACAATAAGAATAAGGGTTAAACTTGAAATTTAAGAAAAAAATCCTATACGGCTTAACAACGCTGATCTGCCTTCTCTCATTGATCCTCTGCGCGTTTCTGGTCCACGCTTACACTAACTACCAAGAATATGTCAGAACCGTTAGTGCGTTCTATGATTCTAAGGGTTTGCATGGCTACTACGACCTACTTCCATTTTCCCAATGGTGTGCGATGTTCCCGGTATTCGTTAGTTCTGGGATCGTCTTGGCAGGATTATTGTTCGTCTCGATCTACTGTCTTACAAAAAAAAGGATCTCTGCGGTTTTTGTTCTCGCTGTATTTTTGTCAATGATGGTCGCCATTCCAACTATAAAGGCTCAATCAAGGCTTCCCCAACCCACGCTTGAATACACGCCACCGCCAACTCCACCGCCAAAAAATGATACAGGTGGCATGCGGATCATTGATGTTCTCTGTTGTGGAGACGAAGAGTTCATGGCAAATCCCGATCGAAAAGGTGAAGTTGAAAGAGAAATCAAAGTGGCAAATTCTCACATTCAGGAGCCCTGGGTTGAAACCTGTTTTGAAACCCTTAACATCACATTCCAAGTGAGAGGATGGATAGAATTTGACAGTGAAGACGACATACCCTTCGACTACTCAGCGTTCGCAGTCTTAGAAGAAGCAATAGAGGAAACAGGGTTCTATGATGGGAAGCTCTACGGCAACCGCACTATTGACCTTCTCTTCGTGATTACAGGTCAAGACATTGACATGGTTGGCTTATCTGTTCCTTGGTGGAATGCTATGATAATGGAGATGGGATACGCTTGTAGGCTATGGACAGGACTTTATTACATGAAGCACGAACTAAGCCATCAATTATGGACGTCTCATTGTGAGAATTGGTGTGTAATGAATCTTGGAGAATTTAAACCAGTTAGATATTATTGGTGCGAGGACTGCCAGCGATGGCTTCTTGAACACAAATACATCAAACTCCATGACTACAAAGTTATAATCGAGGAAGAAGTTGATGGGGGATTTACAGAACCCGCCGAACATGGTAATCACATTTTAAGAGAGGGAACCCTTAGCCTCAAAGCCTTTGCAGACTACGACCACTTCTTCTGGGTCTGGGAAATAAGAAATCTCACGGACACACTATACAGCGAAGCAAACCCTACAACCCTAAACATCGGCTCAGACTACAACATCACAGTGAATTGGTTTCCCGCCTATCACATCATCCTAACCAATCCTACACACGGGCACACAGAACCCGCAGCAGGCGACTACAAAGTGTGGCCTGCGTCCACGTTCACAATAACAGCCTACCCTGAAGATGGATACTACATTAGCACTTGGAAAGTAACAGGAAGCGGAACCAAGACCATCTGCGGAAACCAAAATCCCTTACACTACTCCGTTGAAGGCACAGTAACCATAACACCTGTCTTCGCAGAAAGATCAAGTGGCGGTTGCGCTGGCGGATCGTCCCGCTATGTGATCGACTGAACCTTCCCCTTTTTTTATCCTTTTAGGGCGTTGGGATAAGACCCACTTTTTGAGCTGCCCACTCAAACAATGTTTTTGTGTCATCTATGCTTGGTGCAGAGACAGAGATGGTTTGATCCTTCTTTTTGTAGGAAATGGAATGTTGCGGTTCCACGTATATGTCAGGGGGAATGGTTAATCCCATTCGATTTCACCCATTCCCTTAATACCGTGCTTTTAAGATATAAAGAACACTACTCTTATATGCACGTATGCACTCATTTAAAGTGTGGAAGAAACATGGGAAGTCTAAGACCAATCTGCGTTAATTGTGGACGAGAGATGAATTGCGCCAAAAACGGCATCGTGGTCTATCATCTCCTAGAACACGCTACCCCCGGGCCTGTCCAACAGAAAGTCGGTAACTTTGTTGTAGTCAATACTGACCGCTTATCCGAAGGCTCATGGAAAGAAGGAGACATCGACTTCGTGGCACTCGGCGACAGATACGAATGTAACAAGTGTGGCTTCTCGGTTGTGGTCGGGTGTAGCGAGTTAATGATGGCAACTGCCTTCTCAAAATTTACGCAGAAGCACTTGAAACGCATTGTTGAGGAAGCTGAGGAAAAGGTAGAGATAAGACGAAAAAACTAATGTTCATTGAGAAGAGACGTTGCACGCACAGGGCTAAACGGATTGCTTGGTGTAACAAACTAAAGAAGTTCTGCAACGCACCCTTTGAATATGAGACGTGCAAGGATTACGAGCCTGAAAAGAGAGGACGAAAAAGATGACCCGCTACCTACTCATTGAAGGCGACTGTCGAAAGGCTCTCCTCTACGTCAAGCCTGAGAGCATACAGCAGATCATAACAAGCCCGCCCTACTTTATGATAGCCAAATACGGCGGGGGTCAAGGAGAGATCGGAACAAGAGGGACGTTAGAACAATACATCAAAGACCTAACAGAAGTGTTCCAACAACTCTTCAGGGTTCTAAAGCCAAACGGCACGTTCATGTTAAACATTGATTCAGCGAGGCGGGAGGCTGGGCTACTATCTTTTTCGGCTTGGGAGTTCATACCGATCCTTAAAGAGATCGGCTTTGACCTCACGCAGACTATCATGTGGGTAGATCGAGGAAGAAGGATCATTTACAACTCAAGAATCCTGAACCATCACTATGAACCGATCTTCATACTCTCTAAGGGCAACAACTTTCTTTTTAATTGGGAGGCTGTTCCAGAGCAATATCGGGGGGACGTATGGGAGATACAAGGGTGCTACCTCTTCCAAGACACCGAAGACGAAAAACTTGATATGTGGGACAAACACGGAGTCGCCACCTTCCCTGTCGAGTTGGTAACACAGTTGATCCGACTTGGAAGCAACCCAAACGACACGGTTCTCGATCCCTTCTTAGGAAGCGGGACAGTAATGGACGTGGCACAGAGGACAGGTCGCAACGCCATAGGAATCGAGATCAGCATGGACTACTGCGAGAGGGTAATGAAACGGTGCTTCCATCAGGGAAACGTCTATCGCTACATCACGTTAGGCGAGCTTGAGAGGGGGGAAGCCAAGTTTTGAACGCCACATCGCCACTTCGGAGAACTAAGGGGAGTTTGCTATGGCTAGCCTAAGAGGAAGACCACGCAAAGGACAACATCACTACAATGGATCAAGTGTGCGGAAGGCAAACGGAGAACGAAGGAAATTCTACACAAAGGACGGAGTAGCCAAACAGACCATAATCGAGGGGGTGCATTTTTGAGACTCATGGATAAAGGGCTAGTTGCAGACGAAAAAGTAGCCGACCAAATAGACCTCATCGAAGCCGACAGGGAAGGCTTGCATATCCACTATAAAGACGGAAAGGTTGAGTTCTACGCATGGCAGAACCACAGATTTGAAGAAGCTGCCAACCCCGACCCGCCCCTGTGCGATCCTGCCAAGAGAAGGAAGCCCACGCCCACACTCAAGGACTTTTTCTAACTGTATTCCTGTTCTACACAAGACGAAAAAGGTTTAATAGGGACGAAAAAGATAGATGTAAGTAGCGAAACCACGAAGGAGGTGGGAAAACATGGAAAAAAACAGCGTAATCGAGAGGGCTAAAATAGTGGAGATCACCGCAGACCCAGACGGCACAAGTTATCTTGTTCATCTTGACAACGGCAACACCTACAAACTCGGCAAAAAAGCCCTATGGGGTTGGGGACGACTCCAAGAGGGACGAAACGCATTTGACAAAAGGGTGGCGGACACCTACGCCCAATTCCTGAAGAACAAGGGCTTAGACCCTGCGACCATCCCAAAGAAGGAACAGATCAGACTTAAACGCATGGCGTCCTCAGAGGCTTTCGGCGAGGTATGGCTTGGGCTGGAAGAACAGCGAGAGTTTCAGGCGATCACTTCACAGGCGAGGGACGGCGCACCGCAACTTTTCAGCGTGGCGACCTTCCGACACATTCTTCTTGATCCTAAGCGGGTCATGGAGATTGGCAAAACAGTTTTTTCGTCTCAAGGAATCCAACCATACGACAGACATGAGAACATCCTTCAGGCTGGGCAGCTCTTAGGACTCTACGGCGAACACAACGGCTTAAACTTGGGGTTATCTTTTTCGGCTGGCGACATCCACACACAACACGCCATAGCCATAAGCCAAATGATAGAGCTGCAAGTCTGCACGAATCCCTTAGTTTGGCTTCGGGGTATGCTCTCGACATTTATCAAGGGTTCAAGGATCGAGTGGAAGGTTAGAATCTTGCGACTTGAGGGCATTGGAGACGAAAAAGTTTTAGAAAAGCGGATCATTGAGACAGTCGAGGACGTGAAAAGCGGAGAGAAAGGACTCTTGGCAGTGATCCAGAAGAGCAAGACCAAACTCGTAACTAAGGACGTGGCGGAGACCATACTAAAGGCTTTTTCGTCTTCCTACGGCATCGGGGAAGGGATACAGGACGAGATAATGAACGAATACAAGGAAGCCAACGGCAAGAGCCTTTACGACTTGGCACAGGCGACAAGTCAAATAGCGTGGAGTAGTCAGGGATTCCGAGAGGACGCCTTTAGAGCTAGATCATCGCTGACAGGGATAGCTGCCGTTATGACCACAATCGAAGACCCACAGGCGACTTATCAGGTGTGCAAGCAAAGGCTGGAGGCTAAAGCCTAATGTTGAAGTTACCTATCAAGTTCGTAAAGCGGTTCTGCAAGCTGAAGGAGAACGAGGTCGTCAAGGGAGCTGACGGCGAGACCTACTACACCATAAGGCGAGAGGGCGACTATCTGATTATAGTGGAAGAGACGAAAGAACAAAGGGACGAGTGCGAATACAGAGGCATAGACCCGACAACTGAGATAGGAGCTTAGAGGGATCGCCATGACAAAAGCACCCCCCTGTTTCCACTGCAAGCAACCCTTAGAGACGATTATCCCGCAGGATCAGGGGATCGCTTACAGATGGAACGAGGAAGAAGGACGCTACGAGATTGATGACGCCCAACAACAGACGACCTTCCGATGTGGCGAGTGCGGGAAGGAAGTCGGAGGCTGGCGGGCTGACGGCGTTAAGTGGGGTCTAGTCCCTGAGACCGACCCCTGACCCCTTTCTTTTTCGTCTCTGCTGATCGGCGGGCTGTTCCCTGCGTGGATCGTGGCAGCTCCAGATCGGCGACCCGCCCACGTCTATCTTTTTCGTCTCTTCGGCTGAGAGTGGGGAGGCGAGGCTGTAATCGGCTGAAGGAAA
>Ga0315314_1000607_pt1 | contig 37659 bp, 35 predicted proteins | sample TDP9_MG_FD_203631 | JGI IMG/M metagenome (GOLD analysis project Ga0315314, IMG submission 203631) | Freshwater sediment microbial communities from Lake Towuti, South Sulawesi, Indonesia - TDP9 | ecosystem: Environmental > Aquatic > Freshwater > Lake > Sediment | place: Indonesia: South Sulawesi... | reverse complement strand
TGTGGGTTCTGGAAGCCAAATTGATGGATGCTGATGGGGAACAAAATCTTGCTGAGAAAGGAAAGGTCGCGTAAGATGTTGCCAAGAGTAGCCATCGAACCTTCAACTGAAATCGGGACATGCTCTTAAGGGCCGCGACAATTCGGTCCGCATTGTCAGGATTCATAGCTATCCAGATATCCATATCGGCGGTCGCTCGTGGATAGCCATGATAGCCAACGGCATATCCGCCAATAAGCAGATACTCAACATTATGAGCGTTGAGCAACTTCAAGAACTCTTTGAAGTCGTGTGGCAGATGGATTGTAGCCATAGATAATTTGCCGCATTAATTCGACGGCTTGCAGCCTTTCGTAAGGCGTCTTGGAAAGCCAATATGATTTTTCATCTGATTGGTCAAATAACGATGCTACTGTGAATGCAGTTCTTTGCACTTTTGGAAAATTGAGTTTGTCCATGGCTTAACTATACCAGAAATAGATGAGAATGTAAACAAACCCTCCGGGCTTTTCCAAATGTCAAGGTTTGCTAATCCCCAAGTCTTTACAAATCTTTCGACAAAGATTTTCGTATATTTCTCTGTGTCTTGGAATGGTCGATACCTTTTTAGCTTTGCGATTCACATATACGGTATGGCTGCCGCCTTCTCGCAAAAACTCGCATCCATGGCTTTCGAGGTGCTTTATGAAATCAATCCTTTTCATGCAGTCAGTATACCAAAGGGCTCTTTGACAACTTCCTTTCCAGCATTTTCTTCTTCATGAATCTGCCGATAAGACTCCAAGACCAATTCGATGGCTTCTTTTAAATTCCTTTTTGTTTCAGCCAGCGTTGCCCCTTGTGTATTTGCTCCCGGCAGCTCTTCAACATATCCAATATAACCGTTTTTTACCTTTTCGAAGACCGCAGTAAGTTGAATTCGCATATTTCTGTCCTTTTCTTATCCCTCGGCTGTGCTCGGGATGACATTTCTTTTTGCCCAAATCATAAACTTATAATACCTGTTTTCCATACATTTGTCAAATTAACCTTGCATAGAAGCAAAAATTGACAATTGCCAAATAATATAGTAAAAAATACCAAAACGAACCGCGAAAGACGCGTCACGAGTCACGAGCGACGAACAATGAATATAATCGCGATAGATATTGGTAATACGAATATCGCTATCGGGCTTTTTCTCGATGGCCAAGAGCAGTTTATTAAATCTATCTCCGGCGACAGCCGGGCGGAATTGACAAGCTGCCTCGAATCGGCTTGGCAAAAAGTCCCTATACTCGAAAGCTCAAAGGAAAAAAAACGCGATGGCGTCATCGTCATAAGCAGCGTAAAACCTATCTGGACCGAACTTATTACAAACATAGTAAGAGACAGCCTCGATGAAAAAGTTTATATCATAGGTAAAGACATACCGCTGCCGATGCCTTTATGGGTGGATGAACCCAACAAAGTCGGCACCGATAGAATAGTTTCAGCAGCGGCTGCTTTCGCCGTTGTTGAAGATGCCGTGGTCATCGCTGACTTCGGCACAGCGGTCACTATCGACCTGGTCGATGAGCACGGTGTTTTCCAGGGCGGCGTCATCTGCCCAGGCTTTGAAATCAGCGCAAAGGCATTAAAAGAAAATACCGCTCAACTGCCGCAGGTTACTGTCACTAAGCCGCAGGAACCATACGGCAAAAACACAAATGACGCAATAAATTGTGGATTGTATTACTCCATTATCGGGGCACTGGAAGAGATAATTAGGCGCTATGCAGAAAAAATCGGCAGATGGCCGCAAACAGTAATTACAGGTTCCGGTGCTGAAATCATAAAAGACGACTGTACCTTTATAGATAATTACGTACCCCATCTTGTCGTAAAAGGCATAGTCCTTGCCTACCAAAAATACATCGAAGAAAAGGCTGCGTCTGAGTTATGAGTGCTTTCGCTGCCGTAATGACCGGCAAGGGAACCGGTGCAATATCGACCATCCAGCTCTTCGGAGATTCAGCCGAAGAAATCCTCAAGAAAATATTTAAACTTGCAAGCGCAAAGCCACCGGAATTCAAGACCGGCAAAATCCTGTTAGGCACAATCTGCGATGGCGCTGAGCTTATTGACCAGGTGACAATCGGCTGCGAAGCCTCCAGCAGCTTCGCCATACATTGTCACGGTAATCCGCTCATTGTTGAGATGATAATGCAACTTCTTCAACGCTGCGGCGCCAAGCTCGAAACCTCTGAGCAGTTATTAGCTAAGGTGCTTGCCGCGCAAAAACCCATCGGTGCAATCGCGCTCGAGGCTAAGCTGGCCCAGTTGCAAGCTAAAACCATCCAGGGAGCCAAAATAATCGCTAATCAAGCTAACGCCGGCTTAACCAAAAAAGCAGAGGAATGGCGGCAGAACATAAATGCAATGTCACTTAATGAAATTACCTGCGAAGCCAAGTTGATACTCAAAAATAGTCAAATTGCAAAACTTATTATTTTTGGCTGCCAGGTGGCAATTATTGGCCCGCCTAACAGCGGCAAAAGCACATTATTGAATTATCTTGCCGGCAGACAAAAAGCAATAGTCACCAACATTAAAGGTACAACCCGTGATTGGATTTCGGCCACCTGCCGAATCGAGCCTTTATCTATTGAGTTTATTGACACAGCCGGATTAGATGAGAAACTTTCTGCACATAGTGACACTATTGAAAAGGCGGCACAGCAAAAAAGCATCGAGATTTTAGAGCAGGCTGATTTGGTCTTGCTCGTTCTGGATAACAGCCAACCAACAGAGCAGCTTAACAAGAGTTTGCTTACAAAAGTCGCCAATAAGAAAGTTCTGACTGTCTTAAACAAATCTGATTTGCCCGCCAAATTCGACACGGCAAAGCTGCCCAAAATTCTCGATAACACCGTGCTAATAAGCGCTAAATTCGGCACTGGAATAGAGGCCCTAATAGGAAAAATCCTGCAAATTTGTGGTGTCACCGGCTTCGATTTGAAAACGGCTGTTTGTTTTACAGATAGACATGAAAATCTTTTAAAACAATTGAAACACGCCGAATACAAACAACGTGCGGGCACTATTATACAAAAGTTGTTAAACGGCCCAATGTAGTTCTTAAAAAATTTTCGATGGCTTCGACAAGCTCACCACAAGTTTGTGATTGTCGATTGCCAATTGAAAATCACACGAGTTATACTCCGCTGAAAGCTGAGAAGCCGCCATCGACGGGCACAACAATTCCGGTGACAAATTTTGCCGCGTCACTCAGCAGCCACATAACAGTTCCGACCAGGTCTTCCGGCTGGCCGAATCTTCCCATCGGCGTATGCTCGATAATCGTTTTGCCGCGGTCGGTCAGTTCGCCAGTTTTTTCGTCGGTCAGAAGGAATCGGTTTTGCTCGGTCAGGAAAAAGCCCGGCGCAATCGCATTGACGCGAATATCTTTTGAATAGTTCTGGCATACATGTACCGCAAGCCATTGCGTGAAATTGCTCACTGCGGCTTTGGCGGCTGAATATGCAGAGACCTTGGTCAAGGGGCGAAAAGCGCTCATGCTGGAGATATTCAGTATCACGCCAGCTCCTTTTTCAGCCATTCCCTTGGCGAAGACCTGTGTCGGCAAGAGTGTGCCGATGAAATTCAGGTCGAATACGAACCGCACAGCATCGGCAGGTAAATCGAAAAAAGATAAATCCGGCGAGGTGGTAGCTTCTTTTTTGTTACCGCCAGCACCATTAATTAGTATGTCTATCTCGCCGAGCTTGGCATTGATTTTCTTTTTTGCGGCTTCCAAACTTTTTTTATCCAACACATCACATTTGATTGCAATCGCAGTGCCTTTATTGGATTTTATTTCGTTAGCGACTTTTTCTGCAGCAGCCTCGATTAAATCCAGCACGGCGATTTTTGCGCCGGCTTTTGCAAGCGCCTTGGCCATTGTGCTGCACAGAACTCCGCCGGCGCCGGTAATGGCGATAACCTTGCCTTGGACGTTAAACAAATCGGTCATTTTCTTTGTTCCTTTGGGAAGTAAACCCCCCAATAAATTGGGGGGCTAAATATTTTTTATGTATCATATATATTTTGGCAGTTTTTTCTCCAGCGGTTTTCGTTTGAAGCGCATAAATACGGGCAGGCCATCTTCGCCGATTTTTATGGGCGCTTCGCCCTGCACAAGCGGCTTTAGATAATTTCGCATCGCCTCGGTGATATGGTTGCCCTTTTCGTTTATAAATTCGCGCGGCACCTTCTTTTCGCCGTTTGCGACGGCTCTCAGCTCAGCTAAGCCTGTGGTGCACTTATATTTACGGCCTTTTTCGCGAACCAGAGTTACCATCTTGCCGTTGACGCCCTGCAGCGCGTACTTTACGGCCATTTTGCCGCACATATACGCCTCTTTGATATCGGTCAGTGACGCAAAGTGCATCGCACTTCGCTGGTTGGTACCGAGCTTATTCCATCGGGCTTTTATTTTCACCTCTTTTTCGATGACAGCCTTTAGCATCTCAGCAACGCCGCCGAGCTGAACGTGGCCGAAGCTATCCTTAGCGAACGCCCCGCTGTCAGCAGTAATGTACTGGCCTTTGTCGTCCTTGAGTCCCTCGCCTGCAACGATAAAGACCCTTCCAAACTCTTTGAGCACTTCCTGGACATCATTGACCAATTTCTCGAACGAAAATGCTGCCTCCGGCATATAAATAAGGTGCGGGGCATCCTCGGCGGCGCGGTGCGCAAGGCCTGTCGCCGCTGCTATCCAGCCGGCATTTCTTCCCATCACTTCCAAAATCGTGCAGGTATCCGTTGTATAGAGCGCCTCGGTGTCTCGGCCTGCCTCCATCGCACAGGTGGCGACATACTTGGCTACGCTGGGATAACCCGGGCAATGGTCTGTGAATGCAAGGTCGTTATCCACTGTTTTTGGAATGCCGATACAGGTCAGCTCATAACCGGCATCTTTAGCTAATTTGTTGACCTTGTCGGCTGTATCCATCGAGTCGTTGCCGCCTGCGTAGAAAAAATAACGGATATCGTGGGCTTTGAAGACATCAAGCACCCGGTCGAAGTCCGCTTTGGAATCCTGCAGCGATTTTAGCTTGTACCTGCACGAGCCGAAGGCTGCTGCGGGTGTTTGCTTTAACGCCTCGACGGTTTCTGGTCTTTCAGCCGATAGGTTGAACAGCTCTTCTTTCAGGACGCCCAAGATGCCGTTGACCGCGCCTATGACGCAGCCGATTTTTCCAGATTTTTTCGCTTCCTGGATTACACCGCAGGCACTTGCGTTAATTACTGTGGTTGGTCCGCCGGACTGAGCTACAATTGCGTTAGGTTTCGATTTCATCGTAACTGCTCCTATACAAGTTTTAAGGTCTTGATTAAATTGTTGTGCCTGGGCAGAATATACACAAAACTCATTGAGAATTCAATAGACTTTTTGGGGATTAGAATATGGCAAACTATATGATTGCGCATTTTGATGAAATTGACGTGCAAAGCTGCCCATGTGGTTATGTGCAGCGGGCTTTTGTCAGCCCTGACAACAAGGTAGCGACGTTGCACATAGTTGAAATTACGGAAGAGGCCCAACTTCATTATCACAAGAAACTCACCGAGATTTACCTGGTTCTTGAAGGCAGCGGTACGGTAGAGCTTGACGGCAAATTGGTACCTGTAAAGCCCTTGACCGTGGTCCTTATTAAGCCGCTCTGTCGGCATCGGGCCATAGGCAGGATGCGAATTGTCAACGTCTCTATACCCGCTTTTGACCCCAAAGACGAGTGGTTTGATTAGTACAGCCTTATTTGATCTCACAATTGACTGTGTATGTGAGTATAAAAGTATGTGAGTATGAGAGTAAGTGAATAAATACTTTTATACGCTCATACATACTTACTCATATACTTCTTTTTAACGCCGCGTTGCAAATCGCCTGCTGATTTGGTATGATACTGATTGGCTTAGCCGATGTAGCTCAATGGTAGAGCACAGCTTTCGTAAAGCTGGGGTTGAGGGTCCGAATCCCTCCATCGGCTTTATGACCAGAAACGGTCCGGCTTTAACTGCCATATAGAAGGCTTTGCATACAATGTCCAAAAACGATACGCCCAAGGAGATACGCCAAATCCAATATCAGTTATATCGCGGGATGTCACCTGCCAAAAAAATAAGGCTCTTGTTTGACGCCTACAAGATGGGTCAAATTCTTTCAATGGCCGGTATAAGAATGCTAAATCCGTCGGCCAGCGAAGCTGAAATCCGGCAAATCTGGAGAAAACAACATCTTGGTGAAAAACTTTTCAACGAGGTTTATGGGAACATAAAGGATGGATAATCCTCAAGAGCTACAGGTGCTTGCGAGACTTACAGATGTCTTTGACAGGCTTAATATCGTTTACGCTATCGGAGGTTCCAAGGCAAGCTCGGTCTATGGCGTTGTGCGATTTACTCAAGATGCCGATATTACTGTTCAGCCCTTTCTCTGTGTTGCGGATAAACTCTATGAAATGTTAAAAGATGATTTCTATATCAGTAAGCAAGCGATGTACCAGGCCTTAAAATCCCGTGGCAGCTTTAATATGATTCATTTCGAGACCTCTTTCAAAATTGATATCTTCGTTCAGGCAGATAACGATTTTGAAGAGCAGTTCCTTTCGCGAAGGAGGAAGATAAACCTTGGAGATTCGCTGGAAAAATCCTTATATTTTGTCTCTCCGGAGGACATTATCCTACTGAAGCTGCGGTGGTACAATCAAGATGGCTGTGTTTCGCAGCGCCAGTGGTCGGATGTAATGGGCGTTTTAGCCGTGCAGGGTAAAAATCTCGATTTTGAGTATTTAAAAAGGTGGGCAGTAAAACTTGGGCTAAATGAGATTCTCCAGCGAGCAATATTACAGTCACAAACGTAATATTTTTATGGCCTTGCAAGATAAATTTAGTTCGCTGCAAAAAATTTTAAGCCAGATGAACAAGGTTATAGTCGCCTACTCCGGCGGGGTGGATAGCACGTTTTTGCTTAAAGTTGCAGTCGATACACTTGGCACCAGGAATGTCCTTGCGTGTATAAGCACAGGGGTCGTCGAGCCAAAGCATGTCCTGCAAAGAGCAAAGAAAAACGCCAAAGATTTTGGCGTTCGGCTGCAGACTATCGACACAGACGAACTTGCCGATGCGAACTTTGTCGTCAATAAAGCTGACCGTTGCTTTCACTGCAAATCACATCTTTGTAAAGTTTTACTGGATATAGCAAAAGAGCAGGGCTACAAATACGTGATATTCGGCACCAATTATGATGACCTCGATGATTTTCGCCCTGGCAACCGCGCTATGAAAATCTTTGGCATCCGCTGCCCGTTGGCTGAGGCTAAGCTCAGCAAGGACGATATCCGTCAGCTAAGTAGAAAGCTTGGCCTGCCCACCGCTGATTTGCCGGCTTCACCATGCCTGGCGTCTCGAATCGCTTATGGCCTTGAAGTGACAGAAGAGCGCCTGAAACAAATCGACCATGCGGAGGACTTCCTGCGAAGTCTCGGATTTGTTGAACTGCGTGTCCGGCATCATGATAATATCGCTCGAATCGAAGTTAAGCCGAAGGATATTGGCAAAATCGCAAAAGAGCCGACCCGTTCGCAGATCGTTGAGAAGATAAAATCGCTGGGCTTTAAGTTTGTAACCGTTGACCTGCAGGGCTATCGCTGCGGCTCACTGAACGAGCCTTTGTCAGATGAAGAAAAGCAAAAAAGTATTTAGAGAGGGCTTTTAGCCATAGGTTTTGCCGGCTTGGTCCACATAAATCGTGCCCTTGGCTTGCCTTATAACCTTAACTGCCTTTGGTAGCTTTGCAAGCTCCGGGACTTTGAATAGCTTGCCGCACTTTCGACACCTTATTCTTTTATCCGCTGCACTGCTATCTAAAAGCCAATTGTTACTACAACTGGGGCATTTGGCAATAATTTGCATCAGCAGGCCCTTACACCCCGCACCTAAATCCAAGCCTCACACGAAATATTTTAACCACAGTTTCATCTGTGTCCATAACGTAATTTTTTTGGCCTATAATATTGCTTTGTAGGAGACAATACCACTCTAAGTGAAACAAGCGTCAGATTTGTGGACCAGGATAGCACGATTTCGCTTGATTTAATTGTCAGAATTTGCTAACATAGATTTATGCCAATTGGGGGTTGATTGAATGACCAAGCGGATCTCGTGCAAAGTGATTAGGTCTGTTCCCCTAACTTATACCATCAATTCATTAGTGGGTGCACATCGTCTACATAACGAACACCGCAGCAGTGATTCGCCTCGGCGGATTATTGCTGTGAATGTCTGGGTAAGGTACACCAGCAATTCGGCGGGCCTAACGGGGCAGATTCTTGATTGTTACGTTTGAATGGCTCGTCCCCCTGCATTGGGTTCCCGCAAGGCGGGGTCCCTCGCAGGGGCTTTTAGATACCAGATTCTATGATGTTTTCTGCGGCTTCTCGAATTCTTTGCGGACTTTCAAGCTGGCCGGTCTGTAATAGCTCCTGTGCCTGTTGTACCGCTTCGATACAGGATTGCGGAATTTGTGTTGCCTGGTTAATTAAATGGGCATAATCGACCTGTAAGGACACATCCTCGCTATTGTTTGGGGCGGTCGAAGCTGCGCCAGGCTGGTTGGGCGAGGAATTTTGCGAATCCGCCAAAGGCGGATGGATTTGTCTGGGTTCTATTCTATCTATCATTACATCACCATTTTAGTCGTAGGGTGGGCTGTGCCCACCATTTCTTTTCCCCGCCTGCGCGAGGACAGGTTTGGTGTGCGGAGCACACCCTACTTTACAATCCTTTTCGCACGTTTTTTACAAAACTTTAAGTTTTTTGTCAAATTTTTACTCGATGCTCAACGATTATCAAGCATCCAGTATCGAGAAAACGAGATTATTTTTTGGGCTGTAATGTTTCGGCTACTTCATAAGCTACGAATTTGATAAAATTAAATGGGCTAACAACCACCAACTGCTCACGCAAAGGCGCAAAACCAGAGCGCATTTGACCTTGCAAATAGTTTTTTATCCGAGATTCAATTGTTTTATCGGCGCTATCCCAAACTTGCTCCAGAGCCCATAGCAGCTGCCCGTCTTTTAGGTCCAAAAGCCTCATGCGAAGACCAACGGCCATATGAGGATAAGGCTTATATTGGGTAATAGTGCCCACCAATACTGCATCGCATTTTAATGCCTTACGGATTGCTAATAATTGTTCCAGGCTGTACGTCGAATCCGGATCCAACTGCAAGCTGCGCCAGTTAGGCTCATCCTGGCGAACCATCGTCAAACCGAAAATCTGTTTCTTCTGCAGCGCAAGAAAAAGCGCCTCGGTTATATTAGCAGAAATTTGGGGCAAACCCGAATCGTTGTCCAGCTCAACGATAACAACTCTGCCAACGGTACTCAGATCTTTATCCGGATTTAGATAATAATCCGCCGGTCGGCGAACCTTCGGGGCAGAAGCTGCATGGAACTGGCAGCCGGACAGAAGCAGAACGCAGAATACAGAATACAGAATACAGAATACAGAATCCTGTCTCCTGTCTCCTGTCTCCTGTTTTCTGTCTCTTGTTTTTTTGAGACTATTCATTTGGTTCACCCTGATTTGAAGTTTCCTGGGATTTATCCGCCAAACAGACGGCGGATTTAGGCTGAGCCGGTTCATCTGATAATGCTGCGATGGAGGCTTCATTTTCAGCCTGGGCTGATTCAGTGGTAGCCTCTGCGCCGAGAATCTTAAGTATCTTAAGCAGGGCCTCCAGCTGGGCTATTTCAGATTCTCGCATCTCATCGCGGAAACCGAGAACACTGGTTTTCCAGTTATTCAACTCGATATGCATCTCAATTAGAAGGTCATTTGCTTGGGTTAATTCCTTTTGTGTCTGCTTCAATGTAGCGTCAAGGAAGGTTGTCTGCTCTTTGAGCTGGCGGTTTTCGGTAATAAGGTCCTGATTTTGCCTGCGCAGCACAGCTGCTTCCTCGGAGAGCGTGGCGTACTTTTGTGATAATTCTATGGCGGATTCTACGGCGGTTTGGCCTGGGGGGGCGGGTTCCTGAAACCTTTTCGCCACAGGGCTATTTTGCTGCTGGTCAATGGATTGTGGTGCAGAAGTAACATTCACCTGTCCCCGATCAAGTCGGGAGTGTGGCGACGAGCAGCCTGATAGCAGAAATGTTATGAGTAACAAGGAAATGTAGGGTGGGCTGTCCCGCTCCGGCCTCGGCCTTCGCCGAGACGAGTGCCCACCATTTGGGTTCCCGCAAAGCGGGGTCCCTCTTTTTTGGTGTGCGGAGCACACCCTACCTATTTTTTTGTAAGCTCGCATTGTTTTTCTCCAATATTTTGATTTTTAATCTTCGATTTTTTGACTTTCCCTTCGACTTCGCTCAGGGCAGCCCCCGATTGCTCGGGGGATACTGGCACCTTAAATACGTTTTTGCACCGCAACAGCAGGTTATTTCTATAATAGCAAATTCGGGATGATTTTCTACGATGCGTGTCTGGGCTACCCGCCCAGGGCGGGTGCCGGACTGAGACCGGGCTGCGTTAAGCTGGATCCGACCTTCGAGTTTAACTTGCTCGCTTTTAAGAATTCGTCCTACTGCTTCAGCCATTTGTTATTTGCCTTTCCAGTGAATAAAGTTGATTAGTTAATTAGCGAATTAGTTGATTAGTTGGATGTTGTTTTCTCAATTAACTAATTCGCTAATCCTCTAATTAACTAATTTTAGTTCAAGCACAGTAATCAATAGAATGTTGATCCGCCTGCGGCTCAGCCGGTGACTTGTCGCTTGTCGCTTGTCGCTCGTCTGTCGTTCCTCGCCGACGCTTTCTTTCTTCGCGGCGTTTTACGCCGGCTAAACCTGTGGTATTCTGCAAACTTTCTACCGGCTTTATTATGTGGTAATCGTTATTTGCCATCTTTCCATTGCCTCAATTTTATAGATAAATTGAATATAGCACTTGCGTGCAGTTGGCTGACGCGGGATTCAGTAATCTTTAGAAGCTGCGCTATCTGCTTCATGGTTAGATGCTGCTGATAATAAAGCAAAATAATCTGCCGTCGCCTCTGGTCCAACTGCTGTATGGCCTGCGTCAGCTTATCTACAAGCTCAGCTCGTTCAAGCTGCTTATCGGGAGTGGCTATGTCCCGCCCCGCCCCTGCGGCAGGGACGGGGAACTCAAAGTCATCAAGGCAGACAAAATGCTGGGCCCGAGCTTTTTCAAAAAGTTGGTAAACTTCATCAACCGTTATTCCAAGTTTCTCAGCTATCTCTTCATCGGTAGGCACAATGCCTGTCTGCTGAGCGATTTTTTGGCAGAGCTGGCGAGCATTTTGAACCTGCTTATTAAGATTTGCAGGCAGTAAAGACAGGCTTCTTAACTCGTCAAGAATGGCTCCTTTTATCCTAATGTAGGCATAAGTCTTAAACTCAGCCCGCTGCGATGAGTCGAAATTGCGGGCGGCCTTAACTAATCCAACCGCCCCTGCCGAGACCAAATCCTCGAATGATAACGGCGGCTTAAGATAGACGGCGACCCGGCGAGCTATTTTATGAACCAATGGCAGAAACTGGGCTATCTGCTCATCGTCCCGCCATTGGTCCGCCCCCGTGTCTTCTGTCGAAGACAGAAACGGGGGCGCAGTGGCGGGTTTTTTTTGCCCGCAATACGTACGCAGTGCAATCCGCCCCCGCGTCTTCTTGTCGAAGACAAGAGCGGGGGCGGACTCAGCACGTCCGTCGTCTATTCCGCCACTGGCGGATCGTCTATCGTCCGACGAGTCACGAGGGACGAGTGACCCCTGCTGATGCAGGGGCAGGCTTGCCCCCGCGAAAGCGGGGGGACCAGTGACGCAGAGGGGAGTATTTTCAGTCTTTACTGTCACCAGCCTTATCCTTGTGTTTATTCATCTGGCTCGTAATCATTGCATTGGTCAAAATAGTGTTAATTGCTCTTACCGCTAAGCTGGCTGCTATATATGCAACAACAGCGCCTAACAAAGCCCGCCTGCAGCAAGTAAACGGCGAAAGACCGCTGAACCAACTGATAAAGCTCAAGCCGAAAAAGCATATCACAGCACTGCTGACCGCAATTGATCGAACGCGTAATGGCATACCAATTTATTATTTTCTATTTACTATTTATTATTTTTTTCCAACTTTTGTAGGGTGGGCTGTGCCCACCATTTCTTTTCCCCGCCTGCGCGAGGACAGGTTTGGTGTGCAGAGCACACCCTACCTGGCTATGAAACTCCGACCAGCTCTTGTCTTTTTGCCGCCGTAGATTCGGTCTGCTGAGGGACCCCGCTCCCTCGACCCGGCTCGGGACAGGCCTGCGGGAACCCGATAGTTATTGTTTCTATCGGTTCTACTTCGGTTCCCAGCACGATTTCGTCATAAGCTACCACCGGCAGCATTGGCACAGTTCGTGATAACATGCTCGACAGTGGCCAGCGTAATCTCGAATCGCACAGCAGAACTACCTTGTCTTTGGCCTGGTCCATCGCCGCTTTCCAGGCTTGTGCGATTTTTCTGCTGGTCTGCATCGCCACCTCGGCTGGTAAAGCCAGAGTTATCTGGTCTGCTTCCTGTCGCAAAGCTGAGGTTATCTGATGCTCGAATACAGCATCCAGGGTTATAGCCGAAATTTTGCCGCTCTGGTCTTTATACTGCTCGGTAATAGTTCCGCTTAGGGACTTTCGAACTAACTCTGTCAAAGCAGCGGTGTTTTTAGTTTTACCAGCGTGTTCCGACAACGATTCAAGTATGACGGTTAATTCGCGAATCGGTATTCCATCCCGCAGCAGGTTTTTAAGCACACGTTGAAGTAATCCAATAGGCACCGCTCCATCGGTACCAACCGCTTCTCCGACCAGTGACGGCTGATTTTTGCGCAGTCGATCCACAAGGAGCTGCACATCCTCGCGGGTCAATAATTCATCGGCGTGTTTTTTGAGCGTTTCGGATAAGTGCGTAATAAAGACCGATTCTGGGTCAATCACAGTATATCCGTTTAATTCGGCTTTTTCTTTGTCCTGGCGTGTAATCCACAAAGCGGGTAAGCCGTAAACAGGTTCTGCAGTTTCGATACCGGCTACTTTGTTTTGGACGGTGCCGGGGTCCATTGCCAGATACATATCAGGTTCTAACCGCCCCTTTGCTACCGGTATCTCTGAGAGTCTAATCTCGTAAGCGCTTGGCTGGAGATTTATATCGTCCCGCAAACGGACCAGCGGGATAATAATGCCTAACTGCTGGGCAAAACTCCTTCGCAGCGCCCCAATACGTTCAAAGATGGTATTGCTTTTACGAGGGTCCACCATACTAATCAGCCGCACGCCGACATGCACCGAAACTCTATCGACATCCAGAAGCTGCTCAACTGGTTCTCTTTCAGCTTTTGTGGTTGCAGGCATAACAGGTTTCTGGCGGTCCTTTGAGGATTTCGCTGCCAGTCGTCCAATCAGGACGGTCCCGGTGGCCAACAATAGAAAAGGCACCTTTGGTAAGCCCGGTACTAACGCCATCGAGGCAATGATGAAAGCTGCTGTCATCAGCGGGGAGCTTTCCTTAAAAAACTGCCTGGAGAAGTCCTGGCCAACGCTCCGGCTGGACGAGATTTTGGTCACCAAAAAGCCGGAGCTGACGGAGATTATCACTGAGGGTATCTGGCTAACCAAGCCATCGCCGATGGACAGAATAGAATAGGTCTTTACCGCGTTGGCAATACTCATACCGCGCCAATAACCCATAGCTATGCCGCCAATGATATTAATGGCGGTAATTAGTAGACCGGCTTTGGCATCGCCGCGGATGAATTTACTGGCGCCGTCCATTGCGCCGTAGAATTCGCTTTCCTTTACAATCTTGGCTCTGCGTTCGTTGGCCTGGGCCTCGGTAATAACGCCGGCGTTTAGGTCTGCATCGATGGCCATCTGCTTGCCCGGCATAGCGTCAAGGGTAAACCGGGCAGCCACTTCACTTATTCGCTCAGCACCTTTAGTGACGACAACGAACTGAATAACCACAAGGATTAAGAAGATTACCAGGCCGACCACGAAACTTCCGCCGGCAACGAACTCTCCGAAGGTCTGGATGATTTTGCCGGCATCTGCCTGCAGAAGTATCAATCTGGTCGAGGCCACGTTAAGAGAGAGGCGAAATAGTGTCACGAAAAGAAGCAGCGAAGGAAAGGTAGATAATTCCAGAGCCTCTTTTGACGATAGGGTAATTATTAGCACCGCTAGCGCCAACGAGATACTGCAGGCCAAAAGCATATCCATTAACAGCGTAGGCAGAGGAATTATAAGGGTGGCAAGAATCGCTACCAGGCCCACAGCCAAAATAATGTTGCTGCGGGAAGCCAAAGGCATTTGCCCGCCTTCGGCGGGAATTTCGAATCCTTCGACTTTGCTCAGGACAGATTTCGAATTTCGAATTTCGAAATTTCTATTTTGCTCCCGGCTGGATTGTCCGGATTTTGCCATTATAAATCCTCAAACCCCCAAATAAATTTGGGGGCTAAATATTTAGCCCCGCAATTTATTGCGGGGTTCGCGTCTGTTCTCCGGAATCGCCATTACCAGCACCTATAATCCGTTTTATTCTGACGGCGAACCGCTCATCTACCACCACTACATCTCCTTGGGCAAACAAAGAATCCTTCAGAAACAAATCAGCTGGTGCATCAATTGATTTATTGAGTTTCAATACTGAGCCATGTCCAAGCTGCAGGAGCCGGCGGACCGGCATTTCTGTTCGGCCAATAGCAACGGTAATAGGTACATTCATATCCAGGATGATGTCTAACTTGCCGGACGAATCTGCAGTTTCGGCCCCCCCGACTTGATCGGGGGCCGCTTCGGGGAATTCGACCTGCTGGGCGGACACCTGCTTTTTAGAGTCAGATGGGAAAGCACCTCCGACTGGGTCGGGGGCTTGTGGAGGTTGATTTTGTCCGCCTGTGGCGGACGCCTCACGCAAAGCCTCTTGGGCTTTTTCTTCTGTCACTTTAGCTGCTTTTGCCATATTTTAACTCCCTTCTTTTTTAATAAAACAGAAGACGGAAATCAGAGGACAGAAGTCAGAATTCTATTTTCTGTTTTCTGAATTCTGTATTCTGTCGTCTGTCGTCTGTCTTCTGTCTTCTGTATTCTGAATTACTACGGCGTACTGACCGGCTGATTTTGCGATCCTGGCACGAAAAAGTGTTCGGCTCTCAACAATCAATTCAACCGGTTCATCCATCGCTTTATCAAGTAACAATACATCAGCCGGACGAAGGCTCATTAGCTGTTCAAAAGTAAGCATCGCAACCGCCAATTGAGCCGTAATGGAAACCGGCATTTGCTGCAGATGATTTAATATCGCTTTTGAAATATCCTTTTCTGATAACTTTTTGTCTGTTTCTGTGATTTTCCCTACGATAGGTGCCAGCATATTGGCGGGTATTAAGAGGTAAACCTCACCCCGCCCAGCGCTGGGCGGAGCGGCCTTTTCGATGCCCAAAACAATCTTGCATATCTCTTCAATACCCTGTGACTCGATAGGAACCTTTCCTCTGACAATTGTCTTAGCCGGCTGAATCTGGGCTTTTGTGGGGACACATAGACAGGTAGAAAGTGACTGGACGATTGAACAGGCGATGTCAAATAAAAGAGATTCTTCCAGTTGTGATAAAGCCGAGCCTTGTGGCAAGGCCTCGGCGTGTATTTGCGGTTCGGCATCGCCGAGTAATTGCTTCGCCCAGGTAACCGCTGTTTGGATAGGTATGCTAATGAATCCACGCAGATGTTGCTGGTCGGGGCCAAAGGCCAGGTAATAATCGTTTTGCCCGCTGCTTAAGATTTGGTCAAAAAGCTCGAAAGCCCAGTGCTGGGTGGTCGAAGTAACGGTAACATTGAAATCGTTATGATAAAGTTGAGCAAATTTTTTAGCGATACTCGTGGCTACTTTCTTTGTGAAGTCGGCCAGTTTAGTCAGTTGGCCGCTGCTGAAGTAGGCAGGCTGATGCCAATCGTACTTGGTGACTTCTATCTGTGTATCATCTGCTTTTCTTGAACCGACGGCAGCGAGGAGTTGTCGGACCTTTGCTCTATTTAAGTTGTTACAAGGTGCATTACTCATTGTACAGCGAACTCCTTGAAAAGAACGTTCCTGATTTTACCCTTAGCGTCAGGGAAAAGTTTTTCATTAAAAGCATCTAATATTTCTGATTGAATACGCTGAAAGTTTCTGTTGCCCCGGATATCTTCGAGGCTCTGACTTGCAAGGTAGATGTTAAGCCAGTTTTTCAAGAGAGGCTTGTTTTCCTCTATAAGAGCGGCACCTTTTTTTTGGTCCAATTCAGCACTTATTTGCAGTGTTAGTGCCACTCGAATATAGCGAGTGACGCCTGGTTCATTGAGATTTGCCACCACAGGCTCAAAGTCATGGAACCATCCGCCAGAGGCGGATTGTGTTGCACTTAGCCCACCCGTGGCGGGTGTGCCAGTTGGTTCTGCCCCTGCTTGGGTTCCCGCAAGGCGGGGTCCCTCCGCAGGGGCTGCCGCTGGCCCGTTTGAGGGCGGGCTGGCGGACCCGCCAAATAATCGGCCCAGTCCAAAGCCGGCACCGGCGCAAAAAATGACCACAACAGCCATTATGCCTGCCTTCAGCAGGAATTTCGAATTTTTGGAAGGGCCGGATTCTTGTTGCTTTGTGTCATTTTTCTTCTCTGTATTTTTTTCATCTGCCATTTTCTTTTTTGCCTCAGTTATTTTGTTAATAAAATAGGTGTCAGGAGTCAGGAGACAGGAGTCAGAATTTTGTCTTCTGTCTCCTGTTTTCTGTATTCTGTCTTCTGTATTCTGTCCTCTCGATACCGACGTATTTTTTCTCGTAACGTTCGATCGCTGATGCCTAATACCTTTGCAGCTTGCCTCTGATTACCTGCTGTCTGACGCAAGGTATCTAAAATCGCGCGTCGTTCTATCTGGGCCAGCGGTATGCCGCCCAGCCTGCCTTCGGGAGAAATTTCGAATCCTTCGACTTTGCTCAGGACAGGTTTCGAATTTCGAATTTCGAATTTTTCGACGTCCTGTGTTAGCGGCTGAAGTTCATCAAAGAGCCAGGAAACATCAGCTAAGCAAAGGGTTTCGCCGACTCCCAAAATCAGCGACGTCAGCACCACATTTCGTAATTGTCGGACATTGCCGGGCCAATGATATTGGGCAAGAATATCCATCATCGTAGGATCAAGTTTAGTGATGCGGCGCTGTGTGTCACGTGCATAAAGGTTGACAAAATGCCATACCAGCTCAGGCAAATCCTCACGGCGCTGTCTTAAAGGCGGGAGGACCAATCTTACCCCGCTTAGCCGATAGTAAAGGTCCTGGCGGAACCGGCCGAGCTTTACTTCTTCGGCCAAATCTTTATTAGTGGTGCTTATTATTCGAACATTAATCCTGATGTTTTCATTTCCGCCGACCCGTTCAAACTCCTGCTGCTCGAGTATCCGCAATAATTTTGCCTGGAATCTCAAGGGCGTTTCACTGATTTCGTCCAGCAGAAGTGTCCCACCATGCGCCATTTCGAATCGCCCGAGGCGTTTTGTATAGGCGCCGGTGAAGGCACCTTTTTCATGACCAAACAATTCGCTTTCAAGAAGCGAGTCACTTAATGCCACGCAATTGACTTTGATGTATGGTCCCTGGGCCCTTTTGCTTTTGCGGTGGATAAGCAAAGAAATCAGCTCCTTGCCTGTTCCACTTTCACCACTTATTAGAACCGGTGCTGATGTAGGAGCTATTCTTTCTGCTAAATCGACCACTTGAGTCAGTTTTGGGCTTACCCCTACAATCTGATAAAGATAGCGATTGCCATCCTGGGCCGAAGCGGCTATTGAGATACTGTGGTTAGGCAGGAAGGCATCCAACAGAGACTCAATAATCTGGCGATCCAGAGGCTTGATTAGAAAATTACAACAGCCCATGCAAATGGCCTTAACGGCTGTCTGGGCTACCAAACGCAGCACGTCCGTCGTCCATCGTCTGTCGTCCATCGTCTGACGAGTCACGAGGGACGCAGGGGGTTCAGCTATCATAATTACCGGCAATTCCGGTGAATTTGACCTGACCTTGTTAATTAAAAAATTTGAAATTTGAAATTTGAAATTTGAAATTTCTGTTGATAGGCTTAACTTCTCGTTGACAAATACAAGGTCGCAGTTATTCTTCTCGAGAAAGTCAATTGCAGCTTTTTGGTCATCAGCAAGATTTGCGCCAATCCCCTTGCCAGCTAAAATCTCTAACATAAATCGAATTGTCTTAGGATCGTTATCGACTATCAAAACATTCGCTGTATCGTTGCTCCCTCGAATTCGCTCGGAGCCTGCTCTGAGCTTGTCGAAGGGACAAGTCTGCTGATACCTGCCTTCACCCATCTTTGGAGTCCTTTTTAGCTAATTATTTGATTAGTGAATTAGCTGATTAGTTAATTGGTATCTAATTCGCTAATCCACTAATTCGCTCGTTCACTAATTTTGCATTCTGCAATCAGCGTCTGCGGTTTATCGTTCAGATACCAATCAATTAGATTCTGCCTGGCCTTAGCTAAATCAGTCCACGGACAGTTGGGATATTCTGTAATTAGTTGGCTATACATCTTTTTTGCTGCGGGTAAGTCTTCGCCCCGTCCTTCGACAAGCTCAGGATGGTGAGCAAAGTCGAACCACAGACAATTGCCTATTTGAAATAAGATCCAGGCTCGCACCTCCGCCGACATGATATCGTTCGGATCCTTACGATTGAGAGCCTGCTGATAGAACATCGCCGCTTGTTTTAGATGGGAGCTTCGAAACAAAATCTCAGCCAGCTCAAAGACCTTACAAAGTTGGTTCCGTCCTTCGGCGGACTGCGATATACTCTCCAGCATTCGCAAAGTTTTCTCGCTTACCGGCTTGAATTCCATTTCTTTTTCCGTATGTTCTTGCAGCACCGCGGTGACTGATCCGTCGCTCGTCGCCCGGGTCACGGGTCCCGAGTCCCGAGTCACGAGAGAAGGGACAGGCTTAAGCTCTTGATCTTTCGGTTCAAATTTGATGGAGTGGATTTGCGCAATTAAACGCTGAAGCTCATTTCTGTATTTTTTATCCTTTTCGCTTTGAGGAACACTAATCCTGCTTTGCCACAACTGCTGCGCACTCTGGCTAATAAGCGACGTAGGGTGGGCTGTGCCCACCAAAATTAAATCAAAAATTAAAATGCAAAATGCAAAATACTGGATTCTGGATTCTGGATACTGGATACTGGATACTCGACGAGCATCTAACATCGAGCATCTAACATATAGTTTTTTGATTTTTGATATTTGATTTTCTTTTTGCATCCTTTGACCCTTCGGCTGCGCTCAGGGCAAGCTTTTTTTCGCTCAGAAAAGGTTTTCGTTTTTCATTTGTCTGATTGCCTTGGCCATTGGCCCAAAAGAGCCAGAGCTGCCTGGTCATAGTTTTTCTGCCGGGTGTAAGCCGTAGCCAGCAGGTCTGAGGCTTTCTGTTTAATCGGAGCTTTCGGGTCGGAATCTAAAAGCTGCAAGCAAATGGAAATGGCTTGAGAATCTGACCCGAGCTTCAAACATACATCAGCTAATTCGCAGCGGACCTCATGTGCCAACCCATCTGTGGCAGAGGGTTCCAGCAGGACAAGAATTTCACTTAAGTTTTTACGAGCAAGCTGAAGATTTCCTTTGGTGATAGAGCATTTAGCCTGTTCAAAAGATATTTTGGCCTTTAACTGTGGGTCAAGCACATATTCGGCCTTATCACCAAGGACTGCAATAGCTTCATCCACCAGGCCCATAGAACGAAGAACACTTGCTTCCAGAAGTATCATCTCAATGGATTCTTTTTGCGAGAGCTGCCAGGAGTTTGTATTCTCTAATAATTTAAGCGCTTCGACGAAATGACCGAGTTGGATGTGCGTTTTAACCAAGGCTGATACAGTCTCTATATACTCTTGCACCGGCAGTTGGCCGGTAAGCGCAAGTTCAAAAGCATCGCAGGCTTGTTGGGGCAAATCCTGTGCAAGGTAGGTCTTGCCTAAAAGTAAACACGCTAAATAAAAATCTCTATCTGTGTCTCTCTGCGGCGGAGCAAGGGACCCCCGCCCAGCGCTGGGCGGGGAACTAAGATTGATGTATCGGGTTAACCATTTAGCCGCATTTTCATAGTCTTTTTCCTGGTAGAAACATCTGCCAGCTCCAAGTGCAGAAACTTTCTGAGACTGCAAAGAGAAACCGAGATTATAAACTTTGCAATAAAGCCGGGCAGCTTCGGATAAAAGTCCAGCTTTCATGGTAGCATCAGCAAGATGCAAGCAGGCCTGGCCGGAAAATTCGGTGTCAGGATATTGCTCTGTAAGGAGCTTTAAGTCCTCACGGGCACCTAAATAGTCTCGCAGGTTGGCCTTCAGTTTGCTGGAGGCCAAAAGCGCCAATGGTGCCAAAGATGTTCGCGGGTAGCGGTTGGCAACCAATTTGTACTCGGCAATCGCATCGGTTATCTGCCCGGAGTCTTCGGCACCCTGCAAAAGTCCCAGGGCAAAATGAGCATTGCAGATGCGCTTGTCGTCGCCAAAAGTAAGCAGAAATCTCTGCCATAGTGAAACAGCTTCCTGGGCTAGCAGAGCTAAATGCTCCGATAATGAGGCATATTCGGAGGGATTTTGGATTTTAACAGTTCCCCCTGTGTTTAGCCCTGCCACCTGTGGGCAGGGCTTGGCCCCCGGCACAGGTCCGGGGGCTAATCGAGCCAGTAAACCAACGCAACCGGCTGCCGCTGTTACAAATTGCTGCGTTGTTGCAGCCGACATATACAAAGTCACGGGTCTTTTGCGAAGATTAGTATCTTTTTCTGCTTCCAAAGATGACATGCTGTCGCAAGCCCAATGAATATCAAGGTCAGCGTGGGCAGCAAATCTTGCTAACAGCTCCTCAATCGTTGCGCCGTTGCAGTAAACCTCCCAGCGAGGGACTCCGCTTTGCGGTAAGCCAGACGCAAGTTTCTCTGACTGGAGCTGTTGGATTTGTGGGCTAAGGAGCGCGCCGCGCAATTGCTCGCAGCCTTCGCTCAAAAGACGGCGCAGTTCTGCTTCACTTAGGTTTATAAGAGGGTCTGCTTCTGAAGGAGGCGGCCATAATTCTGCAGGGCAGTCTTTATCGGCATCCCTCAGGGACAGGACGTGTCTGGTTACTGATTCGGCGATAAGAAAGTGGCAGTTTTGCTGCATTGATAAAGTCCACTGCCAATCGAAAGTCAATGCACTAATTAAGGCCATCGTCTGGTAAGCTCGCCTTCGAGCATTCAAGTATTGCTCTTTTTGCATTTCGAGCAAGCACAGATGGTAATTGGCAACTGTTCTTACTACAGGATAGTGACTTTGCGAAACCATCCTGAATATTTGGGCAGCCTGGTCAAAATCACCCGTTCCCTCGACCCCTCGACCTGGCTCGGGGCGGGCCCTGCTCGGGACAAGGTTTTTCATACAAAAAGCCATTTTAAGCGCAAGAAAATCCCTTAGCGGGTCCTCTTGGTCGCAGGCGGAGCGAAGCTGGTCATACGCGGCATAAGCTTTATTAAAATCCTTCTGCAGATAGAATGTTTCGGCAGTTTTTAAGGATAGGCCCTCTGTTGGCGGAAATGCAGCTTCTGATGGTTCGGCTTCGCTCACCACAAGTTTTTGGCTCGATGCTTGATGCTCGATACTCGATACTCGATTCTCGATGTTCGATTCTTGACGAGTATCTAGTATCGAGTATCCAGTATCCGGGATCGAGCTCAGCAGCGCATATAGCAGCATTGCCGCAATCAAAACTATACAGCTAACAAGAATTTTCTGGACCATTGAAAGACGCTTGTGCCGGATCGACGTCAGCGGTTCGTCGAGTGTCGTGCGTACGGCGTATTGCGTATTCGTTTCTTCGCACCCCACACCAATTGTCCCGTTGTGTGAGACCCAGCCTTCCTTTGAGTTTGGTTCCTGGTTTTGGCTCAATTGGTGCGGGGCAGATAAGTTGTTCTGGTCTTCCGCCAGAGGTGGATGCTGCGGCTCGGCCTTCGCCGAGACCAGACCCGCCTTTGGTGGGTCGGAACTCTTCTCTCGGGTCCGCGTTTTGCGGTCCACAGGACACCTGTCGGTGGAATGCGTGACAGTAGCTTGTCGCTTTTTTTTAGCCATGGCTTCTTAGTAAGCATAGCAATAATTGTGCCAAAGCCGGGCGCGAGGAGTAGCTTGGTTGTATCTACCCACTTTCAGTTGAAAATCTGGCTTCGTTGCCCTTTATTGAGCGGCTTGCACTTGAAAGAGAGTACCCAAATGTCAGGATTCTATACGAGCCGACAGTTTTTCTGACAGAAATCTTGCCAATCACTAAAAGCGAGCTAACGATTTAGGCTATCAGATTATCAGGTTACCAGGTAGGGGGTATCAGGTTATCAGGACATCAGTTTTTTTATCCTGATACCCTGATCTTCTGGTACCCTGCACCCCGATTTCCTGATCTTCTGATATCCTCCCTTTAGGCACTTCTTCCTGAGGAAGCAGGAGTGGGGTCCCAAATATGCGAATCCGGCTCGACTGAGTTCGCCGAAGTCTTTTTGATATTGTACTGCTTGACCTTGGCGTAGAGGGTTGCTCTGGTTATGCCCAGAAGTGCAGCGGCTTGGGTTTTCTGCCAGCCGGTTTCCTGCAGCGCCCGAGCGATCAGCTCACGTTCGGCCTTGGACAGCGAGAAATCCTTGATGTGTCCCCGCACCAATTGTTGCTCGTCGAAAGTTCCTTGCTTAAAAGAGTCAGAAAATGTATGCGAAGGTTCAATTGGTGCGGGACTCATGACGGACTCGGTGGGCTCTATTACAATACTGCTAAGGCCGATTTTGTCCGTTGTTTCCAACAGTATAGCCCTATCAATAACATTACGCAGTTCTCGGACGTTGCCCGGCCAATCGTGTTTCTGCAAGGCCTCGATAGCTAATTTCGTTAGGCTGGTTATCGAGCTATTTTTTTCCGGACAAATAGTTGAGGTTTTAAGGAAATAATCCGCCAGCAGCGGAATGTCTTCTCTTCGATCAGGCGATTTTAGGGGGGCAATAATAACAGGACAGATGGCCAAACGGTAATAAAGATCGCGTCGGAAGCGATGGGCTTTCATCTCCGTATATAGATTGCGGTTGCTTGAGGCTATAATCGTAGCGCTGCAGGTGATATTTGTGACACCGCCAACCTTTCGGAAGGTTCTTTCCTGAAGGACCCGCAGCAACTTGGCCTGCAGGTCCAGCGGCATTTCACTTATCTCATCAAGGAAGGCCGTACCCGCACCAGCCAGCTCTAAAAGGCCCGTTTTGTCACGGTCGGCCCCGGTAAAAGAGCCTTTGACGTGACCAAAAAGCTCGCTTTCTAATAGATTAGCCGTCAAAGCCGCACAATTTATCGCTACAAACTGCTCGTTCGGATGCCTTAAAATATGTATGGCCTTGGCCGCCAGCTCTTTACCTGTGCCTGTTTCCCCTATTATTAAAACCGGATTGCATCGGCTGGCAGCAACCAGCCTAATCATTGCGAGGGTTTTGACGAAGGCTCGGGATCGGCCAACCATGCAGACAGAGGCGGCAAAATCGTCGGCAAAAAAGACACTGGTGTATATTTGCGAGCCAACGACCTTAGATTTTTTTATCTGGCTTACAATCTGCTGGAGCCGACCGTAATCCTGGCTGCCCCGCAAATAATCGCAGGCTCCCATCTGTATGAATTCTATGGATGAGCCGGCACTATTTTCATCGTTGCCGACTATTACCGCGGGGATATCTATAAAGTTTTCAGTCGCAACATTGAGAAATTCACGGATATGGCTTGGGCTAAAGCGATGGTCGAAAAGAATTAAATCAGGATTGACTGTTTTGACGATGTCCAAGGTTTCAGCCAGGTCATCAGCTACAAAAACTTCCTGGCTGACCTGCTGAGCTAATTGTTGAACTTCAGCTTCCCTGCTTACTACAACAATTCTGCGTAAACTCATTTTATTATTCTAAAAGCATAAGCATTATCCCCCACTTTAGGTCCCCGCAAAGCGGAGCTTGTAAATGGTAATTGGAAACTGGTAATCACCAATCACCAATTACCAATCGCAAAGTCGATACCCGACAAATCGACAGATATGCGGAATCAACTTTAATTTTTTATGGGACGGGGTTGTCCAGCGTTCGTCGTCCGTCGTCCAGTGTCCGACGAGTCACCCCTGCTGCTGCAGGGGCAAGCTTGCCCCCGTGGAAACGGGGGGCGAGAATCAAAAAGCCAAACTGGTAGCAAGACCATACCAATTCTTATAGGACCAGGGCCATAACTAAAAGTGAGCTAAAGTGCCTAAAGTGAGCTAAAATGCGTTTTTCGTTTATCGGTTGCGATACTGTTTTTCGTTTTTCGTTTATCGGTTGCGCAACTCGTCACGGTTATGTTACACGTGTGACGTTTTACGAAACCCCGCCTGCCGGACGGGCAGGGAGCAGCGCAACCGCAACCGTTTAACGAATTTTAGGCACTTTAGGCACTTCAAATTTTAGGCACTTCCCCGCGGGGCCGGCAAAATTTTTCCTGTGGGCCGGAAGATTTATCCTTTGTAGGGTGTGCTCCGCACACCAAAGAAGAAATGGTGGGCACAGCCCACCCTACATCTAATGTCTTTATAAGAAAGAAGTTATAGTCATAAGAATCTGGGCCGATCCTGACATGGCACAGCAATTGCTGCTCAGGATTTGGCGTTTGCGCCGCGGCGGACTACGATTTTGAGTCCGCCAGAGGCGCTGTTAACAGTTTTTTAGTTCTCGGTTTTTAAGAAGGTAAGGACGTATGAATCCGCTATCAGCGATAGTGACAGCAAGTGACATCCAAATGGATTATATGAGACTTTTGGTAGCTCAACTGCAAAATCAGAATCCGCTGGAACCATTAGACAATAACGAGATGGCTTCTCAGCTTGCGCAGTTCTCACAATTGCAGCAGCTGGAGACCATAAACCATAGCTTTGCCAGAGTCCTTACTAATGCCTCCCGGACTTATGCCGCTTCGTTATTAGGTAAGGATGTTTCATTCCTTGCAGAAACACAGACAGGTGCCATAGAGACTCAAAATGGTAAGGTTGAGCAAGTCTATAACGATGTTGATGGTGAAATCTTTTTGATGGTAGGCGACCGTGCCATCAGATTGGAAGATGTGCTATCGGTAAAACAATAACAAAAAATTGGTAACTGGAAACTGGTAACTGGTAATTACCAATTACCAATCACCAATTACAAATTACCAATTACCAAAATAAGGAGAATTAAAAATGAGTTTTGCACTATCAGCAGGAGTTACCGGGTTACAAGCATTTCAAAAAATGCTCGACGTTGCTGGTAACAACTTAGCCAATGTCGATACTACCGCTTATAAGACCAGCAGAATAACCTTTTCGGAGCTATTGAGTGAGACGATAAAAAAAGCGTCACAGCCGACTGCGAATGTCGGCGGCACCAACCCACAACAGATGGGTAGTGGCGTTGCAATAGCCAGTATATCTCCCAATATGTCGCAGGGCAACATCGTAAATACGGGCAACCCTTTGGACTTGGCGATAGAAGGAGAAGGCTATTTTGTGCTGAATGACGGGCAACAAAATATCTACACTCGTGCGGGTGTGTTCGCCGTTGATGCAGACTCGAATTTGGTTGACCCTGCTACCGGCTGTCTTGTTCAGCGTATCGGTCGGACCGGGGAAGCTGACGGCTTCCAGACCCCTGGCGATAGTAATGTCCATGTGCCTTACGATGCCGCTATGTCGGCCAACAGTACATCACAAATAAAGGTGGCCGGCAACCTAAGTGCCGATGCGACATTCGTTGATGGGCCACAAACACAACTTATCAGTTCAAATATATCCTACACTACTAACAACGGCACAGTAGCTACTTTAGCCACCCAGATCGATCAGCTTGACCAATTCAGTGGAGGTTCCGGCACAGGCGGCGAGCTCGATGTCGGCGAGTCGGGAACGATTACTATCGCAGGTTTCAATCCCGACGGCACCGCATTTAGTAGTGGCCTGACATTTACTGTCAACCCTGATACGACACTGGGGGACCTTATTACTCACTTGAATAGTAATGTTCTTACCGGTTCATCTGCGTCTTTGGTCAATGGTCAAATCCGCATAACCGACAATAGCAGCGGTTACAGCAAGACCGACATAACGCTGTCGTACGCCGGTGATGGGCAGCTTTCCACGCCGGGGTTTTTTGAAATATTGTCTGTGGGTGGAGAGGAGGTCAAAAACGTTAGTATTACGATTTTTGACTCTCAGGGTGGTAGGCATGTTCTCACCGGTGCATTTGTGCGGACAGATACACCAAATATATGGGATATGGTATTGACCTCGATTACAGGCGATATCCATCAGATAACGCCAGAAAACCGGCGGATCGAAAATATAACTTTTAGTGCGAGCGACGGCTCCTTCGCCGGACTGACTGGTTCGGATTTGTCACAATTTGTAATAACGTTTTCACATGATACTGTAAACCCACAAATCATAGAGATATGGATGGGCGCCGTGGGCAAAATGGACGGCTTGACCCAGTTCAAAGGAAGCTCTACTGCCGTAGCAAGAGAGCAGGACGGCTATGAAGCAGGTAGGCTTGCCACCGTCTCAGTCAATAACGAAGGAATAGTCATAGGTGCCTTCTCTAACGGTATCAAGAAAAACATCGCCACCCTACAGGTAGCGTTATTCCAGAACACATCAGGTCTGGAAAGTGTCGGCGGCAGCTACTTTATTCCTTCGGCTAACTCCGGCGGGGCGGTAGCTACCCAGGCCCTGACCGGTGGTGCCGGCTCCATTCATGGAGGAGCACTGGAAAAATCCAACGCCGATGTGGCAACTGAATTTGTTAATTTGATTCAAGCCCAAAATGGTTTTCAGGCCAATGCCAGAACCATCAGGGTCGCCAACGATATCCTGCGGGAGCTGAGCAACCTTATCAGATAGTTACAAGGGATTCTCGATGCTGGATACTCGATACTCGTCGAGCATCGAGCATCGAGTATCGAGTATCAAAAATGGCTAAGGTTATCATAGAAGGGTTAAATACAATTCTTCTGGCACTGACGCCGATAGAGCGGTGGCAGGCCGCAAGGCAGCTTGACTCTTACTTTACGGCTGAGCGCTGGTTTACTCTCATTACTGTGGCTGTCTTGATTAGCCTTATCGCGCTGTTTTTGTGGGTTAGCTACAAACGAGCGGCGGAGGAACGAAAGATCGCTGAGCGATTGTTTGTTAATTACGCTGAAAGAGTGGGTCTAAGCGCACACGAGCGCCAAATCCTGCTGGAGGTTGTAAGGGCGAGCAGGCTCAAACGAAAAGATGCTATTTTTACTCTGAAGGATGCTTTTGACCGCGGAGCCACCAGGCTAATAGAGCAGAGTCTCAGTGCGTCGCTCCCCTCGACTCTGCTCGGGGCAGGCTTTGCTCGTCGCTCGTCGCTCGTCGCACGGGTCACTCGTCTCGGCGAAGGCCGCAGCCGGAGCGGGACGGGTCACCAGCGACGAGTCACGAGTTGTGAGGAGAATGAACGGCTAAGGGCCGATCTATCTTTCCTGCGTGAAAAGCTCGGCTTTCTACCGCCTAACTTAGCTGGCTTACCAGCAAAACCAAAAAGACTAAGCAGCAGGCAAATCCCTGTAGGTAGAGAACTTCATATAACACCTTGTAAAACTCGCGACTCAGCTGGTATTGAGTCCACCGTTATAAAAAACGATGACATGGAGCTTACTCTCAAATTGGCCAGGCCGTTAAAAAGTGAGCTGGGCGAGTACTGGCGTGCGCGTTTTTACTTTAGCGCATCAGCTTGGGAGTTTGACAGTTCTGTCCTCCGCTGTGAGGGTGACATATTAGTTTTGAACCATAGTGATAATGTACGGTTCATTAATCTGAGACGTTTTCTGCGTGTCCCGGTGAATAGACCAGCCTTCGTTGCGCGTTTTCCATTCACAACTCCCCTGCTTTCTTGCGAAGGCGAGAATGGGGGCTGGGGTCCCCCGGAATTTGTCCCGGCGGTTGTTACTGAGCTGGCCGGTCTTAGCTTGCGTTTGGACGTTCCGTTAGAAGTAAAGATAGGTGAGAGAGTGTTAGTAATATTTAAGTCGGGATCGAAAATAATGGAAGATGTAGCTTCGGTCAGGCACACACAAGCTATAAAAAATGGTTTCTCAATAGCGGCTGAGCTGATAGGGCTTAGCGACTCAGACGTTAATGAGCTGGTCTGTGCTACCAACGCCGCAGCACAGCAAACAGAAGACAGAGGACAGAGGACAGAGAACAGAGGACAGAATTTCCGTCTTCAGGCTTCAGGCTTTAGTGCGGGGCAAGGAGCTTAAATGGCAGAGACGACCACACAAATTAGTTCAAGCATCGACGCGTTAATGCGTGAATTCGACATCATTACGCATAATCTGGCTAACGTAAGCACCGCCGGATACAAACGTATATGCAACGCGTTTTCAAAAGTCCTTGAGGCACAAGAAGCCTCGTCAGAGAACTATACTCCTGGGAATATTAATTTAAATTCGGCTTTAGATTTTTCACAAGGCAATCTGGTCGAGACAGGCCGGCCGCTGGATTTGGCACTTGCAGGTCGTGGATTCTTTGTGATAGAGACACCCGATGGGCCGCTTTACACTCGCCATGGGATATTCCACATAAACCAAAATGGTCAGATTGTGGATTCCGATGGAAGGCTTGTAGCAGGCCAAGGCGGGCCCATCACCATACCGAGCAGCGTGGGGCTCTGGGAGCTAAATGTCTCAACCGATGGCACTATCAGTGCACAGGGGACAACCATAGGCAAATTTAGATTTGTTGATTTTGGAGACAACGAAAGCAAACTCATACCGGTCGGCGCGAGCTGTTACTCTGTTGCAACTCCGACTGAGGGCGAAAAGGATATACAGCCGGTTGCGGCTGAAAACATAATTGTAAAACAGGGCTACCAAGAAGCCTCCAACGTTAAGATAGTGGACGAGTTAGTAGATATGATATTAGTAGCTAGGCTTTACGAAGCAAATATGAAGCTGCTCTCATCTCAGCAGGAAATCTCCAGCAGTATTATCGGTGTAGCAATGGGCTAAAGTTTGGTAATTGGTAACTGGTAACCGGTAATTACCAATTACCAATTTCCAATTACCAATATTAAAAGGAGAAAAATTATGTTAAGAGCCTTTTCCACCGCAGCAACGGGTATGACGGCCCAGCAGATAATGATAGATGTTATCGCCAATAACCTCGCTAACATCAATACCACGGGTTTCAAACGCAGTCAAATTAACTTTCAGGATTTGCTTTATGTAAAGATGATAGAATCTGGCATCGAGGTAGCCTCTGGCATAAATTCTCCCGGCGGTCTGGAAGTAGGCAGCGGGGTACGGGCCGCATCTACATTAAAGGTTTTTAGCGCGGGTGAATTTGAAAACACCGGTCGAAAACTCGATATCGCTATTAGAGGTGACGGGTTCTTGCAGGTAACTTTGCCAAATGGCGACCTAAGGTACACCCGTGACGGAGCGCTGCAAATAAATGCCGATGGGCAATTGGTAACCACCACCGGATATTCAATAGAGCCGGCTATTACCGTTCCTACGGATGCTGTCTCCATCGATATCGGAAAGGATGGAGGTGTTAACGTTGTTGATGCTGCGGGAACCTCATCAGTTGTCGGCACTATCCAGTTGGTCCGATTTCCTAATCCATCGGGTCTGGCGAATGAAGGAGATAACCTGCTTTCCACAACCGAAGCGAGCGGCACGCCTACGACCGGCACGGCGGGAGAAGGTGGCTTCGGAACTATCCAGGCGGGTTTTCTGGAGAAATCCAATGTCCAGATGGTAACTGAGCTGGTGAACCTAATAACCGCCGAACGAGCATACGAAGTAAACTCTCGCGCAATAAAGGCAGGGGACGATATGCTCCGAACGGCGAACAATATTGTTCAATAAGGATCGCTATGAAAATTAAATTGGTTAATATCATCATAGTTATTTGCCTGATTTTTGATTCTCGATTCTTGATGCTCGATGCTCGATGCTCGACAAGCGTCGAGGATCCAGTATCGAATATCGAGATTTACCTGCCGAGAGAAGTTACAATCGAGGATAGTTCCTTAAAATTGGGTCAGGTTAGCATAATGCGGGGCAGCCAAGAGCTTTCCGAGCAGGCAAGCGAAATCACGTTAGGGCGGATTTCGGTGCCCGGTCAAAAAATCGTTATCGACAGGTCAACTATCCTGAGCAGATTGGCCTGCAACGGAATCCCCGCCTACAAAGTGACATTGACCGGCGCAGAAAAAATAACGGTAAAAAAGCAGCACCAAGTTATAAAGGGGAGCGAATTTGTTGAGCTGGCAAGTGAATTTCTGAAAAAAAATTCGCCTGAGGGCTCAGTTTGCCAAATAGACCCACTATGGATACCAAAAGATTTAATCTTATCCGGGCCCAGTTGTGATGTGAAACTATACCCACGCTTGGTTAAAAGCGGCGCAAGAGATCAAGCTAAAGTTCAGATTACGGTGCTTACCCCCGAGCCAGTCGGAGGTGGCAAAGAGATAGCCGAGCGTGAAGTTACTTTCCGCTTGAGGTACAATCATCGTGTGGCGGTGACTTTGGCTGATATTGCCGCAGGTGCGGTCATCGGCCCTGAAAACGTAAAGATAGAAAAAATCGAGGCAAATTTCCCTGAACCTGAAAATTGGAGCCCTCCTTATGGGCTTATCGCCAGACGGGCCCTGCCGGCAAATACTGTGATTCGTCCGGACATGGTAGGCCCTGCTGATTCCGTCCGCCAGAGGCGGATTGAGCGCAACGAAACAGTTATCATTCAAATTGCAAGGCCGGGGCTTCTGGTCACAGCTTTGGGAAAAACTATGCAAAAAGGCCAAGCAGGTGAATATATAAAAGTGAGAAACCTGGACTCGCAACGAATAATTTTAGCGAAGGTCAATGAAGATGGAACCGTGGAACCAATTTTTTAGGACCCCACGTGGAACGTGGGGCTAAATCCGCCGAAGGCGGATAAATATTTAGCCCCGCAATTGGGACCCCGCTTTGCGGGAACCTATTGCGGGGTTGGAAAAGGAAAAAAATGAACAAAAGAATAATCCTGGTGTTTATCGTAGTAGTTTTTATTCTCTGGGAGGCTTCCTGCTCACAAGCCGGTTCTATCTGGGCCAAGAGGGACAAGGATATGAAAGACCTGTATGCCGATGACATAGCCCGTAACATAGGTGATATACTGACCATCAAAATCACTGAGGATAGCAAGGTCGATAACAAAGCAAAAAGAGATCTGAAGAAGGAGACCGACCGCTCAAGCTCCTTTGACGGAAAACTGAATATTGACCATATCCTGCCGAGCATACCTGGTTTTACTATGAATGCTGAAACTAATAATGAGCTGACCAGCAAAGCCGATTACAAAGATGAGCGCAGCTTTGTCGATCGCGTCACCGTAGTGGTTGTGGATGTCCTGCCAAACCGCAATCTCGTGGTTACGGGGACGCGTCACCGTAACATCGCAGGCGACATACAAACCATTGAGATAAGCGGCATAGTCAGGCCCAGCGACATCGCGTTTGATAACACAGTCAAGAGTGAACAGGTGGCAAACTTTCGTATTGAGACCAAACATAACGGTGTCGCAGCACCATATACAAGGCCAGGCTGGCTTGGCCGAGTGTTCGATATTCTTTGGCCATTCTGACACGGACTAAACACTGACTTTAACAAAGACTGACACGGACTTTTATAAGGAATTTCGATTAATGACAGGAACAAGGACACTTTTAGTTTGTGCGGTTTTAACCTGTGCACTGTTGGCCAGTGTAGGGCAAGGTGAGCGAATTAAGGATATTGTTGATATTGGTGGCCTTCGCGGCAATCCGCTTACCGGCATCGGATTAGTTATAGGTTTAGCCGGCACCGGCGATACCACCCTGCCCTCCAGACAAATGCTAACGAATATGCTTCGAGAGGCTGGGGTAATTCTTACTCCTACTGACTTGACCGGCGGCAATGTGGCTATCGTTATGGTTACCGCCGAGCTGGGTCCTTTTGCTCGAAGCGGCTCACGCATCGATGTTGATGTCTCGGCGATAGGAGATGCCAAGAGCCTCCAAGGCGGAATGCTTGCGCCGACACCGTTGGAAGGCCTTGATGGCCAGGTTTATGCTGTTGCCCAGGGTGGTATCTCAATTGGCGGCTGGATGGCAGCAGGCCAAACCGCTTCCATTACTAAAAACCACCAGACGGTGGGGCGAATCCCCGATGGCGCGATAATAGAAAAGCAAGAATTAGCTACGTTTGTCGAATACATCGCCGGTCAAAGATTTATCACGTTTAATCTTAGAAACAGCGATTTTTCAACCGCCCAGCGGATCAGCAAAGTTGTTAACCAAGCATATCCAAATAGTGCAGTGGTAGTCGATGCCGGCACTATCAGAGTCAAAGTTCCCAGTGAAATCGGCGAAACTCGTGACTCGTCGCTCGTGACCAGTGACCCGAGCGACGAGCGACAAACTTTGGCTGGTTTTATTGATGATATTACAAAGCAGGAAGTGACAGTTGATGTCCCTGCGGTGGTGGTTATTAACGAACGAACCGGTACCATTGTGGTAGGAGAAAATGTCGGCGTCTCGGCAGTGGCGATTTCCCAAGGCGGCCTGGTGGTAAAAATCAAAGAAACTGCAATAGTCTCTCAGCCGCCCGCAGCACCTTTCTCCGATGCGGGCACGACAGTAGTCATTCCGGAGACTATTCCTGATGTCCAAGAGAAGGATGGATATTTGATTCCTGTCTCACGAGCAGTTACCGTCTCGGAGGTAGCTTCGGCTCTGAATGCGATAGGAGCGACACCGAGAGACCTGATAGCAATATTTAATGCCCTGAAAAAGGCAGGTGCTCTTCAGGCCAAGCTGGTGATAATGTAGGAGCAATTTTAATGGATATTCTTGATACTGGATACCGGATACCGGATACCGGATACTCGATACTCGACGAGCATCGAGCATCGAGCGTCGAGCGTCGAGAATCGAGAGAGCAAGTTGCCAAAGATTTTGAATCGGTTTTAATCAACAAGCTGCTGGATGAAATGAAAAACACTATCGGGGACTGGGGCTTTGAAAAAGATGGAATTTGCAAACAGGCGCAGGGAATATTTTGGTTATATTTAGCCCAAGATATTGCAAACCAGGGTGGCTTGGGATTGTGGAAGGACATATACGAATTTTTAACCAACAATAAAAGTGCCTAAAGTGAGCTAAAGTGCCTAAAGTGAGTTAAAATGCGTTTTTCGTTTATCGGTTGCGATACTCGTATCGTTTATCGTCATACGTTAGACGTAACCGTGACGAGCCGCGCAACCGCAACCGTTAAACGAATGTTAGGCACTTTAGTCACTCTAAACTTTAGGCACTTCAAGAGTAAGAATGTATGAATGCGACAGTAATTGCAGTACAGGATAAAGTAAATGAGCTGCTGGCCGTTCTGGATAAGGATATCCAGCATATCCAGGACAGTTTATCTTGGTTAAATGAGCTACGCAGCCTGGTCATCAAGCGAGACGATGCAGCCCTGAGCAAACTACTGCAAAGTATCCGGGCCCAATCAGATAGTTATGTTAGCAATGAGCAACAACGCCAATCCCTGCGAAAGGATTTAGCAAATGCTCTTGGCTGCCGGGTTGACCCCGTTAGAGAACCCCGCTTAGAAGATTCCGGTCTCCAAGAAAAATCCTCTAACGGGGTTGAACAAGTAACTCTGTCCAGACTCGCCTCTATACTGCCAGAAGAAAAAAAAGCTCAGGTAATCGATATAAAGACAAAACTTAGAGCATTGGTTGAGCAGCTCAAAAAAGAACATTTAAGCACCTCACTGCTTTTGTCAGACTGCGCCAGGTTCAACAATCTACTACTTCGGGCCGTTTTCGACCTTGGCAAGACAGGGACAGTCTATTACAGTCCCAATGGTGTAGCCAAACGACCCGCACTTGGGCGCAATTCTGCTTTTGTTAGTTTGCGCCTTTGATAAATGGTAGCTGGTAACTGGAAATGGTTCGACTTTGCTCACCATCCTGAGCTTGTCGAAGGACTGGTAGTTACCAATTACCAATTTGACCGGTTATCAATCACTAAGAGGAAAAAAGATGCAGAATTATTCCATAGCGATGAGCGGCCTTGACGCAGCTCAGACGGCCCTTGACATAATCGGCAATAATATTGCCAATGCGGCTACCGACGGCTACCACCGTCAGAGAATAAATCTTACTCCTGCATACTCGTCGCAAGTAGGCTCGGTTCTGTTGGGAGGAGGTGTCGACGTTGCCAGCATCACCAGAATAATCGACACCCTTGTTGAACTGGAGATTCTCCGGCAGCAATCTTCGACACAAGCGATTTCGCAGGAGCTTGTCACGCTGCAAACTGTCGAAAACGCCTTCGGAGAGCTTTCAGCCGGCAGCAGTTTGAGTGTAATAATAGACGAATTTTTCAACGCATTGCAAGACCTTAGTGCTCACCCCTCAGAGATTATTTGGCAAACCCAAGCTGTAACTGCTGGTCAGAATCTGGCTGGCCAATTTAGAACATTAGGAGAATTCTTGGCCAGGTTGGAAACTCAGATTACCTTAGAAGCGCAAAATACCGTTGAGCGGATTAATACGCTAATAAACCAGATTGCCGAGCTCAACGGCAATATAGAAAGAGCGGAAATCGGTGAAGGGCAGGCCAACAACTTACGGGACCAGAGAGATCAGCGCATAACAGAGTTGTCTGAACTGATTGGGATAGAGACCCAGCAGCGAGAAGACGGTGTAGTTGATGTCGGTATTGCTGGAATACCGGCAGTGGTGGGCCCATCTGGCACTTTCTTAGAGGTAGGTCTGACAGAAAACCAGCAGCTTGGTATTTCGCCCGCCGGCGTGCAGAACTATACCACAAATGTACAAGGCGGACGCCTCGGTGGGTTATTATCATTGAAAAATGAGCTTGTCGCAGAAATTCATAATGACCTGGATGCCTTAGCTCGGGCGATAATACAGCAGGTAAATCAATACCATGTTCAAGGAGTAGGTTCCGAGGGTTCATTCAGCGAGCTGACCGGCTGGAGGATGACAAGTGAAAGTCTTGCTGATTTCGACCCCTCTGTAAACGACGGCAAAATATATATAAGAGTTATCAATACCAGCACGGGCCAGATAACACGCCATGAAATTAACATTAATGCCTCGACCGATTCACTGAGCACCATAGCCGATAGCTTCTCGGCCATTACCGGCTTAAGCGCTTCTGTGAATTCTTCTAAGCTGCATATCCAGGCCGATACAAACTATAAATTTGATTTTCTGCCTGTCGTTTTGCCAACGCCAACGGCAAGCAATCTGACCGGAGCATCACCACCAGCTATATCCGTATCGGGTATTTACCAAGGCAGCGAGAATCAGACCTTTACGTTCACCGTAATAGGTAGTGGGCAGGTCGCCAACGGCAATTTACAGCTCGAAGTCAAAAATGGCTCTGATGAGGTTGTCACCACCCTGAACATTGGCGCCGGCTATGCAGCAGGTGATAAGCTCGATATAGGCAACGGAATCAAAATATCGCTTAGCACCGGTGATTTAAATGCAGCAGACACCTTCGGAGTCGATGCGTTTGCTAATACCGATACTTCTGGGGTGCTCTCTGCGGTAGGAATCAATACTTTTTTCTCCGGCAGCAGTGCGACAGATATGGCGGTTAGCTCTAATCTAATCAATTCGCCGGGGCAGATAGCGACGGCCCTTTCGACCGAACTGACCGACAATGCCAATGCTCTGCGGCTGGCAGGGGTGAAGGACCAAGCTATAAGTAGTTTGAACGGGATGACACCCGGAGAGTTTTATCACCGGCTGATTGCAAATCTCGGTCAACAAATCTCCATCAAACAAACACGCCAGGACAACCTCGAGATTATGGTTCAAAACCTTGCCGATAAGCAAAGCGAGATAAGCGGCGTCGATATCAACGACGAAGCTGCCCAGATATTGGTTTTCGAACAGATGTTTCAGGCAGTAGCTAAATATCTGGCCGCGGTTCAATCATCGATTATAACTATTATGGAAATAATATAGAGAGAATACAGAATACAGAATACAGAAGACAGACTTCTAACCTCTGTCCTCTGACTTCTGACATCTGACTTGTGAATTATATGAGTGGTTCGTTAAGCAGTATTTACGATAATATTAGCTTGGCTTTGTATTTGCACAGCCGGGCCATGGCTCGCCTACAAGAACAAGCCTCTACCGGGGCAAGGATAAACCGGGCCTCTGATGACCCATCTTCGGCATATCAGATTTTAGGGCTTAACTCTCAGCAAAGGCGACTTTCAAATTATATAGACAATCTGTCAGAGATGGTCAATACACTTGCGGTTACCTCGACCATAATTGGGGACATGACGTCAGAGATCACGGAGGCCAAAACTCGTCTGACTCAAATTACCGGCAGCCTTTATGGCGAGATGGGACGACAAAGAATTGCAGATGGAATCAACGAAATACTCGAACAGATGGTTTCATTGGCTAATACTAAACATGCCAGCCAATACCTGTTTGGAGGGAGCAACACAACCTCGGCGCCCTATGTTGTGCAGCGCACTAATGGACAAATTACCAGTGTAACTTACCAAGGTAGTGCTGAGGATCGAAATATAGAGGCTGCTCCAGGATTAAAATCGTCAGCCTTTTATATAGGTGATGATATATTTCGCTCTAACAACCGCGGCACCCCGATTTTTCTGGGCGAAACCGGCTCGCAGTCCGGCACAGGGACATCCAGTGTTACCGGTGACGTATGGCTGACCATAATTCACGACGGCAGCAATTATAAGCTCTCTATCGACGATGGAGCAAGCTATGTAACCGTGCCGGCCGGCGGGGATACCAACCAAGCCATAACCGATTCGCGAACCGGCAGAATTCTATATGTTGACAGCACGCAGATAAACAGCACCGGGGTCCAGATGGTAAGCGTACCCGGAACTTACGACATATTCAACACCCTGATCAGTATTCGAGATATACTGAAAAATGAAAGGGGACTTTCTGATGCTCAATTGCAAGAGCTGCTTAATAATTCGATAAATTCACTGGACGAGATACACAGTTTACTGGTGCAAACCGAAGTTTCCGTGGGGTCAAAAATTGGATTCTTAGACAACCTTAAAGACACTCTTAACAATCTAAAATATAACACAGAGGATGAGGCAACCAGTTTGCAGGAAGCTGACATCGCCCAGGTAGCTATGGATCTTTCTCGTCGTGAGATTCTATACCAGATGTCGTTATCAGTAGCTGGGAAACTTATGTCTATGTCATTGCTGGATTTCATCAAATAAGCACCGAGCAGGAAGAAAATTAAATATCAAAATGCAAAATTCGTAAGCGTTCAGGCAGATTTGGCTAAAGTGGCCGATGCTTTTATTAACGATGGAGCAGCAATACAATCCAAATGACAGCGACACGCATCACGCAGATATTCAATAATACTCCGCTCCTGCAAGCG
>Ga0315314_1000606_pt1 | contig 37680 bp, 43 predicted proteins | sample TDP9_MG_FD_203631 | JGI IMG/M metagenome (GOLD analysis project Ga0315314, IMG submission 203631) | Freshwater sediment microbial communities from Lake Towuti, South Sulawesi, Indonesia - TDP9 | ecosystem: Environmental > Aquatic > Freshwater > Lake > Sediment | place: Indonesia: South Sulawesi... | reverse complement strand
GGTTCACACCTATAGCCAAGACTCTGCAACTGCGATGATCGCCGATTGTAACGTATTGGTTAGGATTTTCGGGATCCGGGAAGACCCTGGGATATTCATATATTGTGGTCTCCAGGATTAGGCGAGGGTCGATCTTGGTGATGCCTCGCATTAGGGCCAGATCGGATATGAGTGAATTGGGAATCATGTACTTCTGTTCGAGGTAGTTGATCGACTTTGCTTGTCTGGGTTCGAAGAAACTCGACAGTAGGTTTGTGTAATGTTCGGCCATTTCGGGTTCAGCGATTAGGATAATATCCTTCCCGATCGCTCTTTCAACATATTTCTGAGTGGTTTCCTTGGCAACGATCCCTCCGAAAATTGACAGCGTCATCAAGGCTAAGATAACGGAAAGGCAAACTGCAATCTGAACTGTTTGAGACCTCCTCCTTGCAAGGGCTCTGAGGGCTATCTTAACTGTGAATCCGAGCTTTGGTGGAATCCGCGATCCAGATTTGTAGGTGGTTCTGAGAGGAAAGATTTGAGACAGCGCGTCAACCGGCTTTGTCCGGATCGTTCTAATGATCTGCTGAATCCCCAGAATGAGGGAGAGGGATGTAAACAGAAAGAAGATTAGAACGAGTATCCAAGGGTTTATTGGCTTAGGCTGAACATGGAAGCCAACCGTGTCCAATAGCCAAACCGAGACAGAGTTTGCGATTACTCCTGAGATTGTTCCAAGGAAACAACCCGCAAGAGTGATCAAACAAAGCTCGACTGCAAAGTGGGCGAAGACCATGTCGGTAAGGCATCCGACAGCTTTCATTAAGCCTATGTCTCGCATGCGCTCCGAGATCATGATTGCTATTAGGAAGGATGTGACTAGAACTCCTGCTGCAGAGTTCAGAAGCGCAACTATGAAGATGAATCTGGATAGAACTGTTGATAGCCCCTCAGTCAGCCTCCCACTCGTGGCGAAGATAAGCTCTGCGCCAAGATTCTCGCCAAACAGAGTGAAGAAAACAGTCATAGCGACGCAGACGGCCAAGGTCACGATTGTTGGGAGGGTTTGAGCTTTTCTCCTCATGAGATCCCTAATCGGAAAATCATCCATGACCATTTGAGACTATCCTTCCATCCCTCATGTTCAATGCCCTATCAGATAGGCGTATCACACGTCTGTCGTGTGTTGCGACGATCACGGTTTTCTCGCCTTTTAAACTCTGCAGGATGCGGATGATCTTGAGACCCGTGTTAAGATCCAGATTCGCGGTTGGTTCATCAGCGAGGATGAGCGGAGGGTCGTTAGCGAGAGCTCTAGCGAAGGCGATGCGCTGTAACTCGCCTCCGCTGAGCTGGGCGGGAAAGTGATCAGATCAATCCGTCAGGCCGAGAAGGTCAAGCAATTCGCTCGAACGTTTCGTGATCTGTTCATCGGACCAACCAGCAAGTTGCATGGGGAACACCATGTTCTCTAGGACCGTAAGTGTTGATATCAGGTTATAGAGCTGGAAAACGTACCCAACATGAGTACAACGAAAGGTCGCTAAGAAATCTTCATCATATTTTGCCAGGTTGTGTCCGAAGACTATGATTTCGCCATCAGTCGGTTGATCAAGTCCGCCAATGATGTTTAGCAGAGTTGTCTTCCCAGCGCCTGAAGGTCCATGCACCGATACGAATTCGCCTTCCCTGATCTCAAGGTCTAAGCCCCTGAGCGCATCAACCCTCAATCCACCCATCTTATACTCCTTACGAAGGGATGATGCAAATACGGCTTGATTGGCTTTCATAGGTAGGGTCGTTTCACTCACACCAATGAATTACGATTCTAACCTAGAAACCCGAGACACTCCTTCACTGTTATCGCTTTCTCTCCGTTTAGAAGGTACCTCACTTTCATACCATCCGTCAGAACATCGATGAGCCCCATCTTTCTTAAGCGGTTTATCTGCCAAGTCAAGGCCTGGGAAGACATATCAAGTTTGAAGGCAAGATCCTTATGGAAAATTGAACCTCTTTCTGATAAAAGCGTCAATATCCTTCCCGCTGTCTCATGTCTTAGCAGGGAGATTATCTTCATCTCAGTCAGTCCAAACCTCTTAGACTCAAAATATCTTCTATACCGCCTGTCATGGTAAACCGAAATCCAACGAGCTCTTGTAAGTAGTCGCAAGTGATACTGCACTACCCCAATGGGCAAGCCTAAGCTGTCGCATATACCTCTGAAGTGGGTTCCCGGATTATTCTTGACGAAGGCGTAAATTTCCATCCTTGTAGACTGGTTGAGGGAGTTGTAATCTTTATGGTAGCCGATTGCAGCCATGAAAGACACAGAAAGCATAAGTGGCTGAGCACCTTCGACGCTGTTGGCTCCTACTGTTCGGATAACACCGTCTTGAAGCGAATAGGTTACTAACACGAATGAGAAGGCAATGATGATGATTGTTAAAGACGCGGATAGGATTCTATTGCCCTTCAAACTAAATCGCCATAAAAACATCGTTTTTGGCATATTTATCGATTTTCGTAAATGAATGTACTAAAGTAAAGTAGCGTACCATAAAACCTATTTCCCGCTATCATAAAGATTATTTACTAACGGGCTGTGGAGACCGAATCAATGGAAAAGGCCGAAAAGAAGAAGAAAAAGAAACAACCCAAGCAACAGACAATACTCAAAGAAGAGGAAAGTGAAAGCCAAGTCCTTCTTGAAATGACTGAAGTTCTGCAAGACTTAGAGAAGGAGGGGAAACTTGTCGACATACAGATCTGCCCGAGATGTAAGAGCCCAAAGGTCCATAGAGTGGGAACTATGGGCGGAGACCTTTGGGGTCACACGGGAATACTTCCTCCAAAGTTTGAATGCAAAGAATGTGGCTGGAGGGCACGTTTGGTTCTGAAGGCAACAAACAGGCCTTTAAGCATAAAAGACGTCGCCATAATTGCAGAAGCATCAAATTCAAACGAAACATGACGATGCCGAAATGAAGGATGCCAAGAATGGCGGAAGTGAAGTTAAAGAAGTCAAAGGCTTGTAAAGTAGCATTCATTGAGCATGTAGGCGCGTATGATAGGGTGCCCTACGGAGACTACTACGATAAACTGTTCAGATGGGCTGAACAGAAAGATCTCAGACCCTCAGGTCCACCCATGGCAATATTCCTTGACAAGCCTGAAGAAACGCCGCCTGAGAAGTGTCGATGCGAAGTGCTCATACCGATCGAAGGAGAGGCGGAATCTGAGGGGGAAATAAAGATGAAGGAGATTCCATCAACAGATATGGCAAGCATCACTCACAGAGGACCAACAAGCGATTATTCAAAAACCTACGGAAAACTTCGCAAATGGATACATGAGAAGGGTTACTTTTGTGCTGGGCCGGTTATGGAGATATATCTGTCAAAGCCAAAAGCAGTCAGAGGGAAAACCGTAGTATTCACAAACATTCAAGTTCCCATAAGGGAAAAATAAAGAAACCACTCATGTGGGTCTCGGCGAACTCTCCACTCGCCGACGGTTGTTCGTGGCTGTCGTCCTCGCGCGCGCCTAACGGCTGGTACATAGCTGCGCTACGCATTGCCCAGATTTGATCGGAAAAAGATTGAATAGACAAGGAAGATAACGGTCACCTTTAAGTCCATATCCGTACCTAGAAAACAGTATGAATTCAATGGTAGAAATCGTTTCTGAGAAGTTGCGGGATGATAGAAGCCGAAAAGTGATATTTGTTTCTCACTGCATTCTGAATGAAAATACCCGTTACTTGGGTGGGGCATTTAGGAAAGGCTGTGTTGACGAGATAGTAGATTACTTTCAAGCAGTAGAAGTCGGTATCGTGCAGATGCCTTGTCCAGAGAGGGAATGTTGGGGAGGGGTTCTAAAGAAAGACATCATAAGAGCGTATGGTTCGAAGAGCTCTCTTCGACATAAAATCTATAGTGCGCTTCTCGGTCTATGGATTTGGAAGATTAAGAGAGAATACAGAAAAATCGCGCGTAAAATCGTAGAAGAAATAAGAGACTATAATGATTCGGGTTTTGAAGTGATGGGTGTAGTCGGTATAGATGGTTCTCCGTCCTGCGGGGTGAATCACACTCTTGATATGAGGAGCCTACTGGCAAAGATGTCAGAAATAGATGTCGACAACCTAACCAGAGAAAAAAGCAATCAGCTCGTTATGGAGTCTTTGACCGATGGAGAGGGATACTTCATTCAGGAATTGCAGGAGAGTTTCAGAAGATTTAACTTGAACGTAAGATTCTATTCGCATGACCTTTTAGAAGAGATGAAAAAAGAAAAATCCGATTTCAGAATTTTTCAGGAAGTTTCATGATTTCAGCTTCGGGCTGCTTTCAATATGATCGACGATGCGATTTGAAAAGAGCAAAAAAGTGCAATGGTGAAAGCATTGTTCCAGACCGAAAAAACGGACTGGCTTTTCCTGATTCCGGCGACAACGATCTGGGTTATTGCGCTGTTCGTAACAGCGTGGGATTTTGTCCAGATTCAAGGGACGACCTATCGTTTCGGAATAGTGAACGGTTTTGGGTTGGGTTTGGGTCTGTCAGGTGCTGCTATACGCCGAGTGGCCAAGAGAACCTTGGGCAAGTATTACTCGATTGCGCTGAGAACATCCCTGGAACATGAACTCATAACGCACGGGATCTATAAGCATGTTCGACACCCGGCTTACCTGGGAGCTCTTATGGCTACCATGGCGATCCCCCTGTTTTTTGCAAGTCTGCATGGCCTTTTCTTAATGTTGGGACTGGTTCCGTGTTATCTATATAGAATTAAGATCGAGGAGATCATGCTTGTCAGGAAATTTGGGGATGAATACCAAGAATACATGAAAAAGACCAAGAGAATGATTCCTTTTGTCTATTGAATAAGCTTTAACCGGAGAAGCGCCACAGCTGGTTCACCCTCTCTGGAACCTGGCAAAGTTTGAAAGGTAATGTACCAGAAGACCTATCTTTCCTTGAGCATGTATAATGTTCTTAACGGTGTAATCTGAAAGGTGAAGGCTTCTGAACATTAGCTTGCAGATGTTAATTAAGCGTCCGTCTCACAATTATAGTTTTTTGTCCGCATTACTTGCTTGCTCAGCCCTTTCTAGGGCACATCAAGTAAACTTGTTCAGGGCAGATTTTTCTGATCCAGCCTTACTTGGTTCGGGTATAGTTCCCAACTTCGGAATGTTCGCCGGTTACCTCTATCGTAGGGCCTGCGAAAATCTGTTGAGCCCCATCATGCTTCACATGTTCTGTGACCTGTTCCGAACGATTGCTCCACTTGGAGCGGAGAGGGGCGATCTGCCTACTGGATCGGTTTCCATTTTAGGAACATTTCAGTGGTCGATACTGACGTTTACGCTTAAGACATTGGCAGATAGAAAAGTCATAACACAAAGATCTTCAGTGGAGCAGTGAATGAAATGAAAGCCATAAACCTAGTCAAACAAAACTTCCGAGAATATGTTCTTTTAAACGCTGTGTTCTACGGTTTGGTTGCGGGATCAATGATTTACACCTACGCCTATCCTGAAATTCAAAGAGAACTTATGGAGACCCTGAGAGCAGAGTTTCCAGAAACGTTTCCATACATTGTCGAAGCTTATACGAGCGGTAACTTTCCTCTAGCTGCCGCCCTAACCTTTTCCGTTAATCTTGTTCTGGGCTCCTTTGTTTACATTACAGTTACCTCTTTGGTCATACCCTTCGCAGGAATAGCAATGGGATGTGTAAGGGCTGTGGCATGGGGCCTACTTCTAGCTCCGACTTCTCCGGAACTGGCTTCGGCCATGATCCCGCATTCCTTAACCCTTATCCTGGAGGGACAAGGCTACATTTTAGCTATCTTCGCGGTTTGTCTCCACTGGAAGGGGGTAATCTGGCCAAGGAGCATGAGAGAGGAGAAACACTTGAAAGCATACGTCGCAGGAATAGGGAAGACCGCCCACATTTACATGCTCATCACATTAGTTCTCGCCATTTCAGCCATCTACGAGGCGTTTGAAGTCATACATATCGTGGGAAAGCTTTGAGAAACGCCCCTCATTGTCTTTTCAATGCCATGGAAAAAGATGAGATATTGCGAACGCCCTGGAACAGCCACAACCAAATGAAGATGAACGTGGAAAAGACATAAAATACGTGAAGATCGCTAATAAGGCTTAAATTGGCCCGATAGGCGGGTCAGTTCAATAGTGGAAATGTCTATATGAGTGGGGAACACTCGTCTGAGGTGGGTTCCCGCGTGTATGCAATCGTAAGAGTTGATGAGAAAGGCAGAGCAACTATCCCAAAGATCATTAGAGAAAGAACTGAACTCAAAAATGCTAGTTACGTCAAGATTATGGCGAAAGGAAAAAATCGTTATTGAACCCCTTGAGCCGGCTGCCGATGAATACTTCGGCGCCTTGAGGATATTTAGATGGTCAGAGGATCTAGACGGATTTGTGGTTGAGGGTATAAAGAAATGGTAGGCGTCGCAAGCCACGTAGATATTGACTTTGAATTTTGTAAAAAGTTGCTTACCCGCTAAAGGGAGAAGAGTTCCCCCACAGGCTCGTAGACCTCAACTCTGTCCTTTACCAACTGTATTCCGGCCTTGTCCATGAAGTCGTTGCCCACTATCACGTCCCTTGCCAGCCACTTGGCTACGCATGGTGTTATCCACAGATGGACCTTTAAGTCTGGCAGGCTCACGTTCAGTGGATCATCCGCAAGGAGGCCTTCGACGAGCCTATTGTCGGCTGTTCTAGCTGTCCTCTTAACCGCGCTTACCTTGACGCCGAGTTCTTCAGCCAAGTTTTCACTAATCCAAGTCCACCGACTTCCAGTATCTAGCACGCTCTCGCGCTCGGCCGATTTATCTCTGATGGTTCGTAGCTGAACCCTTAGCGTCACTACCATTGTGTTAGTAGCCTCCGACAAACTCAACTATTTGAGGCGAACTATTAAGCTTTCATTTTGGTCACGTCCGCGATTGAACATTCGTGTCTTTCATAATAAGAAGTCAGTCCATTCCATGCGATGATAAACAATAATTTAAGATAGATGGGTAGATCAGGAAAAATGGGAGCGGGGGGGAAGCGAAGTTCAAGATCACGAAAAATGACGCTTTGGTCATAGTAGATGTGCAGAGAGACTTCTGCCCAGGGGGAGCTCTTCCAGTTCCAGGAGGGGACGCCGTAGTTCAAGTCTTGAACGAGTACATAGAGATTTTCAAAAAAGTGAGAGCGCCAATCTACGCCACCAGAGATTGGCACCCTCGCAACCATATATCCTTTAAGGAGAGAGGAGGAAAATGGCCGGCTCACTGCGTGCGGAATACCGAAGGCGCTAAGTTTCACCCCAATCTGGATCTCCCAGTCGAGGCAGCCATAATTTCAAAGGCGACCGATCCTGATGAAGAGGCATACTCAGGTTTTGAGGGTACAACCCTGAAGGATAAATTGGAAAGCAAGGGCGTGACCAGAGTCTTCATAGGCGGGCTTGCGACGGACTACTGCGTCAAAAGCACAGTTCTGGATGCAGTAAGACTGGGATTTGAAACGGTATTGCTGGAAGATGCTATCAGAGGGGTCGATTCTAAACGAGGCGACAGTGAAAAAGCTGTAAACGAAATGGTGAGCGCTGGCGCCAGAAAAGGTAGTTTACAGGATTTTCTTCCCTGAAGCAGTTCCCAAAGTGTTCAATAGACGCTTTGTGTAGTTGAATAGGTTAGTCGCATCCTGCGGGTTAACGGTGCCCTTTCGCATGATGCTCTTTTCAGTAAGGATTAGATCCTTTACAAAGGGATAATCATCCGATGTCAAAAGTTGCCTCAGCGATATAGCTTTGTTCAGTTGCCTCATTTTCGCACTTGCAGCGAGATATCCAAGGCCCAGATGATAATCCTTCAGGCACCCCAAGAGGGCATCATATGTTGTATTGCCGGTTTCAAGGTTATGAATGAATGATACATTGGAAAGGAGGCTTCTGACGCGGTCGTTTCCGCGCTTAAGCATCATTAAGCCCATTCTCTCATTGAACTCTACAGATTCCGTATCTGGGAGCCCTGTGAAAATGGTCCTCTTTCCTTCAAGGAAAGCCTGCTCATCGCCGAAGATGAATTCCGAATCATCCAGGAGGCTTGCGACAAGGTAGTCATGATTTCCCATTCTCTCTCCAAAATCTATAGAAGTGAAAGTGATGACATGGACCTTTCTGTCAATTCTGAAGTCCAGTCTCGCTAGGCTACTAGCTGTTGCCAGTCTGTCATCATCGCAAACAATGAGGACATCTATATCGCTGAGGGGGTCGTGGTGTCCTCTCCTAAAAGAACCAAACACGGATGCAAACTTTATATTTGCTCGGTTCTTACTCAAGGTCTCTTTGAGAACCGATTCCTCTGTCGTTTCCATATCAAAACAATAGTAAGGATCAAAAGATTTATACCTTTCTTTACCTTGTCGGACCATATTCTATCTTGCAGCTCATTACAGAACGCCGCTGCCCCCTTTCCTAACCTTTTGAAAGGCATGCGTATGAACTGTCATTAGGTATTTTGACTTCTTATGGCTTTTCTCCTTTTACGTAGAAAAGCTTTGGTCGCGCTATTCGTTGTGATAAAAGTGGTTATGCAGAATAGAAAGATTTTAACAATGGATGAAGATAGATTAATTGAAGATATTTCCTGAACTCGGCACAAGGTGAACTGATGGACATAGAAACGAAAATTGAACTGATTAAGAAGCCTCCAACAGAAGAGATTCTAGTAGAAGCAGAGTTGAGACAACTTTTGGAAACAAACGAGCGCCCTCAGCATTACCAAGGCTTCGAAATCTCAGGCCTGTTGCACTTAGGAAATCTCATTGTTTCCGGTTTCAAGATAAACGATTTTGTGAAAGCAGGAATAAGGTGCCAAGTCTACCTTGCGGACTGGCACAGCTTCATCAATAACAAGTTCGGTGGAGACTGGGATAAGATTCTGAAAGCAGCAAGATATTATGAAGAGGCGTTCAAGTTTTTCTGCCCAGCGGCAAAAATCGTTCTGGGCTCAGATCTTTACCGTAGCAACGATGAGTACTGGAAAAGAATTCTCAGATTTTCCAAACATATGACGATCGCAAGAGCTTTGAGATGCATGACCATAATGGGAAGGAGCGAGAGTGAGAAACTTGATCTCTCTCAGTATTTTTATCCGCCGATGCAGGCAGTCGATGTGAAGGAAATAGGAGCAGACGTGCCTCATGGAGGCATGGACCAGAGAAAGGCTCACGTCTTGGCTAGGGAAATCTTTCCGAAGATGGGATGGGAGAAACCGGTTGCAGTTCACCACCATCTCCTTATGGGGATAGCGAAACCAATCGAACTCAAGACGAAAGATAAACTGGAGGAAGTTATAGCAAGCAAGATGAGCAAATCAAAACCTTGGACCGCTATTTTCATTCACGACACTGAAGAAGAGATAAAGTCAAAGTTGCAGAAAGCTTGGTGCCCCGAAAAACAGACAGAAATGAATCCTGTATTGGAGATTGTGAAGTACGTAATATTCCATGAAAGAGAGACTTTTGAAATAGAGAGAGAATGGAAGTTCGGCGGTTCTATAGAATGTCAAAGATATGAGGAATTGGAAGAAGCCTACAGAAAGGGAGAGATTCACCCGAAGGATTTGAAAGAAAACGTTGCCAAAAGCATATCAGACATTGTGGAACCCGTAAGAAACCATTTTGAGAAGCATAGCGAGTTCTTAGAAGTCTTCAAGACAGCCGAGATCACAAGATAGCTTCTTTCTGAATTCTAACAAGCGTCATGCAAGAAGCGAATGCCGTCCAATGACATTCTTCACAACAATGCTTCACATTTTCAGTCTGGATTTGTTCTCACGTTCTGAAAAGGTAACCGATGATATCCTTGTATCTCGTAAAGTCCGGAATCACTAGATCTGCTCCGGCGGAGATTAGCCGTTTCCGCTTAGAATGGTTCAACCCGTGTCTCTTCACCTCATCTGATGCAACGCCGAGAGCTATAGCGTCTCTAGACTTGGCGTTTCTGATCTCGACTGGGCCGTCTCCGACAACGAGGAGTTCATCTCCGCGAAGGTTGTTTTCACCAAGTATTCTTTGGATAATTCTTTCTTTGTCATGAGCCTCTGTATGGTCCAATGCCCCGAATATTCTGCCATCAAAGTACTGGGTGATTCGTAGGGCCTCAGCCTCCCTCAAGACGTACTCGTGGTCGCTACCGCTGGCTAGGTACATCATAACGTTCCGTCGGTGGAGCCCTTCGAGGAAGTTCCTGGATCCTACAATCATCAGGTCATCGGGGTTCAGCTCACCGTTTATCAACTTTCTGAGCCTTCCCCCAACGCGGCCAAGTAGCCGCTCGTTGTAGACTCGTTTATACTCGTAAGGGCTTTTCGTATACTGGGCGATCCCATATCTGCGAACCGCTTCAGCTAACCATTGCATCTGCTTTATGGTTAGGATGCCTGTAGAGCAGTCCACGTACTCTCGAACTTCCTTCTCGATCTCGGGTGTTGGAGGTTTACCCTCGCATATCATCTCGATCATTAAAGGGATCATAACGTCTTCCCATCCCTGCCGTATTACAGAAACGGTGCCGTCAAAGTCGATTAGCGCATGCCTGACGTTGCCAAGTCTGAATTGAACCTTCGGATTCAGAACCTCAATCCATGAGCTCACGGCCACTCCTTCCTAGACGCGATTCCATGAGTGCCCAACTTCTCAACAACCACACCTGCAGCCCAATTGGTCTATTATGCTATGAAACGCCCCTTATGGTCTTGAAGAGTCTGTACAAATGCTTCCTCTAGATTGATTTTGTAGTAAGCAAGAACAGTCCATATATTAGATCCGACAGCTCGGCAGCCAACATTCCCTTAGTCTTCACTTTCTCAGGTGGTTTGTACCCCTCCAATCCCCTAACCATGGAGGCCACTTCACCAGCTTCTTCAAGCATGTCCGTGACAATTGCGAAAGGATTCCATCCTTTTCCCTTAGCAGTCGCTATCTTCCTGCTGACAACTTCGTAAGTTTTGGACGATAGCACTTGTGCCCCGGTTATTGTCGTGGGCATTTCGGTGTCACTTCTCTGATACTCACTAGTTTCTGATAACCAGCCTTATCAGTTTTTGGAATTCAGGAAACAAGTCTCGGTGATAATCATTAAAGAACATCTAACAATTCTGAGAGAATTGTAACCTCGTAGTGGGGCCTGGGTATCCCAGGGCCCAACATTTCACTTTTCCTGTTTAGCCAAGCGACCTTTAGACCCGCCTGGTAAGCGCCAAGTCCATCTTCCCGGGGAGAGTTTCCAACATAGAGGATTTGGTTAGAGGAAATTGTATATGTGGTTATGAGAAGATGGAAGATCCTAGGATCAGGCTTTGCGTAGCGAACTTCTTCCGCGATGATAATGTGATGAAAATATTCTGCTGTCTGAAGATCCTCGATTTCTGCGCGTTGCACATCCGAGGGACCGTTCGTTACAAGACCAAGACGATACTTCTTACGCAAGAAAGCAAGCACGCGAAGGGCCTCAGGGAATAGTTTCAACGTCTTTCTTCTTTCCTCTCCATAAAGGTCTATTAGGTCTTCAGCGAGACAGTAATCGAAAAAACCGCACAAGAAGTGCACAACTCACTAGCTCAAGTCGTGTTTCGCTTCCGTTCATTCTCAAGAATATCGCCGCTCCGTCTTATTCCCTGATCATCTTCTCTAAGGCTTTGTTGCATGCCCTCTGAAATTGAGACTCCTCTAATCCTTCGCATTTTGAGACTGCCCACAGGGCATGTTTAGGCGTGAGGAATCAGCACTGTATTCATAGTCACACAGTGTATCATCTAGGTCAGAGCATACGACTTCAATCATTCAAACTGGCCCTCCTTCCGCAGTAGTCATTCCCCGATGCATGCGAGCCTTTAGTGTGATCGACAACTAATTAAACCCATTTTTTCTTGTCAGGTAAACTGATCTGTGGTCGATCCGAGAATATGGTATAGATCTTTATGCTGTTGTTTTTCCTATCATATCTAATGGTTTGTAGACTATCACCACTGAGAATTTCACGTAGTTTTGCTTTAGAATGTGCATTGTTTCCTCTAGGTTTTCAATCGGAATCATGAAACATCCGTCGCCGAGTTTTGTCCCTCCTTTTTGATGTACCATCCCTCTCTTAATCTGTTTTCCGAATAATCTATAGATAATCTTCATTTTCTCGTTTTGAGTTAAGCCTCCGAGTTTGTAGGTTACTATCGCCATCTGTTTTAGATTTTGGAGGAAGGCCGGGGCATGCAGTGGATGCCGCAGGTACAGAATTATTCCATGCTCCTGTATGCTCTTTAGGAATGTTGGCTCAGTTTTCTCCCATAGTTCTTTGATGCTCCGTGTGAGCACCTGGGTGAATAATCCCAGTTTACCAGTGTTTTCGTATAGTTTTCTGCGGTTTCTCCACATTACTTCGTCGTCTTCAAAGACTACGAGTACGTCGTAGTCCGAATGATTATGATAGTTTCCCTTTGCTCTGCTTCCGAAGAGAATTATGGCTACTACTCCTTCAACCGTCGTTATGACGTTCACTAGTCTACCCAAATCTGAGTCCTGTTCTATTTCCGATCCCATTCATTATTCTCTCCATTGCTTCTATTGCTTCTCGTGCCCTCTTGCCGTTTAGACCGTCGTACCCTAGGTCTCCGTAGACGCCCCAAACCATGTCCAAGTCGCCCGTGGCTTCTGGAAAGTTCTGTTTCGCCCACTTTGTTCTTTCAGCATGTGCTGTTTTTGGACTGAGGTGGAAGTGTATCCCGTGCATTGATGCTGCTGCTTCTATGGCTTGTTCCACTGCCTTTATAGTTAGATCGCCCACTGCAGTATATCTTCTTTTTGCGTACTCGTCCAAGGCAGCTTCCCTCTTTTCTTTAGCTACTCTTGAGTGGTGAGCTTGATCCCCCATCTCTTATCTCTGCTCCTGTCTTATTATAAGAATTCTTTCCGTTATAAGCGTTCCACTCCCAAGTTTGGACAACAAAAACATCTTCATCTACGAGATGGAATATCCTGCCGGACTTTCAGGATTCGAGCGAGAAGCAATATGCTGAAGATTTGATAAGAAGCTCTACGATTATGAAATCAGGAAAATCATCTTCATATTCTAAGAGAAGTTGGATTACCGGAAAATCCCTTGCTATTTACTATGTCGATGTATGAGCTCATGGCCACTCCTGTAAGCTGGCCGCTTCCTCAAACTTCCTGAGAATCTCCTCAGGAGATGCGGTTCCAGTGATATTTAGCTTCTTAACGACTACGCCAGCAGCTAAGTTGGCGACGATGCCTGCTTCGATAGGGTCCGCGCCTCCAGCTAGGCTCGCTCCTATAGCAGATATGAATGTGTCTCCGGCTCCTACTGGGTCTATGGGCGGTTCTGTTGGCGCAGCTGGGAGATGGTGCTGGCCTAACTCTGTTACTAGGAGTGCGCCCTTCTCGCTTAGGGTGATGTAGATTGGGCGTGAAGCAAGTTTCTGAAGTTCAACGCCTATCTCAGTTAATTCGTCCATCTCTACCTCTTTCGGGTTCTTTGAGCGGCATATGGCCCTCACGGCTTCTACGCGGTTGGGCTTTAACACCATATTTCTGAATAGGCCTATCCTCGCTCGAGAGTCGGCCACAAAGATTCTTTCGCGGTTTTCATTTGCCAGTTGGATAAGGCTTTCCCGGACGTTGTCCGTTATGATCCCATTCTGAACCATTTGGTCCTCGATTATTACAGCGTCCACTTTGGGGACGACCAGTCGAATATTCTTGATAAGATGGTCTTCCAAGGTCTGTGGTAGAGGATCATGATTTGTGAAATCAAGCCTCGAATCTTCTTGCTGGGAGTCCCATCCGCAGAGGATGGGCTTAATATATGTTGACGTCACCATTCTTGGGGATACGATCATGTGATCGAGACAGATCTCGCTCTTCTTCAGTTCCTGCTGCAGAATCTCACCTCGCCAGTCGTTCCCAATGAGGGTGACCGCGAAGACTTCTTTGACGCTCAAGGCCTTAACATTGCAGCAGATATTTCCAGAGGCGCCGGGTGAGTATGTTTCTCTAGCTATCGGGCGAGTATAATGCGGCGTCTCACGCGACAGTTCCGACCGCAGCATATCAGCGTACCAGTAGACGTCTAAAGCAAAGTCTCCGATGACCATGACGCTTAAGCCCTTAAAGGAGTCGAGAATCTCCAGAAGCCTAGAACGTGTCAGCCCCTTCATTCAAGCCTGCCCTCTCGCATAGAGAAGCCTCAAGCATCTCGCATAGGGTGTGATAAATTATAGTATGCATCTGCTGTACTTGGCTTGTCTCGGTTGCCGGAGCTTTGATCGCGATATCGGATGTCTCGCCAATCCTTCCACCTTTCTCGCCGGTCAGAGCGATCACGGTTAATCCTAATGCCTTAGCCGTTACAGATGCATAGAAAACATTTTCAGCATTACCGCTCGTGCTTATACCTAGGAGGATGTCGCCTTGTTGCGCCAAGGCGTACAACTCCTGAGCGAACGCCATGTTCCTCGTTGGGTTATCATTCTCGACGGCGCTTGAGAGGGAGTGGTTAGCGCCCAGCACTACGGCGCGAAGCCCCTCATCTAGGCCTTCACTTAAGAGTTTGCCATGTGGAAGCCCTTCGAACCGTTTTCTCTTGTAGATTGGAATGGGGCTTTTCCGTTTGAATGATTTCATCAATTCTGCTGAGATGTGGAAGGCGTCTGCGAAGCTGCCGCCGTTACCGCAGAGGTATAAAGTCCTCCCTTTCTCGAAGCAGTGGTTAATGGCTCTGTAGGCGCGTACGAGGTCTTCTACCGCGCAGTTCAAGTTTGGGTTTTTCTCCTGGAATTTGTTGATTATCTCTTTTACAGAAGGATAACGTTGAGATACTTGGTCGATCTGCAGCTGTAAAGATACAGCGGAGCCGGTCCTTCTTGGCGTTTCAGGAATAGTGACAGGTGACTTCTTAATTTTCTCAACTATCAGATGGCGGAGATTCGGAATCGTTACAGCGTGGTCTCCTGTTATATGGAAACCTTTTCCTCCCATAGAGGGCGGTCTGAGGACGATGTTCTTAAGCGGGCGATAGTAATAGTCTGGTTCGTCTTTCCTCCTTGGCCGTCCATAATCAGTTATAGGCTTCAAGTCGAAATTTGCAGTGGTGAACTTTTCCACCTTGAACCCCAAGTTTCGCGCGATAGACAAAGCCTTCAGGAAGACCTCAGGCCCGACCACAGCTGAACCGAAGTTTAGGAAGACGCCGCCCTCCAGTTCGCTTACCGCCTCTGTGAAGGTTTTGAAGTCTCTCTCGCTAGCTTCGGCCAGAACAGCAAAGTTGCATCTCGGATGTTGATGGATGATGTCGGTACCGAGTGCTACATGAACGGCGAAGGGTACCGCAAGATTATACGCGTGATAAAGGAGGCTATATTCCCTGAATCTGAAACGGTCATCCTCAGCGATCATTCTTCCAACGGACTCGCCGTACCCCAAGCCGTCGTGGACGCCTCGCTGAACAGCCAGGTTCATTAGGAGCCCAGTCTCCTCAGCCATCCCGAAAGTTCCGTCCTCGATGCTCGTAGCCACGTCTTCACTGGTCTCCCCTATCAGGGCAATCTCGAAGTCGTGGATAGTCACCGCGCCGTTTGAAGCTATATGAGTTATCATGCGCCGTTTCATGAGGTCGATTAGGATGGGGGATAAACCGGACTTTACCACGTGAGCTCCCATCATCCATATCACGGGCCGCCCATTCCTCCTAGCTTCTACTACTCTCTCCGCGACTTGGCGTAAGTCTGGGCTGTCAAAAGGTGCGAGAGGTCTGTCTAGGCTGACAAAATCTTCTGATGTAACTAGATTTCTTCTCTCAGCTATCGGATAAGTTCTGATTCTAGAAAAGTCCAACATCTAAGCCCGCCCTTAGGTCGGATTCCATCTTAATCTTTGTAACCTTCACTTAAATATTGTACCCTCTAGGTATTCGTCTTCAATGGTGAAAGGAGAACGAAGACACTTTTCACTTTAGATCTCAATCCGTCCTGGGTAGCTATCTATTTCGCACCGTGAGATCTGTCTGCTTGACCTTGCTTCAATGTTACAACGTTTACGGAGTGCGGGCTGAGCGTAATCAAGACTTCGCCTCTTTCGACTTCGGCGGGTGCCTCCTCAATTCCAACCTTGTTAGGCTCATCTAGCGTATTTCGGTCCTCTGCCGATCTGCCCGCGACGTACAGTTGGGCCGCCTTTCTGGGCTTGAATCCTCTGAAAGCTACCTTAAGCTCCGCTTGTTCATTCTCGTGTCTATTGACAACGTGTAGGTGTAAGGTCTCCCGGTCTTCTGTGAGCGTGGCGGTGAGATCTACGAAGGGAACATACTCATTAAGCTCTTGAGATAGGTAGGATGGTGAATCTGTGACTGTATTGAGGGCTAGACTTGCGCTGTTCGCGGCGTACATCTTGAAGACTAGGTACTGCGGCGTTAGAGTTATACGGCCATCGTCTGAAGTGATAATTAAAGGTAGAACGTTCACCGTCTGGGCGAAGCCTCCTATGGGCACGATGTTACATAGCCTGTGGAGTACGTTTAACACTGATCCGGTGAATACAGCGTCCCTTACGCTAGTAACTTGCTCATGCAATGGAGCCTTAGCTTCAGGGTACCAGACATTCCACTCGTCAAAGGCAAGCTTTATCTCCCTCTTAACCCCGTACCTGCGCCTAGCAGACTGCACGAGGCCGTAGACATCTCTAAGCCTTCGTTCTATGTCCACTGAGACAGCGGCCAGCTCCCTGTAGGTTTTCGCACCACCGATGTAGATGTGTACGGATAGGTAGTCGAAGTATTCCCCTGCTCCCTTAACCATCTCTAGGTTCCAATCGGGATCCTCGCAGCCAACGGCAACCAGCTCGATGCCTGGGTCAACTTTACGCATCTCATTTGCGAACTCGATAGTTCTCCTGGCGCATTCCGTCCCGTCCACACAGAACCCGACCTGCCACTTTCCATAAAGCTCGTTTCCAAGGCCCCAAAGCCTAACTCCGTGGGGCTCCGACTGACCATAGCTTCGTCTAAGGGAGGCGTAATGGGTACCTCCGGCCGAGTTACAGTATTCCAGCCAGCCAGCAGCTTCCATGGGGCTTCCGTTCCCCATGTTGACGACCATAAATGGCTCTGTGCCAACAAGCTTACACCATTCTAGGAACTCGTCTGTTCCAAATTCGTTAGGTTCCTCGGCCCCCCATGCTAGGTCGAGGCGCTTGGGCCGCTGGCCTCTGGGTCCGACACCGTCGAGCCAGTGGTACCCTGAGGCAAAGTTTCCCCCGGGCCACCTCACAATCAGGGGCCTTAGCTCCCTAACGGCCTCTAACACATCCGCGCGGAAGCCCCTTACGTTTGGTATCTCTGAATCTTCACCTACCCAGACGCCGCCGTAAATGCACTTACCGAGATGCTCTATGAACTGCCCGTAGCACCTCTCGTCCAGTTTTCCTAAGGGTGAAGCCGCATCAACAAAGCCTCTGCACTCCAACAAAACCGCCTGAACCTATTCTTCAGATTCGTCAGTTATTTTCGCCGCAAGTCGATTTAAGATTTACGCCTCCTTCCATCTCAAAACCGATGGTCAATACAGTCTTCTCAGAACATTTTGAAATAGAGGCGTTCGCGAAGGAGTTTGCTGGAAATGGAGGCAACCGTAGCAATGCATATTTTGCAGAGACCTCGGACCATAGTCTTGTCTGGCTTAGACTCCATCGAAAGAATTTCGAAGCTTTAGGCCAATCCAATGGTCCGGGAGAGTAGGGGCTAAGCATTTTGAACGTGCTCATTGATTGATACTCTGCGAAAGCCAAAGCCTTTCTCATGAAAAAAGAGCAAACTACCTTTCCAAGATCTAAGAGACTTCTTCCTTCAGGTTTGGAACCTTGTTCTTGATAACGTCCCAAATTCTAGTGTTGACTTCAAAGTATCTGTGAATAAGTATATTCCTTAGACCAGATATCTCTCTCCATTCTATTTCGGATATTTTTCCTTGGTATCTTTTGGTATTTTTTGGCAGCCTCACCAATTATCTCCAGATTTGTGATAACCGCGTCCCTCACTAACTTGTTTTCTTCAAATTCTTCAGAACCGAAATCTTCGGTATATTCTTCTATATTCAGGATAGCATCAAGTATATCTCTAAAGTATACTTAATAATCCCTTCACATACTCTACTTCCCTTAGTATCTAAGGCCTCAACTGACTTTTTGAGTCATCAAGGATGACCAGATCAACCCTTCGGCCGAGTAAGTCTTCAAGGAAAAATTTCAGGTGCATGTAATTGTCGAATGTTATCTTCTCCTTTTCAGATTCCACCAATAATATATCTGCATCGCTTTTCCCTTTTGCTCATTCTTGACATAAGAACCGAATAGGCCTATCCGGTTTACACCATATCCCTTAATCCGCCCTTCATTTTCCTCAAGTCTTTCAAGTATCTCTTGTTTCGTAAGCATCTTCATACTTCGCACTTTTTCCGTTATTCACTATTGATTCTGAGGTGCAAAATATCCTTTGCTCTGCAAGACGTGCTCTGGCTATTCCTCGTCTTCTTTGGTGGTCGCATGCGCCTTCAAAATCTCCTTTGGAAAAGCATCTCTTGCATAGAGAGCGGAAAATAAGCCTTGTCACAGAAAGGAACCGAAAAGAGATTTCGAAGTAAACGAGAACTGAGGGATGATCTCATAGATGTTTGGATCAAAATAGAGAGCTGGCAAAATCGGGTGCACACAAATGCAAGGCTAGGCTAGTCGCACAGATCAAGGACGACTCTTGAGATGGTTTGCCGCTTCTTCGACGCTGTTGAATCCGTACTCCACCTTATTGAACTGCCTCTTAAGGGTGATCACTTCTTCCTTGACTTTAGAGGGTTTCCGTTTTCCTTTTATGACGCTTAGCATCAGATCACATAGATGCTTAACATCGCCTTCTTCAAGACCTCTCCTCGTCACATCTTGGAAGCCAATCCTGAGGCCGGACGGGTCGCCGCGGTTATTCTGATCATCATATGGTAAGAGATTCTTGTTTAGGATTATATTGGCCTCTTCGAGGTCTTGGGCGACCTTCTTTCCGCCGCCATATTCGCGTACGTCAACCGCCAACTGATGAGACATGGTGAAACCCTTGGATTCGCCGAGGACCTTGAATCCGTTCTCGTACAAGTACTGGCCAGCTGCTTGCGCGTTCTTAACAGTCTGCTTAGCCAGTTCGGTGCCAAAGAGCTTAAGCTCAAGGGCGGCTATTCCCAAGGCGGGCAACCGGCCTAGGTGAGTGTTAGATGTGCTTAGCGGAAAGACAGCGTACTGGACCCATTTTACGGCATTCTCCATTCGGCTGTTATCTGCATCCGCCAGTATGAGGCCCCCTTGAGGGCCGGGGAAGGTTTTGTGAGTTGAAGATGTTATGAAGTCAGCTCCCTCTCTGAGTGGGTCTTGGAAGATCCCTCCAGCTATGAGTCCCAAAATATGGGCTGCGTCATAAACAATGTAAGCGCCCACTTCCTGAGCAACATCTCTTAGCTCCTTCACTGGATGCGGAAAAAGGAATAGGCTTCCGCCGAAGGTTATTACACCGGGTTTTGCTGCCTTGATTATCTCAGCCGATTTATCTGGGTCTATATTCATCTCCTCCATGCTGTAGGCGTGGTCTATGTTCTCCAATCCCAGAACTCGACCAGCTAGACCCGTGTAGTCATGGGATATGTGTGCCCCGCAGCTGAGCGGCGTCACAACCATCTTTCTGTTCTTCGTCGCCAAGGAAAGCCCCTTAAATGTGGCTAGATTTGCATGTGTGCCCGAGACCACACGCAAGTCAGCCCATGAACACTTGAAAAGATGCTTCACCAAGTCTGTCGCGCAGTCTTCGATCTTGGTTATGTGTTTCTGACCCTGATAGTACCTTGTCTTAACGTGTCCTTCGAGGTCGTTTTCGCCTTCGGCGTATCTGCTTTCAAGGTCCATTGAAAGTCTGAGCATCTCTGTGACTGCTGGAGATTTCAGCCCCTCGCTCGCTATCAGGTTTATGCATTCCGCGTCTCGATATTGCTCATGTGCTCGACTGGCTTCGATCAGGTCAAGAGCCAGATTCGAGAAGTATCCCATCCTTCCAATCATCTCTGAGGTTAATATCCTCTGAGATTGCCCAACAGTTATATATTCTTTCCCAATCGGGGCAAGTCTTAAATATCTAATATTTTACATAATATTGCCCAAAAATATGCAATATTGAATATTGGAAGGAGGATGAAAATGTCGGGCAAATGTGAAGGCGAAGAGATTAGAGCAATAGAAGAGATAAACGAAAGGATAAAACGTGGCGATGCTGCGGTTCTAACGGCTGAGGAGATGATCAAATTGGCAGAAAGCAGCGGCATCGAGGTTGCAGCTAAGGAGGTAGATGTGGTCACTTCCGGAACATTCGGTGCCATGTGTAGCTCCGGCGTCTTCTTGAACTTCGGTCACGCTGACCCGCCCATTAAGATGACGAAGTGCTGGTTGAACGATGTCCCCGTTTATAAAGGGATGGCAGCTGTGGATGGCTATCTCGGCGCCACCGCGTTAAGCGAGACGAGGGGGTTCGACTACGGCGGCGGACATGTGATAGAAGACCTTGTATCAGAGAAGGAGATCGATCTGCGGGCTGAATCATATGGAACCGATTGTTACCCAAGGGTGGACATCGAGACTACGATTGCAATCGACGACTTGAACCAGGCGATACTTGTGAATCCCAGGAACTGTTACCAGGCGTATGATGCGGCTACAAACAGTACAGATAGAGTCCTCTATACCTATATGGGAACGCTACTGCCGAACTACGGGAATGTGACGTTCTCAGGAGCGGGCCAGCTCAACCCCTTGTGTAAAGACAGGAACTATGATACGATCGGAATCGGAACTAGGATATTTCTGGGAGGCGGAATCGGCTACGTCATAGGGGAAGGAACCCAACATAGCCCTCAAGGCGGCTTCGGAACCCTCATGGTTCGAGGCGACTTGAAGAAGATGAATAGCAGATATCTTAGGGGCGCCTCATTCTATAGATACGGAGTGACCCTTTACGTCGGTGTCGGTATCCCCATACCAATAATCAATGAAAGAGTTGCGGCGTCGGCGGCTTCAAGAGATGAGAATATCCTTGTCAACATCAGAGATTACGGTGTACCTGTCAGACCTGACCGGAGACCTGTCGTCAAGCGTGTATCTTATGCGGAATTGAGATCTGGTAAGGTTTTGATCAACGAGAAGGATGTTCCTTCATCTTCTCTGTCGAGCTACCAGATTGCCACGGAGATCGCTGAGGTCATTAAGAAGTGGATACTGGAGGGAACGTTCTTTCTAACAAAATCTGTAGAGCCTCTTCCAAGGCAAAGAGAATTCAAGCCATTACTCGTCAGGAAGAGAGAATTGTTGGTTCTGGATGTTATGAAGAGAATTGTATTTACAGCTAGTCCGAGCGACAATGTAGAGGCGGCTGCCAAAAAGATCATTGAGAAAGGGATCGACCACCTGCCCATAGTAGATGAAGAGTCCAAGCTGATAGGGATAGTTACATCATGGGACGTGGCCAAGGCCATAGCCAAAGAGAAGAGGCGGCTAAATGAGATAATGACGAGGAGGGTCATCACCGCCAAAGTTGATGAATCGATAGATGTGGTTGTAAGGCGAATGAGTCAACATAACATATCCGGCGTACCCGTCGTCGATGAGACGAACCACATCGTCGGAATTCTGACAACGGATGACATATCTAGAAAGCTTGTCGGAGGAAGGCCAAAGTGAAATTGAAACTCATCTACTCACCGGATGTTGTTGAGAAACCGATCTTAGCCGAGATCATACTCAAGACGGGCGTGCCAATGAATATCCTTGAGGCGAAAGTGAACGCTCAGAAAGGCGAGTTGGTTGTATCAGTTCCAGCAAGTGGAAAGCAACTTGAAGACATAATCGACATGCTTGAGAAAGCAGGCGTCAAGACGAGGATATTCGCGAAGATTCTTGAGATAGATATGGGTAGATGCACATCTTGCGGTGCGTGTATTTCTCCTTGCCCGACGAGAGCCTTGATGTTCAAACCCGATTGGACAATAGAGTTTAACGAAGAGAGATGTGTAGCCTGCAGAGTCTGCGTAAACGCGTGCCCAGTTAGGGCCATCACAGTACCTTGACACTTTGTAAATCGATGCTTGGATTTGGAGAGAATGTGCAGTTGAAGAATGACCTCCATGAATATGGCGTAACAATCGGAGAATCCAGGATACACATAAAGAGCGACAGCAAAGAAGCCATATTCCAATCCGTCCAGAATCTCAGATACCACAGAGAAGAGCTGATACGATACATTCAAAACCATCCAGACTTTCAGTACGCACTGAAACCAGTACGGATAACGAGAGATGCCCCAAGAATCGTTGAAAAAATGGCGGAATCTTCTAGAATTGCCGATGTTGGCCCTATGGCTGCCGTAGCTGGAGCCCTCGCGGATCTCGGACTGGAATCTATTCTCAGATACGGCGCGAAACTGGCGGTTATAGAGAACGGGGGAGAGATATCTGCCTTAACAGAGCTTCCAATCCCTGTGACGATAGTGTCAAGTAGCCTAGACATTTCAGGCAGAATTGGTTTCTACATAACGCGGCAAGACTGCCCAATAGGATTAGCGACCAGTTCCAGTAAGACTAATCATGCCATTAGCTTCGGAGAAGCCGACTCGGTGACTGTGGTTGCTGATGACGCGGCTCTGGCAGATGCAGCTGCCACAGCCATCTGTAACTCCGTTGTGGGTAGCGACGTCAAAGATTCGATTCAACGAGGGATATGGAGATCTATGGAGATTACGGGAGTCAGGGGAGCGCTCATCGTTCGAGAAGACCATGCGGGATTAGCGGGAAATTTTCCCAAGATCATCAAGATTAAGGAATGAAACTGGTAGGTTTCTGCGTATCTGGCTGAGTTTGCATGAGAATGAATTGAGGCTAGGAATCTCACTCCAGAAGTCTATCAGATTTGGATTCGTACTTAAGGCGGTGAAGCGATACAATGAGCAAAGTTTATGTCATTCTCCAGTTTGACACGGAGGACTTCATCACACCCGAGGCAGACGATATCCTTCTAGAGCTCACGAACATGTTAAAAGAGCGTAGTGTTAAAGCCTCCTTTTGCATTGTGGGTGAAAAGGCAAGGGTTCTTGAGAAACGTGGCCGTAGAGATGTCATAGACGCTCTTAAAGGGCATGACATAGCGTACCAATCAGATTTTCACTCTGTTCATCCAGTTGCTTCTGAATACCTTGCTGATGAAGATTGGGATGGCGGAGTTGAGAAAGCTGTAAAGCAGGAGGCGTCGGGTCTAAACGATCTGATGAGAATTTTCGGCAAAAAGCCTTCAGCCTTCATCCAGCCAGGTGGAAGCTGGGCGCCTCAGATTCCCTATGCCATTATGAAGCTGGGCGTCCCAGTTTATGCTGATGGCATATTTGAAAATGAACCTTTCTGGTTCTGTGGGATTCTCTGTTTGAAAGCTTGTATGCATTTCCCCGAGCATTCGACCTTGGAGGATCTTGCCTCTCTAGAAGAGAAGTTTGATAGACTTTATGCTGAGAAACAAGAGAAAGGCGGGTTAATAGTCATCTTCTCTCACCCCTGCATGTTCGTTACTGAAACTTTCTGGGATTCCGTCAATTTCTCTGAGGGAACAAATCCTTCCCATAGAAGGTATGTGGCCCCGCCTCTGAGAGCGAAGGAAACATGCAAGGAATCTCTCAGAGTCTTTGAAGAATTTCTGGAATATGTCGCTGGATTTTTGAACGTGAAGATAGTGACCTTTAGGGAGATCCCAGATCTTTATTCTGAGCCGAAAGAGAGACTATTAAGCCTAGACCAAACCTTTGGCCTGGCGAAAGAAGTCATAAGCCAAAATGACTGGCAGATCATTAATGGTGTATCTTTCTCTCCAGCTGAGATTCTTAATTTGTTTGTTGAGCTTATCCTCAGGTATCTTAGTAGGAGTGTCGAACCGAAGTTTGTCCCTGTACGCTTCAATCTCGGTCCAACATCGAAGCCTCATGTAACAGATGCTAGAAGAACTCTGGATCTGAAGAACCTCTTGTCTTTGTGTTACCAAGCTATGAAGTTCATGGAAGAATATGGCAGAATTCCGTCGGTTCTTTCTGGCGGCAATGTTGCTTATGGTCCTGGCGATCTCCTGGAGGCAGCAGCCAAAGCTATTGTGTTTTACTCGAAGTGTAGGCGCCTCCCTGAGAATGTTGAGATCGGCGAAATCTCAGATGTGCCTCAAGTCGTCGGAAGATGGAATCTAACTAGCAGAGTCAGGTCACAATGGAATTGGATTGTCTTCCGCAGAGGCTTCACCTCTCATAGGATTGAGGATTTGACTATTGGGCAGTCCTGGACGATCAGACCGGCAGCTTTCTCTAGAACTTGGAGGAAATGCTGAACCCTTATTTAGATAGTGTTAGATATTTCAGGCGCCTTTGGGTATGATCCTAGGATCCTGATGAAGATTGACTTGTCTCTTAATCCCTCCAAAGCTTCTGCACATCTTTTCTCGCTCTGATTTCCTTCGAAGTCTAGATAGAAGTTGTACTCCCACGGAGTTTGCTTCGTGGGTCTTGACTCGATCTTCGTGAGGTTTATTCCCCTAACAGCGAACTCTCCTAGGGCTTTATAGAGTGCTCCTGGAATGTGCTTCGTAGAGAAGATTACCGAAGTCTTATCGTTACCCGACGGAGCGGGTTCGCTTTGGGAGAGGACAAAGAAACGAGTGTAGTTATTCGGATTGTCCGCTATGTCCTTTGCCATGATCTTCATTCCGTAGATTTCAGCAGCTCTTTCCCCAGCAATCGCCGCGGCGTCAATCATTCTCTTCTCTTTTATCATCTTCACACTCCCGGCTGTGTCATAGGTGGAGATCAGCTCGCAATGTAGGTGTTCTAAGAAGATCCTACATTGCGCTAAGGCTTGAGGGTGCGAGTAGATAATCTTGGCAGAGCCCAATTCGGTTTCTGGATTGGCTATGAGGCAGTGAACTATCTTGAGAACTGTCTCGCCGTATACCTTCAGGTCGTATTGGAGAAACAGATCGTACACTTGGTTGACGCTTCCCTCTATTGAGTTTTCTATGGGGACGACTCCGTAATCGGTTTCTCCATCATAGACGCTTTGGAAGACATCGGAGAAATCCCTACATGGTTTCGGTCGGGCTGTAGAACCGAAGAAACTGTACACCGCACTCTCACTGTATGCTCCACGTTCACCTTGGAAAGCAACGGCGAAGCCTTTCAACCGTCTCATTTCTTATACCTTTCTTCATAGCGTCTGTTGGCTATTAGGATACCACACCGAGTTCTTATCTTTTACGATATTGGGGATGTCACTTGCCCGCGCCTTTCCGCTTCGCCTAATTCTCATAGAAAAATTTTAATCCTCATTTAACGTGCTTATAGCGGACTACCTGAACGGTGATTATGTGGGAAAAATACCGACGACTATGGCAACTCAGCACGCTGACTCGGCGTCAAAACATGTCTACGTCAGAGAAGAGGTCGACGAGGCCGTCTCGTCATTCAAAAGAAAAGAGGGCTTCAACTGCGACGAGTATTTAGTGGACTATATGGGCAAACTGACACCCTACCACCAGATCGGGCAGATAGTACGCAAACTTCGAGAAGAAACAGATCTCGTTCCTGGCGTCGATGTTTTCGTCACACCTAGGATGGTAAGCTCGTTTGATGAGGAACCTTTTAGGCAGCTTATGACGATCCTTGCCATAGTTGAGGGCATCAACTATTGTTCACAAAATTTCAATGAGCAAGGCATCATGGAAGTTGTTCAAGCCGCTACAACAACCACAGAGGAACTTAGGAACTGCAAGGCGCGATGTGAGGATTTGTTGGAAGTTGTGGGTAAGCATCTCCGGATGAAGACAGAAGATATGGGAATACGGATCATCCCTCTCTTTGGGGGAATAGCTGAGCACTTAACAATGCAGCAGATACTGAATCTCTTCATAAAAGATGTGGACGTTAAGGATTATGCACGAATCTTTATTGGAAAGTCAGAGGCGGCGCTCTTATATGGACATCCGGCGTCGGTCCTCTCCTGCAAGATAGCGATCGCGAGCTGCAAGAGAGTTGAGGATGAAACCGGTGTGAAAATATATCCCATACTAGGTTGTGGTTCTCTTCCCTTCAGAGGGCACTTGACTCTTGAAAACGTGGAGAACTTTCTGAAGGAGTATCCTGGCGTACGCACTTATACGATTCAGTCCGGTCTGAGATATGACCATGAAATCGAAAAAACAAGGTCTCTAGTCGAGAGATTGAAGGAGTCTGTTGATGAGCCGCCCCTGGAATTTGACGAGAGCGAGCTTCAGAATTTAGAAAGGATGATCTTCATATTTGCCAAGAACTATCTACTCGAACTTTCGGAGATTGCTGAAAAGATCTCTCTCATAGCCGACTACATACCTGACCGACGCGAACGGTTGCTCAATGTCGAGGAGGTTGCCTATTACCGAGAGCTCAGAAATGTGGAGAGCATACTAAGACTATGCCCAGACAAGGAGGTAAAGAGGAGCATTATGGGATACACTTACACAGCTTTCCACAAGCCTCCGCGGTGGGTAAAATTTGTCGCCTCCGCTTATACTTGTGCTTTGCCCCCCGAATTCATAGGTCTGGGCTCAGCTCTGAAAGAGATAAAGGATATCATGGGCGATAGCTCAGTCAATAGATTTCTCGAAGAGATCTACCCATCAATTGAACCTGATATCAAATTCGCATCCAAGTTTCTTGACAAGGACCCACATACTAATATGTTATTAACGCGCAGACTCCACGAAGGCATAAATGAACTCGAGAGCTTTCTCGAATTGGATGAGGCGGATAACAGGTATATCGTACTCAGCAGATTAGCAGCCTCGTGCATAAAGGATATGTTAACTGGAAAGGCCTCGAAGGGTAAGAAATTGGCTATCATGTTAAAGGAAGGAGACGTAGCCGAGTATCTTGACGGGTTGAGTAAGGAAAATCTCAGCAAGATGATCGTCGACCTTGGGAAGATAAGGAGGTCCCTTGCGTAACTTCACAGAGGCGAAGATGAGAGTTGAACGGATGGTACCAATCTAGATTTAATGGAAGGGTCAACTACTTCGACCCAAATCATCCGATGGAGATCTCAATAGACCGGAGAGACGAGCTCGCGGCGTATTGCCAGCAGTTTGTGAAATACGTCGATGACGCTTACTTCAACGGGTTGAACATTAGATTATACACAAACATAGATCATGTGCACGACTTTTGGTGTGAAAACTGGTGGCCCTATTCTCATACGGTTATGCCACATGGGTTGGTATACACAATAGATGATGGAGGGAAAATAAACTTCAGAGATTTCTATAACGGTCCACTAGAAAAGCCTGAAATAAACGCCGGCGGCTTCTATAATACAGAGACAAAAACCGCCCTCATCTTCAATAATGACTACTACGGGCAGACGAAGCCTGTGGGCCTCGGGATCGCAGCAGATATACTTGAAGATCAGTTTGGGATACTCTCAGTCCACGGGGCCTCAGGAGCGGTAGGTGGCAAGGGTTTCCTCCTGATTGCTCCCACAAACACAGGAAAGACTACACACTCTTACGGCCCAGCGATTCATCATCCCGAGGGCGAGTTCCATCAGGATGACTGGATATTCGTAAGGTTCGAGAGCGGAAAAGCCTTCGGATACCCGTCTGAGAGAAAGTTTTACATGAGAACAAATTCGATTAGAAACTTCCCCTGGCTAGAACCCGTATTCAGGAAGAATAAGCTGGAAAACGCGAAACCCGACGATCCGACGGAGAAGTTTCTTCCAGATCACCCACGGGTTATGGTAGATCCGAGCCACATACTCAAACCAGAGAAGATCGTATCCGAGATCAGAATAAGCAAGGTCTTTCTACTGAAAAGGGAACCAGAAGATAACGCGGTAGCTACCTCTCTAGAGCCGGATGAAGCTGTGGAAGTCCTTAGAAAAGCTCCAGAGCAGTGGTATAACAATTACCTAATCACCTATGGAGAGAGGAAGGAGGCGCGGAGGGCCCAGCTCTTTAGAAAGCTCTTCGAAACAGCCGAGCCTTATCAAGTGAACATAATAGCCGATGTTGAAACAGTCAGGAAGATCATCATAAAGATAACAAGAAGCTAGATTCAGCTTTCTTTCAGTCTGATTATGGTACCTTTTGTAGCTGAGATCAGTGCGGCCTCAGATATTTCCAAGGCCTTTAATCCGTCTAAACCTGCGACAAGCGGCTCCTTATCCTGCAATATGCACTCTGCAAAGTGTTGCAGTTCAATCTTAAGTGGCTCCTTCCATTCTTCCCTTGGCGTTAATGTCTGTCCCTCGGTTTCGATGCTCATTTCCTGAGTGATGTAATCTAGGGATATTATAGCCTTACTTCCTGTGACTGTCAGCTTCCGGACCTTGTAGGGCGTCAGCCAGTTCGCCTCAATGAATGCCGTTCTGCCTCCGCTGAAGGTCAACATGATTTGAGCGTAGTCCTCGAATCGTGTGTGTTTCAGACTTCCCGCATTTGCGTAAACTGCCATGGGGTCTTCTGCGAAGATGTACCTCACTATGTCTATGTCATGTATGGCTGTGTCCTTCACAACGCCGACATCCCCTATTCTCTCGGGCCATCTTGAAACCCTCTTAGCCGTAGCTGAGACTACAGAGCCTATCTCGCCGTTGTTTATGAGCTTCTTGAAGCGTTGAACAGCCGGGTTGAACCTTTCAATGAAGCCCACGGTTAGGCGCCGCTTGTTCGCACTCGCAAGTTCCATCATCTTTCGGGCCTCCTCCGTGGAGCTTGCCATAGGTTTTTCGACAAAGATATGCTTTCCAGCTTTGAGAGCTTTTATGGCCTCGCTGGCAAGGTTTGTTGACCAGACGCAGATGGTTACAGCATCAATTTCCTCTTTCTCAAACATCATTTGGCTATTTGTGTAGGCTTTTACCCCGAATTTCTGGGCGAAAGCCTCGGCTCTTTCCAGATCCATATCGCAGGCAGCCACGACCTCAGTTTCGGGTAGCTCGTTTAAGACCCTGACGTGGTTCTTCCCCCAGAAGCCTGTGCCAATGACAGCTATCTTCAGTTCCTTCATCTTGTCCAGATTCCCCTTCCTAAGCTACGGTATGCAAATCCCTTCTCCTCAACTTCCGAAGGGTCAACAATATGGCTTATGTCAACTATGGCTGATGGTTTTTTCATCAAAAGCCTTATCTTTCCCAAGTTTAGATGTCTAAACCCATCGTGCCCAACGGCAATCAGTATACAATCCATTCCCTTCACAGCTCTTGTTAATGTTCTCTCAGCAGGGTAACGAATCTCGGTTAGCTCCTTATAAGAGAATAAGGGGTCATAAACTTTGACAAGCATCCCCTTGTTAAGCAAAAGCTCGACTAATTCTTTCACGAATGAACCCTCTAATTCTTTGAGATTCGGTCGGGAAGAAACCCCGAGAACCAAGATCCTCGCTCGCCTGACAGTCTTGCCACATGAATGTAAGGCATCCTTCACTAGGTAAAATGCCTGATTCAGAAAGGCGTCATTTATCTTTCTGGCAACCACGACCATGCGGAGTCTCGTCCTCAAGTTTTCAGCCTCTTCGATAAGAAGAGCGGAACAGTCTGGAACGGTTCCGCGGATAATCTTGGGAGCAGACAAGTGGCAATTAGACCTTAAGTTGACAGCCTTTCGAACCTCCATAAAATCTATTCCGGCCTTTTCACAGAAACAAGCGAGTTCATTAGCCAAGGCTGTATTTGCATCTCGATAGACCCTCTCAAACAATCCGACAGCCTCCGCGGTCTTCATGCTGCTGACACCTACGACTTCTCCCTTTATGATAGTGCTCAAGAACGCTTTTGCAAGATCTGAGCTTTTCCCATCGATCGCCCCGAAGACTTTTGGTTGATCAATTATGTCCCGTAACCCCCTGCCAGGAGCAGCCTGGATCGAACAGTACGCCAGACCGAAGGCGGGTCCAGCCTGCAGCCCAGAAGCTGTTTCCAAGGTCTCCTTAACCAGTGTTTCAGTTACACCTGGCGCCAAATCGCTCTCAATAATAATCAGGGCTCCAGGACGTAAACTTAGGCCGACATCCCTGCATGCCCTTTCGATATTCGAATAATCAGACCGTCTCTTCTCATCGACTTTTGAAGGAGCAAATAGCAGTATTATGTTGCTATCTGGTATCGACTCCTTAATGTCTGTTGTCGCTAGTAAGCGCCCTTCTCTAACGTTCTTCTCTAGTAAAGGTTCAAGCCCCGACTCAGCGAAGGGGGATAAACCCCTCTTCACGTGGTCCACAACCGATTGATCGGAATCGATGCAGTACACTTTGAATCCGGCATCAGCAAGTAAACATGCAGTCACGAGACCAGAACGGTCGCACCCAACAACGCTGACGCTGATTCCGCCCCGTTGCTCAGGAGTTTTCAAGATGTTCTCGTCAATTGTGATCTTCTGCATCTATCTTCACTTCATGTATTTTTTTTACAGGGGTAATCCTCAAAGCTAATCTGGGTTATGCTTTACATGATTGAAAGTCGTATAACATTGTCTGTGATCACCTTTATCGGATCTTCAAATTTCTCAACTAGTCTTCGAGCCCTTTCGTTCTGTCTCTCCGTTATATGATCTATCCCCCTAAGCATTTTAATGATTTTTTCAGCAGTCTCTTGCGGTGATTCTTCACGGATGATCAACCCCTTCCTAATCAAGTACTTCTCAATCAAAAATGGCTCCCCTGGATAATGTGAGAAAGTTGGAACTCCAAGCAGGGCGGCCTCAACACTCATGGTTCCGCCGGCTCCGATGAAGATCGTTGTGTAAGAAAGCAGGCTGGGCCCATCAATGACGGATTCACACACTATGGCTTTTCGTTTAAGTTTCTCTTTAATGGCTGCTTTTTGCTCTTTGTACCTAGGTATAATGACGATTTGGGGATCTCCTGGCTCCTTGAGGACTCTTTCCACTATGGGGATGATGGATGGTTTTTCAGAAGCATGTCCTAAGAGGTAGGCCGCGAAGGATTCTTCGGTTCTAAAGGTTATTATGGGCCTAGACTCATCCAAACCAAGCTGCTCCAGTACTCCCTTATCAGGCTTGAAATCCTTCAGCCAAGCCCATGGGTCAAGGGCGTTGTACTGGATAATATTCTCAGGTGATATGCCAAATTTCGCCCAATTCTTCTTTGGTATGATCTTGGGTGTGAAAAGCACCCTTGACAACGGAACGGTTAGTCTGGCAACAGCTTCAGCGTGCGGGGAATCATTTATGCATATGTGCGGGATGCCCAATCCGAAAGCAACACGAGCCATCTCTGGAGAAGAGAAAGAAATGGCTATGTCTGGCTTTATCTCCTCAAAAAATGTAGATAATTCCAGCACTCTGCTCGCATAGGCTTCAAGTTTGCCGTTTAAGGTTCCTCCGCCATGTTCTCCAATAGTGATGGCGTCTACGCCCTTGAGCTTGAGTAGCTGGATAACTTCGCGGTATTCCCGGGTTGTCCTGAATACTTGACGGTCCTCTCCCTCCAGGCTGTTAGAGAGCTTGGACAGAAACATGCATTGTTTCGGAGTCAATATGTCAATTATAGCCTTCAACTCTTATCACGCTGTCCTTTTAATGTGCCCCAAAAGGTTCTTTTCACGATTTCCCTCCAAAGCCAAAGCCAGAGAAGGACCAGCGAAACGCTGATCACGACCCTAGATAAGGCCTCCCAAAATGATCCAAAGGGTAGACCCCATGGAACAATCAACGTGTCAATGACCCACAATCCGAGGAGCATGCAAACCCAGACAAAGACCAGGAGAAAGATGAAGTCCATAATCCTTCGAATCACGGCGTCACCACCAGTAGATACGTTGTAAAGAGCGCGAGAACGCCGGAGATGCTGGACAAAACCAGAAAAAGGTGAACGGCTTCCCGCTCTGTTAAGGGTCCCCTCGCTAAGATCATCCGGGCTAGTGTTATAGGCGCCTTCCCGTCCTCACTCGCCATCAGCCTTCCATCTTCGAGAATATGCACCGGTCTGGGAACCTCTCTTCTCTCGTAAAGCCTGCCGATGGTTGACAACCCGTAAAACGCGTTCATTATCTGCGGCATAAAAGCCACAACGGCAACTATCTCCAATCGGCCTATGATGGCAGCTGCTCCTACGGCGGCGCCTATGCTGAGGCTTCCAACATCGCCGGAAAATGTCCTTGAGGGGTATTTGTTAAAGTAGTAGAAGGCCAGAAGCGAGCCCAGAAGCCCCGAACACATTATGATTGCATCATTATGTTGCAGTAAGGCTGCTGAAATCAGTAGGACGAGAGCGATTATTGAGCATGTTCCGGACATGACGCCGTTGAACGGGTCCATCATGTTAACAGCGTTCGATGTTACAGCTATCGCTACCGGTATAACGAAGGGATAAATGATCGTTAACCGCGTTGGACCTATGATGGGTAGAACGAGGTGCGGATTGTATGTGCCTGAAGCTAAGATTGGTAAACCCGCAAGCAGCGTAATGAAAGGCTTAACCTTCGGGCTTAATGTTTTCAGGTCGTCAAGCGCTCCTGCAAATCCCGCTATTACCGTTGTTGCTAAGAAAGTGGCCAGAAGAGATACTTTGTCCGGGAATAGTAAGGAGGCTCCAAGAATGCTTACTGCCAATCCGATTAGTACTCCAATGCCGCCCATCTCGGGGATGAGGGGGCTGTTCCTCTTATGAACATCGGCCCCCACTATCTCCAGACTTTTCATCTTCTTCATGAGGGCCGGTATGCTGACAAAGCTGACAAAGAACCCCAAAGAGAACAAGATCAAAAATCCTAAGCACTCGTATGGCTCATACATTGGGTAGACTCTCGCTCTATCTGCCAGAGACTTATCTGGGTTAATGCGGATTTATCAACTACTTCACAACTTTCTACCTTATATTTATTGGTAAGCTGCTTGGCAGTCTTCGAGTTGAGAAAGATCGATAGAATTTTATCTGAGGTATGCATGGTAATAATCTTGAGTGGGCGGGGGTTGCCAAGCCAGGTCAAAAAAATCGGCAAAAGGCGCAGCCCTGAGGCGGCTGTCCCAAAGGGGTTCGTGGGTTCAAATCCCACCCCCCGCACCAACTCTTAGAATAGCTGTCCAGATAGACGATTGACGTTTCAAAGCCTTGAAAATTGTTGTCATTTTTCTGAGAAAGCGAAGAATCATGGGATTTATGCGAAGAAGTTAAATTCTGGAAACATCGTAACAAATTGTTGACTTTACGATTTGAGGGATGAAGAGATGAAAGACAAGAATCTCAAAGTAATATACCATCGAGGCGAACGCGGAGAACTTCACGTCTTTCTTTATAGATCCAACCTTCACATTGCAACTATCGAGGTTGACGCTCTAAATGGGATTGAGATATACAGAGGAATAAATAACAAGTCTAAGATTAGACTCCACGAATCACCAACAACATAGGTTCGTAGGTTCAAATTCCACCCCCCAGGACCAAGGATAACACGAATCTCACCAAAACAAAACCCAATACATTTTCAGGAGCATTTTGTTTCTCATCAGGCATTAACGCTCTTCATGTATGTTCTCAGTTTAAGACATGCCTACGCACATTCGGTAGAAATCCGTCTCGTCTATGGTAGTCTTTGATGCTTGGCCCAAACGATGACTGACTATGTTGCCCCTAGTAGTCTGATGGGTCTAAATGGCAATCTCGACCAAAAGAGGTATGTGGTCACTGACTTTCAGTGTAGTCTCGTCTTTTATTGGATCGCAACACACAACACGATCGGCTAGGTCGCAGCTTACAAACAAATGATCGTCTTGATATGGTTGCTTGGAATCAGAACGAAAGTAAGTCTGCTCCTCAGCAACATGAAACTTCCGATGGCAATCAAAAAACACGCTTTGGGCCAATCTCTCAAAGAATGGTCCATGCCCATACCCAGGCCATACTTTCTCTGCAAGTCTCGCAGTGTTCAGGTCGCCGCCTACAACAAATGTCTGATCACTTACGACATACTCAATCTTGTCGAAGATCTCGTCGAGGTAAGAAAAGACACGCCCTTTTATTATGGGCGCGTGTACACTCATCACAACAACCTTTAGTCCAGCTGAGACCTCTATCTGAGTAGCAACCACGCGCCCTACATATTTTTCTGGCAGTGCGACTTTGAATTCTTGGGTTGGCAGGTTCCGAGTGTATATGGCAGTACCTTGGCGTCTGCCAGTAATCTTAAACAAAAAATGTTCCTGAGCTTCTAGATTAGGAGGGCTCACTTCTTGTAGTAGCGCCACATCTGGCTTGATTTTGTCTCTCAGATATATCCAAGCTTCATTGTGAAGGGATCTATGTTTCCAGTAATCAAGATTCCAAGTAATAATCCGCATCATTTTTTGCCAGCTCACAGCCGATGATCGCAGGCCGACAGATCGATTGGCCAATTTACAACTTAAGTCCTTAGAAAAAAAGGAAAGTTTTGTATGAGGCCATCACCATTCGGCAAGTGCAAATTCCTCCGATTCCGGCAATACATGTGGCATTTTGCGATTTGTTTTAGTTTTCTTCAGTCAAATCTCTGCCGAAATTTTGCTTTTTGCGAAAATTATAAACGAACTCACATATCCTGAATAGTTGTGTGGTCTGTGAGAACAAGGTTTAAGTAATACTCTTTCCTTCGGTATTGATTTGGTGGACGTAATGACCAGAGTTGTTAGCGTTACCAAGAAGGGACAGGCAACCATCCCTAAAGATATGAGGGAGAAGTTTGGGGTCGTTGACAGGGTTCTCGTCGTCGAGACGGAGGAGGGCATCCTCTTCAAGCCTCTTCCCCGACTGGAAGACGAATTCGGGTCTCTGAAGAGCGTCTTTGAAAATAAGACGGCAAAGGATATCTTGGATGAGGCCAGAACCCATGATCGATTGAGAGAGAAGAAGCTTTCAGGGTGTGCCAAAAGGTGAGCGTTGTCTTCGACACTGAGGCCCTCCTAGCCTTCTATCTGGGAGAACCCTTTGGAAAGGAGGTTGAGAGGCGTCTAGCGAAGATAATGAAAGGAGAACTGAAGGGTTATTTGAGCATCATCAACCTGACAGAACTTTATTACATCCTATATAGAAAGAGCCCCGACCTCGCCGAGGAGAAGGAGAGGAACCTGAGGTGTTACGGGTTAGAGATCGTCCCCATTGACGATAACAGGCTCTGGAAAGAGGCTGCGAAGACGAAGGGGAAACATGCTCTCTCCCTAGCCGACGCATTCACGGTAGCAACCGCGAAGATAAAGAAAGCACAGTTACTAACAGGTCGAGACGCAGAGTTCAATGGCGTGGATGTTCAGATAGAACGAGTAACTTAGGGAGCTATATTCGCTTTCTTCTACTCTCAAGAGACATAGGCAAAAATTAGCATATGTTATGCATATTTTGTACCTATTCTCGCCAAGAAATAGCTCAAACCCTGCTTTTTGCCAAAATTATGAACGAAAGTCTAAACCTAACCCCCGCACCACACTTCCATTCTGCTAGATAAAACTGTTTTCTCTTGGAATCTAGCGAATACGTTGATATACCCACAAGTTCCACTTTTATCTGAAGTTTTGGGGTCAGTAGAGAGAACTATATGAAATATGTATGTAACTCAGGATCCATCTAAGCGCCCCGAGCCTCGCCTTTTTCGCATAGGCTTTTAAGACTGATATGAGGTGGATCCAAAAGTCCCAACCAGAAAAACGGACAGATTAAGGTCAAATCCCAACATGCACGCATTACATATTGGTTTTCTCTAAGGATTTTGATTGGGACTTATGCAGACTCTTGAAGGATTCGATATATCTCCTCTATGGAGTTTAGAGTCAATCCAACAGCATCTGCAGTTAGAACTCCATGATAAAACCCTGCAGCATGGAGAGCTTCAGCAGCGGTTTCTGTCAGCACTATTTCCTTTCTCCCTGTCTTCCTATACAAGTCTGTAGCGGCTTTCGAGAAACCTCTATGCTCTATTATCTCCCTTCCTGTGGCATACATCAATAGTTGGGCCATGGCTCCCCACCCCTTCTCACAAGCTTCTCTGAGATTCACATCCTCAGCCGTCTTCCAGTATTCCTCGAGCTCTCGTCTAGCTTCCGAAAGAAATTTCGCTCCAAGTTCAAGCTTCTCTTGTCGGTCCACTCCGTGAATCACCTATTTATTCGATGGGAGTAACGCTACTTATATATTTGCTCTCATGCGGGTCTGAGTGCGAGTGTTCGAAAAAAGGGTGTGAGCCTAACCCCTCGCGACGCCAAATATAAGCAAAATCGGGCCTCTATGGCGAAAATGTAATGACGAATGTCATTACATACGTCACGACATATTTTGTTCCAGCTGAAAAAGGGAGCATTGCCTGTCAAATGTGTCATGACAGGTTTATGAGGTGGGTTTCAAATTCGAGTTATAGTGCTGTCCCTGCGACAATTGGGCAATTGAGCCGTACGAAAGCATGGCGATCTACTACTTTTGCCTTTCACTTTTTGAAATGTGCTGGATTTCAATTCTTAAGGGCCTTCGCAAAGTCCGGTCAGACTTGTAGCAGTTTCCATGAATAGCGATTTGAACGATTTAAATATAGATGCCATATTATCTTCTATTGGGTGTTTTTCTTGGATGAGGTTGATGAGGATATTCGGTTTGAAAAAGATTCAGAGTGGCTTTCTAGACATTACAGGGAACTCCAGATGCGTTATCCCAACAGGTATGTGGCTGTCCTAAATGAGCGTATTGTTGGCGTCGGGGATGATGGAGAGAAACTTTACATTGACGTTGTTGGGAAATATGGGCGAGAACCAGTCATCGATTTCATCAAAGATACGAAGACTATTCAGGTTGGCAGGCTTAAGGCGAGAGTCCTTCTATGAGCTTCAAAGAATGGAAGATTTCCTCCACGATCATAGAGCCTGTGGAGCTCGTTGGAGAAGTATTTGACCTAAAAGCTGTCGTGACATTCTTAGATAAATCTGAAGAAAAATATAGAAGAAGAACGCATGTAGACACTAAAAGCGACGTAACCATCATACCATTAACGTTTGCTGAGCGACTTGGTCTAGAGTTGGAAGTGAAAGCTATAGTTAATGGCTCAGAGGGTTAGAATGAAGATTGGTGAAAAGGAGTTTGCTACAACTGTGTTTTGTGAACGTGAAGGCAAATACTATATTTTAGGCGTAAAGACTCTGCAGGAGTTTTCCAGAATTGAGATTGATTTTAAGAATAAACTGTTAAGATTCCATTATTGAACAGATTACGCAAGATAGCCCATTATGTATCTATCTGTCCCGCCTTTATAGTTTTGAGGACCTGAGGCTTCACATAACGAGGCTTCGAATTTGATCTGTAGCGAGATAGTATAGAAAACATATCTGAAACCGCCACTATTCCAGCCCATATTCGCTATTAAGGCGAGGGTGTGAACGAGGGTGTGAACGAGGGTGTGAACGAGGGTGTGAACGAGGATGTGAATCCAAACCCCGCACGATCCTTCTACGAAGGCAAGATTGACGTTCTATTGCGAAAATGTCGTTACATTTGTGGCCTTTGC
>Ga0315314_1000605_pt1 | contig 37809 bp, 39 predicted proteins | sample TDP9_MG_FD_203631 | JGI IMG/M metagenome (GOLD analysis project Ga0315314, IMG submission 203631) | Freshwater sediment microbial communities from Lake Towuti, South Sulawesi, Indonesia - TDP9 | ecosystem: Environmental > Aquatic > Freshwater > Lake > Sediment | place: Indonesia: South Sulawesi... | reverse complement strand
ACCAGATGAGCCACGTTGGATATTTAGGAATAGCTATACGCTCAGGTTTCAGGGGAGTCGGCATCGGCACACAGATCATGAAAACGCTCATCGAAGAATCAAAGAAGGCTGGACTAAAAGTTCTGGTTCTCGACCACTTCCAAACCAACAAGACAGCGAGAAGGCTCTACGAAAAAATGGGCTTCAAAGAAACGGGCAGAATCCCAAAAGGCGTGTGCAAGAAAGGCGAATACATCGACCTCATCCGCATGACTCGGGAACTCTAGACTCCATCGCGAAACAGAGAAACTGAGTTGAAGGCAGCTCCGATGTCTATTTTCCAGCGTGAAAAGAGCAAACTAAAGGTACGGTGCCGAGGGCTACCTCCACCCAATTCTTTAAAGCGTTGATACACGATTTGCATTTTTTGTTAATGAATGAGTGAAATTTGCCGACACAGTGTGGTGTCACCTCTTATCCGTTTGTTGTAGCTTGGGTACAGTCACATTCTCTTAAATACAAATCAGTCAGTCTCTCTTCAGGTGAAAAAAGCATGGTTTTAGGCGAAAAACTCTGGGAAGGCAAAGGCAAGAGTGCTGGAGCAGGACTCATAAAATCCGTTGGAATGGAAGGCGTAACATCTGAATACTCGTGGGCGGTTCAAACGAAAGGAATGGGACGGGCGAAAGGCGCAGACATCAACATAAACGTGACAGCTGTTAGCACAATGGCTCCCAAGGGCGTAGCTGCAGCGAAAGACCAAGGAGTGTTCATGACGATGACTGGGGATATGGGCGTGCTGAAAGGCTTTGACCTAATGAAAGTGACGGTTGGCGGCAAGCCAGCAGCTGTGGGCTTATGGAGCTTCATGACCACCTCGGAGAAACTAAGCTGGATGAACGATCTCATTGCCCTCGTCACTTTTGAAGCACTCGACCCCATGTGGGAACAGTTCAACATCACAATCTACGAGTGGAAGTAAACCAGAATAGACGAAAAATACCTCTTCTTCCCTTTTTTCTACTATTTTGAATAGCAAAAAATCTCAATTTACCAGAAAAACAGCCAGAATTAGGGTTAGAAGTGCCGAGGGCCAGATTTGAACCGGCGACAACCCGGTCTTCAGCCGGGTGCTCTCCCAGGCTGAGCTACCTCGGCACAAGGGCTAGGGGAGAGATGATACTGAACATGACTGTTGATTGTTTTTTAAGTTTTCTGAATCAAACCTGACTGTGCACTATGAAACGAAAGATTTTGACGAAAAAGTTCTCCTTTCTCTCTCTGTCCATCTCTCTGCTTAAGACGGCATTGCTTATCTTCCTTATGGAAGTAAATTCTAGAAAACTCCGAGCCATGTTATAAAACCTTAGTTAGAGCTGTTTTAGTGGGCCGGGCAGAATTCAGACATGCGACCTTCGCCGCGTGGCATGAGAAACCCTGCCAAAGAAAAGACGGGTGGGAAAAAATTTCAGAGATTGCGTGAATGAATGTTCTAATGTGAATGGCAATGTTGGATGGAGTAACTATATATCCTATAAAGGGGAAATCAGATGACGAAGAAAAAACGATTAGAAAGCACAGGCATGAACCCTACAATTTCTTCTTCAAAGACACTTTCTTCTCGCTCTTTAGAACGCCTTCTCTCTCCAAACCTGAAAGAGTTGTACAATAAGAATGGCGATTCTCCTTTAGCGAAAACTCTGCGGATAAAAATTATCTCCGACCTTAATTCCTGTCTCAAACTTTGGAACAGATTTAGCTACAGAAAAACACTTTTTGACACCTGGGAATTCCGTCTGGCGTTCTACAAGGCCTATAAATACAAGCCCTATTTCTTATTACTGAAAAATCAATCTAAAGAACTGGCTCTTTTGCCCCTTTGGTATGAGGACGAAAAAGAGAAATATTTTTGGTTTGGAAGTGACTGGCAAGAGGAAGTCCGGTTTTTCAGCACAAATCCCAATTACGTTCCCCTTTTGCTTTTTCTTGCTCCCTCCCCACTTTTCCTGAACGCGATCTCTGAAGATTCGGCTAGATCGTTGAAAGGCAAAGTAAAATTGGAAGAAGATGAGCCGAAATATGTTCTCAACTTAAAGGGGTTTAGGAGTCACGAAGATTACTTAATGACACTGAAAAAGAAGACGAGGCTCAACTTAAGGCGAGATAGAAGAAAAATTGAGAGGCAAAACCCCAAAATAGTCATCGACCATTTTTCCAATTTTGAACATTTAGTGCGTCTGAGCAAGGAGAGATTCGAACAAAAAAGCGAAAAAACAGACTGGGAAGACCCAAGAAAAGTAGAAGCCTTTCGCCAAGTAATAAGATTGGCGGGAAAATCTTACAAGATAAGAATGATCTCTGTCTTGATTGGCAATAAAATCGCAGGCGTTGATTTAATCGCCCTTTTTAACAGATGCTACTACACGTTGATATGCGGATACAATGTAAGAAATTTCTCTGGAATTGGGAATTTCCTTAATCTCTTTGAAATCGATGATGCTATAAGGCTTGGAATGAGAAAAATTGATTTCTTGCAGGATAGTTATGAGTGGAAGAACAACTTCTTTGATGAAATTCCTCTTTTCAAGTATGAAAAATGATACCATATTGGTGGGCCGGGCAGGATTCGGACCTGCGACCTTCGCCGTGTGAGGGCGACGTCCTAACCAGACTAGACGACCGGCCCTTGCAGGGGTCAAGCATTCCATATTTGAAGTCTCAAAATAAAGATTATCATGCTGTTACAACGAAAGAAGAAGGCAAAAGGGACTCAGCCCCTTCTTCTTTTGAAATCTACTTCGCAGCACAAGCAACGTTAGGTCAGCCTTGAATCTCAAGGCACTTCAATTTTTCTTAGCCTGAGACTTTAAACCTGAGAATAGCTGCGATTCCGCCGAACGAGTTCTTCAGCATCTGCCCCTCCTCGGTCTCGGTCGATATGACCTCAACGTTGGCGCCCACCTGCTCAGCCAAGTCGGCAAAGTCTTCTATAACGTCTCTGGTTTCCACAACAGCCAACGACGGCGCTGAGCACTTAGGGCAAGGCTGACCGACTAAGCCTTGCTGCCACACTGGCAGAGACTGCTCCCGCATGGTCTCTTGCCGCTCGTAGCCGCAGTTGCTGCACCTCACGGTTGCACGCACTATGTTAAGCCCCTCAGACAGGAGCAGTGTATCAACTGCTCCTCCTTCCAATGCTTTCTTGACTTCGCCCTCGCCGTATGTGACCAAGCCGGTGTCGTGCCCGATTTCGTACAGGAATCGCTGAATGATTTTCTTCTCTTCCACATATCGAACCTGCTTTAAGATTTCGGGTGCTCGTTCCACGACTTCTTCCACGCCCTGCTCGCTGGTGTAGGCGGTGTCAACCGTGTCGAGAATCTTTTCCTTCAGCATATAGTTGAGAAAGTCGCCCTTCTCAAAATCGTATTTCGTCTGGCCTGGACCGCCTATTATCAAGCCCTTCAGCGTGGGTATGGACAGGAAAATCTCGTTGGTGTGGTTGCCTACCCGCTTGTAGAAACTCAAGAGGTTGGCTTCGCGGAGTCTCTCGAACCTGCGTGCCGATTGCCCGCCGGCTCTGTGTTTGCCCGGTATGCCCGAGTTTTCTTCGCGCACGATTTGGAGGCGGCTGCCCTCTAATGTCGCCAGTGTTGCGGCGTTTGCGTCTATGACGACTATTCCGTAGGTTTCTTTCTCCTTCAGTTGCTCTTCCAAGTACTCTGTGTGGAATTTTGGGTCGCAGCGGTAGAGGTAAATGTTGATAGGTGCAGGCGGCGTGATAACGTAGGTTTCCATGCGTTCGCTTCCAGGTCCATCCTGCGGTATGGCTCCAGCGAAAATGACCAAGCCGTTCTTGGGCACCTCCTTGAACAGTTTCAGGCGTTGCTGAACCTTTGTGATGGCGTCTTGAACGTTTTTTCGCGTGGTGTCCGACTTTATGTTTGATGCTGTGCCGTATTCTTGCCGAAGCATATTCATGACTTCCCCTATCTGGCGTCCGGGCGGAACATACAGTGACACGAGCTCGGTTCCACGCCCCTCTTTCCTGCCCAGCGTCTGCAACGCCTTTCTGAGTCTGAACTTTTCGAGCGAAGTGCGCTTGGTAGAGGCTGAGGAAGCTGCGACCACTTGGTTTAACCACTCTTTCAGAGGCTGTCATTGCCTACAGTAAGGTGGGGATAGATAAGAATTGCTTTTAAACACGCTTTACAATTCAAGCGTTATCGTTGAGGAGAATGCATATGTCCGAGGCTCCGAAAACCGCTTCCAGTTCCAACAGGTGTTTCATCTGCGGCAACACCGACAGAGAAGCCGCCATATTTCCAGTAAAGTTACGTGGCGAAGACAAGTGGGTTTGTGCCAGGTGTCTGCCCAGACTGATTCATGGCTAACTAATTAATTCTCGTTTCAGTTGCTGATGGAAAGAGATAAGCGGTAAACGTGTTCTACAGTGTCTGGGCGTTTAGGATGAGGCATCAATCCCTGTATCTAGCATGGTACATCCGTGTGCCCCAGGTGAAGCACGATTTTCGCTCAAGCGGCGTCAGCAACTTCAGGTACAATCTCACTCTGGGCGAGGTTGACATGAGCATTAACTACTTGCACGGTAACCCAGAGGCTACAAAACTGCTGGCTCGGCGGTATAATGTAAAACCTGAAAACGTCTTCATCTCGAGCGAGGGCACCACTGGACAAAACGCACGAATAATCAGGTATCTTGCGGAGAAAAACCCGAGGAAAAACGAGGCCGTCGTAGAACATCCAACGTACGAACCCCTGTTAAGACTTGTACAAGAATACTTTCCCCATGTCAGGAGGGTTAGCAGAGATGAAAAAGAGGGTTACAGACTCGACGCCGATGAGCTCAGAAAAGTTGTTTCAGAAAAGACCGGGCTGTTCATGTTAACGAATCCTCACCTCCCCAGCGGGGCTGTTTCGAAAGTGCGCGAGTTGAAAGAGGTCATGGCTGTGGCTCAGGAATACGGTTTCTACGTTTTGTGTGATGAAATATACGCGGAGTTTAATCGGGGCGCCGTTCCCACGATTCTTGCCGTCGACTCGAAGCTGGGGATTGTGACGACCAGCTTCACAAAGGCTCACGGTCTCGGAGGATTAAGAACCGGAATAGCGTTAGCTGACAAGGAAGTTGTTGACGAACTCTACGTGGACACGCTCAACACCATCGGCGGATGCTCAAACGTCGTCGAGATTGTCACGGTGAAACTGCTAACAGAAGGCAAAGCAGCCATGGAAGCATACAAGCAGAAATGGCTGTGGCTCAAGGATGAGACTGAAAGGCTTCTGAGGGAGAAGGATTTTGAATACACTCCGAACAGCGTCAGCATAACCTATTGGGTGAAAACGCCCGTAGACGACACCTACCAGTGGGTTAACAAGCATGCAATCCCACGTCACAGCTTAGCCCCAGTGCCCGGAGCGTTCTTCCTGTTCAAAGACGGTAACAAACTGGAAAAATCAAACATGATTAGGCTTGGACTGGGCAACATAAACCCAGACAAGCCCAACTTGGCGGCGGCGTTTGAAACTCTGGAGAAAGCCTCAGCCTCATACAAGTCACTATGAGTAATAGCTTTGCTCAGACTGGGGAGATTAAGTGGACCGGGCGGGATTTGAACCCGCGACTTCCTGATTGCGAATCAGGCGTTCATACCACTGAACTACCGGCCCGCTTTGAGGATATATTCCGGTGTTTTGCTTTTTTGTTTTCTTGTTTTCGGGTTTGCAGGGTGTATGCGTGGTGGTAGTGGCTAATTGTTACTAGTGCCACCACCATCCTGCATTGTTGGGCTGTAGTGCTGCGAAGTAAATTTCAAAAGAAGAAGGGGCTCAGTGCCTTATGCCTTCTTCTACCTGTAAGGGAGAAAGCTACTCGATGAACAATTAGAAGGATTAAGTAATTTGATTAACGCCAGAAAAGTCATCACCAAAAAGCTGGAGGTTTCTTGTTTTCATGGGAGCAGTAACTATTCTGCTGGGATTAATTCTATTTGAAAAAGAAGCGACCACCATTTCCCAGTGACAAAAAACCGATTTTCACCAGCGTCGTAGGCAATCCCGTTGAGCACGTCGCCTGCATACAGGTTTCCCCAGTTTCGTATGCCCTTCAGGTCTATCCAAGCTCTGACCACTCCAGTTTGTGGATTGATTATCGCGATTCTTTCTGTCTGCCATACGTTGGCGTAGACTTCTCCATTGATGTATTCGAGTTCATTCAGCCTTGAAACAGCGGTGCCGTCATCGTGCACGCTAACTGTTCCAATTTCTTCGAAGGTTTCGGGGTTGAGAAAGTGCAGGGTTGCTGTTCCATCGCTCATGATTAGCCTGCTGCCGTCGTGTGTGATTCCCCAGCCTTCGGTAGGGTAGCTGAACTCTCGCAACAGTTCGAAAGAGCTCTTATCATAGACGAAGCCTCTATGCGACAGCCACGTCAACTGAATAATCTTATCCTCAAAGACTGCAATGCCTTCGCCGAAAAACTGATCGGACAGGTTAATAAATTGCAGGACATTGCCTGTCTCAAGGTCTACACGGCGAAGCGTGGATTTACCGTTAAGCCCCGTGCCTTCGTATAAGACTCCGTTTTCGAACACTAACCCTTGTGTGAAAGCAGTTTTGTCATGAGGATACACGTTGACCACTCGATAGGTGTAAGTGCTTGTCATATCTAGTGACGCATTATCTGGCAAGTTATTCAGGAAATTGGAGGCAAGCAAACCAAGAACAAGAACCGAAAAGGCAACAATTATACCTACTATGTAACGCCGCTTCAAGATGCTTCCCACTTAATCTTCTCTAATTGTCATGTGATGGAACGTTTAGAGTCTATGTAACCTTTTTCCCGTGAAAATGCATTCATCAAAGAGGAAGGAACAAAAACTGCTGCTTATCTGATGAAAACCTTTTTCTGGCATAAGACAAACCAAATCGATAGCTGACTAGGCAATGAACAAGAAGCAAGTTGCTACTGTTTTCTTCGCAGCGCTGTTCTTAATAGCAGGTTTTCTTGTGCTCGCAGACCAATACCTTTCCTTCGGGACTTGGTTCCAAATAGAGGATGTTCACCATGAAACTATTGCTTTGTCGCTGTTCTTCCTAGCAATCGGCCTACTCATTGGTGTGAATTCTTCGAGAAACAAAAAATAATGCCTCTCATACGTCTTACTTGATGGTGTCATGGTGGGGACAAAATAGGTTTAAACACTCGATGAAATTCCTTGGACACATATTAGAATGCGCACGCTTTCCTCAAAGTCTTGTACTGCGCGTGAGTTCTCCTCTTTGACTATCTAAATCAAAACGATCCTGTTTTTATCTTTCCGTAACGCGCATATGTAGCCACTATTACGCCTGTAGTTGAAATCTTACCTTCGATGAGCTTAAAAGAGGCTGGTATAGTTCCGTCTCCAAAAAGACGCTTGCCTGTGCCAATAGTAACCGGAAATATCTTCAAACGGAATTCATCAACAAGATCGTTCTTCAGCAGCGTTTGGATAAGGTTAGAACTGCCGTGAACCTGTATTTCAGGTCCATCCTGTTTTTTGAGTTTTTTAATTTCGTCCACGGTGTCCCCTGTGATGAGAGTGGAATTATTCCAGTCAAGTTTGCTAAGTGTCGTGGAAGCAACATACTTCTTAGCTTTATTGAGCTTGTCGGCTAATGGTTGGTTTTTCGCGTGTGGCCAGTAAGCCGCGAATATCTCGTAGGTTTTGCGGCCGAGCAGCAGATCGAACGGTTGTGCCATTTGCATGTCCATGACCTTCCCCATGAAATCATCCCAGTAACCAACCGTCCATCCACCGTACTTGAAACCTCCACTAGTATCCTCTTGAGGCCCTCCGGGAGCCTGCATGACGCCATCGAGTGTTACAAAAGACAACACAACCAGTTTTCTCACACCATCATCCCCTGTATGCTTTCTTCAAAGTTTCTATGTCAAATTTCTTCATTTTTAGGAACGCTTCTGTTACCCGCGCCATTCTCTTCTCGTCTTTGTCCCTCATCATCTCGTCCAATGCGTTTGGGACGACCTGCCATGAAAGGCCGTACTTGTCCTTTAGCCAACCACACTGTTCCGCTTTTGGGTCCGCGGAGAGTCTTTCCCAATAATAGTCTATCTCTTCTTGGGTCTCGCAGTGGACCATGAGTGAGATGGCTTCATTGAAGGTAAAATTGTGTTCAAGCGCGCTGTCCATTGCTGCGAACTCCTGTCCTTCAAGTGTAAATGAGGCGTGTTTTATCGTTCCTTCCGCGTCGGGTTCCTCGCCTTTGCCGTAGCGTAGAATATCGCCAACTCTTGCATCGTGGAACACCGATACGTAGAAATTGATTGCTTCCTCCGCTTTGCCCACGACATTACCCACGAACATAAGCGTCGGAATGATTCTTTGTCTCACTGCGCCTTCACCGAAGAACATCAGTTGCCACGAAAGCCCATACTTATCCTGAATCCATCCATATCTTTCGCTGAAGGGGTATGTCCCAAGATCCATGAGTGCCTTGCCTCCTTTGGATAATTCAGTCCACAATGTAATGACCTCTTCCTTTGTGTTGCAGGCAACAAGAAACGATATGGACGGGTTGAATTTGAAAAGTGGTCCGGCACTGATGAGAGTGAATTTCTGTCCTAAAAGTTCAATGTTAACGATATCTGTGTCGCCTGATGGGGTGTTATGAAGTGTTGAGGTGTCTTTGATTTTTGAATCTTTGAAAACAGAGGTGTAGAAAGCAGCTGCTTCTTTAGCTTCTTTGTCGAACCATAAATGCGGGGTGATCTTCTGTTTCATGATTTCTCCTCATAACCGATTCTCACGACTCGATATTTCAAGATATGTGACTGTAGGGCAACAGCAACAAAAACGAGGGCCACACCTGGGCCTTCACGGATGTATCATAGAAAAAGGGCAAGCATGTTTCTCTTCGATTTCCTGCAAGGAGTTGCCTAATTGTTGCCTTGCAGTATTGCTCAGAAAGGTGGGGTCGCTGGGATTTGAACCCAGGATCTCCAGCGCCCCAGGCTGGGATCCTTGACCAAGCTAGACTACGACCCCTTGTGCAATATTATGAAGTGTAGACTCTCTGCTAAAACTTAAGTTTGATGGCAGAGCAAGTCCCTATACAGCAGATTGAGCGGAGTCGTCTTGAGCAAGACAGATAAGGTTCTCAAAGAAATTGAAAGCATGACCGAAAGAAAGTTCCTTCCCATCGTCGGTCCTCGCAAGGGTAAGGTCCTTGTGGTCGTCATCAGCAAGACTAAACCCAAGCGTGTTCTTGAAGTTGGAACCCTCATTGGCTATTCAGCTATTCTGATGGGAAAAAACCTCGCAGCCGACGCGCATTTAATCACTATTGAGGTCCACGCAGACGAAGCTAATGGGGCAGAGACTACTTGGATTACGTGAGGTTTTCTGGAAAGAACAAGAGCAAATTCGTGCGCGTCGGAGGAGACGGCTTAGAAATAAGCGTCAAACTGTGATTGACCGCCAATCTTGTAGGACTAGTCTTAATTGTTTCTCAAGCAACCAGGACTATTCTAACCCCTAACAGAAAAGAGAGAAAAAAATAACGAGTCTTTGAGATATAGCCTGTTGCTAAGCTTGCGGAACTGGAATAGCCTTTGTCCTTCGGGCGAAGTGCATGAACATGAGAACCCCGGCGGCTGCAGCGAAAACCAGGGTCGTGCCTGCGAGCAGATTCATTGTGCTGTTGAGACTTTGGTTTGCTGCTGTTTGTTCCTGGAGCTGTTGCTGAGTGTCCTCGTACTGAGCCTTGTACGGAGACTCCACGTAGAGCTTCAGCCTGTTGTACGTTGGCCAATCTGAGCTTAACCAGCGGCTGTCCATGGAACGCCAGAGCTCGGTTCTCGCCTCAATAATCGGAGTTGTGTAGCCGTTTGCAATGTCAGTGGGCAGGCTGATAGATATCTGAAATGCCTCTGATTCACCAGCTGGAATCTCGTCGGGCAACAGGTCGGTCGGGTAGAAAAACTTCTGCTGGTAGACGTTACCGCTGGTGTAATAGTAGCTTATTGTTGCGCTCAGTTCAGTGACTCTTATCTTCTCGCTCTTGTCATTGAATATTGTTACGATGATATAGCCTGTCTGACCTGCCAAGTACGTGGTCTTGTCCAGATTAGCCGAAGGTATCGTCGCCGCCCAAGCAACCTGAGTGCTCACCAATGCAAGAAACGACAGCAGCGGGATTAAAACGAGTTTCCTGTCCATTTTCCATCCTTCTTTCTTTGTATTTGTTAATCTGGTCTGTTTGCGTGAGTAAAAGGATTATGAAGAGAAGATTCGAATTCAGAATATGAACAATCACGTGCTCTATCATTCTCTCAGCCTTGGACATTAACCAGCCCAAAAAAGTTCGAATCAAGCTAACGCGCATGTTTCAAGGATTCTTTCGAGGTTTTGTCTCGTGTGTTCTGACTTGTAGTCTCGTAGGCTTTCGATCAGGGCTTCTTCGTCGACCTTGCCCAGCCTTCTGTGTAGTTTTCTAGCTAGTTGGCTTCCTATGAAGAGATATTGAGACACCGCGGTTACGTTGGATGTTCTACGCCAGATGCTGGCTGTCTCAAAATCCAGGATGCGAACATTGTCATGTGCGTCTACGATTATGTGTTTTGGGGCGCGGCTCAGTTCTCCATGGTCCAAACCAACTTGGTCAAGTCTCCAGCACTGCTCCAAGATGTCTCTGAGCACCTTGCGAACTCGGTTCTTCGAGCCTTTTCCCTTCAGACCTGTTACCCATTGGGGTAGGAGCGAGCCGTCTACGAATTCCATGAGCAGAAAGTCTTCGCTTCGGGCAACCATTTGTGGTCCAACTCCGATGCTGTTTGCTTTGGCAAGCATCTTTGCCTCGTGTTCCATGTTGTTTCGGTCAGCGTCGACTCGCCTTATCTTCAACGCGACTCGATCGGTTTTAGTGTGAGCTTTCACCACTATGCCGACGCAGCCCTTTCCCAGAACAGGCACGTTGAAAGCAGTCTTTTCACCCGTAAACTCCAAGGCTTTGACTCCCAGTTGTCTCAGTTCACTTATCCGTTTGCTTGCTTCTCTGGCGCTGTACCGTGGATAACAGAGCACGCTTGCGTACCTTTTGTCTCTGAGCCCTTTCAACTGAACTTTTTCAGAAGAAGGCAATGTGAACACATTCAGTCTTTGCACTTAACTTTTTTCATCATAAAGGTTACGAGCGAAAGACCCGTCTGGCAGCCTCTATGCCTGCTCCTGTTTTGACTGGGTGCTTTAAGTCGGCGAGAGAGTTTTCAAGCGCTGTTACCGTGGTCAACACTTCGGCTTCAGAAACCATTCCCATGCAGCCGATGCGTAGAATCAGTTGGCGAATCTTGCCAATGCCGCCTGATATGACCACTTTGTAGCGTTCTCGCATGAGTTCCCTGACCCATGCTCCGTCGACTCCAGAGGGCACCTTAACTGCTATAACTGTGTTAGAGCGCACGTCTTCTGCTGGATAAGGCTTCAGGTCTAAGGCGTCAAGCGCTGCGTAAAACGCTTTGGCACACTGTGCGTGGCGTTGAACGCGGTTTTCCAAGCCCTCTTCCTCTATCATCTTCAAGGCTTCTTCTAGGGCGAAATAGAGAGGTATGGCTGGAGTGAACGGCGTTTCTTTCCTAACAGCGTAGTCTCTAATCAGTTGGAGGTCAAAGTAGTAGGGAGGCTTCGTCTTCTTCTTTTCAATCGGTTTCCAAGCATTCTCTCCAACCGATATTAAGGCGAGACCTGGCGGACAAGCCAAACACTTCTGGCTTCCTGTAACGCAGATGTCGACGCCCCACTTATCGACTGGCAGAAGGTCGCCTCCCAGAATGGATATGGAGTCAGCGAATAGAAGAACATCGTTTTCTCTCGCTATCTTACACATTTCGGGTAAATCCCGAACTGTGACGCCCGTTGACGTTTCGTTGTGCACCACGGCAATCACTTTGGCGTCTTTTTCTCTCTTGATTGTTTCTTCGATTTGTTTGGCGGTAGGCGTCTTTCCCCACTCTACAGGAACCTCAGCCACTTTTCCACCGTGACGAATGACCTTCTCTTTTAAGCGTTCGCTGAAAAACCCGAAAACGGGAACAACCACCTTGTCGCCGGGATCTACGATGTTGCTTATGGCACATTCTACCGCGCCTGTTCCTGAAGAGGTTAAGACGTAAACATCCTGCTTGGTCTGAAAAACGTATTTCAGACCCTTAGATATGCCTTCGAACAGCCTTTCGAATTCGGGTCCGCGATGATTGATTATTGGCTTGAGCATTGCGCGCATCACTCGGTCTGGCACGTTGGTTGGACCAGGCAACATGATCAGCTGTCTTTCTCCAATCAAGGCAACTTCCCTCTCCGTTTAAGAGTTGGATTAAGCATAAAATCAATGAATTATTAAGGCTTATTGAACGCTTCCAATGAGAGGAAAGTGAATGAGCAAAACCAATAGGGCTGATCTGAAAGGAGAAATATCGCAGTTTCTTAAGGAGCGCGGCGCTTTCAAGGTGAGAACAGCAAACGCATCGATTGGCTTTGAAAAGGCAGTTGAGGGTTGTCACCCCCTTGACTTGATGAAAGAAGCTAAGTCGGTTGTCGTTTTCGCGGTATACATTGGTTTAGACTACTACCGAAGTATCAGAATCGAAGGCAAAACCGTGGGAGACAATAGGATTGGGCACATCTTCCGCGACTGGCTGTCCTATGAACTGACCGAGTTTCTGAGAACGAAGGGATTCCGAGCCGTGTATCCTTCAGGGATGTTCGACAACCCAAGAAAGATGGCTCGCATGTCCTTCAAGTTAGCTGCACACGAATCTGGAATCGGCGTCTATGGAAAACCAGGCATAATCATAACTCCAGAGTACGGTCCAAGGGTAAACATCGGCGTAGTGGTCACCGACGCGGTTTTAGAGCCAGACAAGAAGCTCGAGTTCAATCCGTGCCGCGCCTGTGAAATATGCTTTAAAGCTTGTCCGGTGGGAGCCATTCGAAGAGATTTAGCGCCGCCGATAAGCCACAAAAGAGGGCTTTGTCTGAGTTTCCTTGACAGGCTGAGGGAAGAAACTGGCGACAAGAATTTTCTCTGCGGACACTGCTACGAAAATTGCCCCGTTGGAAGAACCAGAAAAAAAGGGTACTTGATATCCCAATATAGAAGACTTACAAATCTAGAACGCAATGAAAAAGAGAGGTTGATTCAAAGAAGCCTACCCTCACAGGGGATAACGAGAGAGTGACTGCGGCGATTATCACTCTTCTTTCGGACTTCGGCTTGAAAGACCCTTACGTGGCTGAAATGAAAGCCGTCATCTTAACTATAAACCCTGAGGCGAGAATAGTTGACATCAGCCACTCGATTGAAAAGTTCGACATTAGAATGGGAGCTTTCGTGTTGGCTTCTGCTGCCCGTTACTTTCCTAAAGGCACTGTTCACGTGGCTGTTGTCGACCCAGGAGTCGGAACCAAACGGCGCGCTCTGCTAGTGGAAACAGAAGATGCATTCTACATTGGTCCAGACAATGGATTACTCATGCTTGCAGTGAAGAGAGAAGGAATTCGACGCGCTTACATGATAACTAACACGAAGCTCATGCTTCCTCAGGTGTCCTCTACCTTTCATGGTCGAGACGTTTTTGCGCCGGCAGCCGCTCATCTGGCAAAAGGAACACCGCCAGCCAAGTTTGGTCAAGAAATCGGCGACTATCTGACTCCAGCGTTCTCTAAGCCAGCTCTGAAGAACGAAACCTGGCAGGGGGAAATTGTGCAGGTCGACGACTTCGGAAACATTATAACAAACATAACGAGCAGAGACCTGCAAAAAATCGGGGCGAAACCTGGAAGTCTACTTTCAATCAGACTCAGAAACAAGCCATGGGACATACGGTTCTGCAGGACGTATGGAGACGCAGTGGCAAAAAACTCGGTTGCGCTTGTGGGCAGCCATGGTTTTTTGGAAATCGCAGTGAACCAAGGCAACGCTTCTGAAAGGTTCGAGGCAAAGGCTGGCGACACTGTGACAGTATCGCTCAAAAGCTAGGGCTTATCCTTCTTGTTCAGGTCGCGCAAACGTTGAACGCCGTCGATTTCCTTGATGAAAGCTGCAACAGTTTTGGGGACCAGTTCTTCCCAGTTTTTGCCTGACATCATTCTTTCTCGTATTTCCGTTGCCGAGTAGACGTCACGCTTCTGGTAAGGAACTGTCTTAACCTTAAACCCTGCCTCGCTGAAGAGTCTGTTTGTCAAAGGCTCATTTCCATAGACCACATCGAACTTGGGCGTGTAGCCGACGACCTCAGCAACCCAAAGCATGTGCACATGAACATCTCGAACGGGGACAACCCAGCAACGCTCCATCGGGATTCCATCCTCTGTTAGGGCATTGCGGATCATGGTCAAGCGTTCGCCCGTTGTGAAAGGGTTGTCGACTCTGTGGCTGTACTGTGCGCTGCCGATGACGATTACGAGTTCGTCCACTTCACTTAGGATTCCTTTTATCACAGCTGAATGCCCGTTGTGGAAGGGCTGAAACCGCCCCACGAAGACGCCACGCTTAACCAAGGCTTTACCTCAAAGAGCGTTTTTCTGTGTGACCTTTTTGATTTTAGTCTTTCCGAAGAACCCCGACTGGAAACAAGTCCAGCAGCCCATAAGGGGTTTTGGCTTGAGATGGCTTTTTGAACCCTCTGTCTTCGCGTTGAAGAAGTGACCTTTTAACTTTAACGCCTACGCCGAAGCCTCCTCCGAAACCTCCCGAGGAAAAATCAGACTTTATCACCCGGTGACATGGGATGAGAGGAGCAAAAGGGTTCGAAGCCATAATCTGCCCAACCGCTCTCGGTCCACCACCAGCTGTTTTTGACAAAGCCTTGTACGTAGTAACATAACCAACTGGCACTTGAGCCAAGCAGTCCAAAAGTATCTTCTGGGCGTATTTCGATAAATGGCTCCGCTCAAACTGGAAGCTTAATGAAACGTCCTTCCCCGAGAGCACAGATTCTATTGCATCAAAAATCTTACCTGAAAGTGGATTGGGTTTCTCTTCTACTTGAAAAGGCTTTTTGTACGGCAGGCTTTCGAGAACCTGCTTCAGAGCCTCTTTCTCGCTGTTTGTGAACGTTGTCGCCCAGATTTTTTCGTCATCGATAGCCACAGCAGACCACATGTTGCCTGTTTTTTGGTGATAAACGTGAATCACGACTGTTTTCTCCTCTGGCATTAGAATGCGGATTGAAGCCTTTTAAAGTATCTCCTAGTCTTAAAACTTTAATAAGTTGCCATGCACAATAGTGCAGTCAACTGGGAGATGAAATCCTTGACTGAACAAGCTCAGCCACCTTACCTATTTATTCCGGGCGCCACAACCATCGGTGCCGTCTGCTCGGACGGCGTAATCCTAGCGTCTGAGAAGCGGGTTTCCTACGGTTACATGGTCATGAGCCGCGTTGGAAAAAAAGTGTTCAAGGTAACAGATAGCATAGGCGCCGCCTGCGCAGGCTTGGTCTCAGACATGCAGATACTCATTCGAGAGGTTGAAGCCTACGCGAACCTGTTTAAACTGGACGCCAACCGCCCGATCTCCGTGAAGTCAGCTGCCAAGATGATGTCGAACATGCTCTTCAGCCGACGCCTCTTCCCCCTCATAACCCAGACGATCGTGGGCGGAATCGACGACGAGGGAGCGTCACTCTTCGTTCTCGATGTCCTCGGCTCACTGATTCCCGATAAGTACGCTGCTGTCGGTTCGGGCGCAGAAATCGCGTATGGAGTTCTTGAACAGGGTTACAAGGAAGGCATGACGGTGAAGGAGGCAAGAGACCTGGTTACACGAGCCATAAAATCTGCAATAAGCCGAGACGTAATGAGCGGCGACGGCGTCGACTTCCTCACAATCACGAAGGAAGGAATAGACGAAGAGTCAATAAAATTCTAAACCTCGGCTCAAATCTCCTATTTTCTTGAATAAGAATAACGGTGAGGTAAGGGTCAAAAAGGTAAGTTCAAAGCGAAGGAAGAACCCATGACTTTTGAGCTAACTCAAGAAGAAGGCGAATACCTGGTAAAGCTGGCGCGAAGAGCCGCCGAAACCTACCTAAGAGAAGGCGTAATCCTACCACCTCCAAAAGACGTGTCGCCAAAGCTCAAAGAACGCTGCGGGGTTTTCGTAACAATAAACAGTGCAGCAGGCAGGAGGGGGCATCAGCAACTAAGAGGATGCATAGGTCTCCCCTATCCCACAACTCCTCTTGCGCAGGCGGTTATTGAATCCGCTATAAGCTCGGCTACGCAGGACCCGCGTTTCATGCCGATGAGGGCTGAGGAACTCGACCATGTCGTCTTCGAGGTGAGCGTGCTTACTCCACCCGAGCCCGTTGAGGTTGAAAACCCTCAGGAGTACTGTTCCAAGATTCAGGTGGGACGTGACGGCTTAATCGTGGAGCGCACATACTGTAAAGGGTTGCTTCTGCCTCAGGTACCGGTTGAATTGAAGTGGGACGAGGAAACCTTCCTGTGCGAATGCTGCGTGAAAGCCGGCTTGCCCCCTGACTCTTGGCTCCTAAAAGGAACGAATGTGTACAGGTTTCAAGCCATAATCTTTGAAGAAACCGCGCCTAATGGTAACATTCAACGCAAAAAAATCAACAAAACGTAGGTGCAGGCGCATGTCCCTTCCTAAGAGAATTTTGGAGGAGATGTTTCAGAGATTCGTCGAAGAAGACATGGGACACGGCGATATAACAACGCATTACACGATACCAACCAGAACAATCGCAGAGGCGGAAATCGTTGCCGAAGAGAATGGCGTAATCGCAGGTGTTGGAGAAGCCCTAGCATTCGCAGAAGGTTTCGGGTTGCAGGCCAAAGCATTGGTCGCAGACGGTTCCAGAGTAAGCGAGAAGACCAAAGTGTTACACATAGAAGGCGACGCTGCAACACTACTCGCAATTGAAAGAACGCTGCTCAACCTGCTTTCAAGAATGAGCGGAATAGCCACATCGACTTGCAGGCTGATTGACAAGCTTCGTCAGGCTGGCTATAAAACTCGAGTGGCTGCCACAAGGAAAACCGCGCCAGGCTTGTCGTACTTCGACAAGAAGGCTGTGACGGTGGGCGGAGGCGATGCTCACCGATGGGGTCTAGACGACATGGTTCTCATAAAAGACAACCATGTAGCCATCGCGGGAAGCGTTAGAGAAGCAATAGAAAGAGCCCGAAAAAGGGTTTCATTCTCCAAGAAAATTGAGGTTGAGGTTCAAAACGAAGACGACGCTCTTGAAGCAGTCAAGGCTGGAGTTGACATCGTGATGCTGGACAACTTCACGCCTAAACAGGCAAAAAGTGCGGTTAAGTTGCTCAAGAAAAAAGGACTTCGCGCCAAGGTTTTGGTGGAAGCAAGCGGAGGAATAAACGAACAAAACCTACTGGAATACGCAGCCTCCGGAGTCGACGTTTTAAGCCTCGGAGAGATAACTCAAAACGCGAGGGCGCTGGACCTGAGCCTTGAAGTGACGAAAGTAAGAAAAAATCGTTGAATGAAATATGTGGGCAAGACGCAGTGAAAAGGCTTGATAAATGAGCACAAGGTTTCAGTGGTTCTGTTAACAAAGAATTCAGCCTCAACTATCCAGAAGAGCATTGAATCGATTTTTCAGCAGACGCGTCAGCCAGACGAAGTTGTGGTTGTTGATGGAAACTCCAACGACGGCACGCTTGAACTTGTAAGAAAATATCCAGTCAAACTGCTCACTGAGCCGGGCTTGGGCTTTGGCTACGCTCGCAACTTGGGTGTCAAAAATGCGTTGGGAGATATCGTGGTCTTCCATGACTCTGACTGTTACGCTGACTCCGACCTGATAGAAAACGTGTTATCTCACTTCTGTTCAAACCCGAAAATCGTCGGCGTTACGGGTAAAACCTGCTTATGGAACACTGAGAGCCCTGTAGCCCGATTTTTGGCTCACGTCGGGGGCAGAACGAGTATGCCGAAGGAGAAAAGGTTTGTGAAGATTGCGCCTACGATGAATCTCGCTTTGAGACGTGGAGTGATAGATAAGGTAGGCGGGTTCGATGAGACCCTGATTCGATGCGAAGACACAGACCTAACCTACAAAATCAGCAAAAGTCACAAGATATTGTATGAACCCAACGCAGTCATCTGGTTCAAGGGTTCACCCAACCTTCGCGCTGCTTCTCGCAAGTGTGTCCGCCACTTTGTTGGCGTGGGTCAGCTCTTCGCCAAGCACGGCTTGAAATCCTCGTTTGTTAGATCTAATCTGCCCCTTCGAGGCTTACTCCTGATAGCAGCGTTTCTGTCAATTTTTCTGCTTCCATGGTATGTGCCAGCAGTTTTGTTCTCGATTCTGTTGGCTGAATTCGTTTACAAGTCAGTAAGGTTGTACCTGCGTTTTCGCGACTCTTGCGTGGTTTATTACACAGTTTTCTTCACGTTCTGGTCTTTGGCAAGCCTGGCGATTTTTTATGGTTTGTATCTAGGGTTAAGGAGCAGAAGAAGAGCTTCGAAGAATGTTTTATGATACGGCTCAAGGCGTAATGTCCAACAGTCTGAAGCCTCTGGCGCACGGGTTAGGCATCTCCGAGATTTGAACCTTCTCAAGGACCTTGTTTTCATCTTTTGCGTGTCCTCTCAAATCCTGCTCTGCGGGAAGCAGGGATTCTATAATTATTCCTTCTTGGCTTGTCTTGGTTGTGCATCTCGCTGGTAACCCTAGCTTTACGTTTCTTTTCTCGTTCACCGCCATTTCAGACGCGTAGAGGAGGGCGTAGGCTGCGCATGTCAACTCAGCGATTCTAACGGGCACGCTTTCCTTGCCTATCGCTAAAACATCCATGTTGTAGGCTCGCTTGATGTCCAAGGATATTTTTCTCAGCTTGGGCAGGATTCTGAGTACGTTTCCCCTAGCCCTTCTTGACACGTGCAGCTGAGATAGGGTGACTGCTGAGAGCTCTTCCAGGCTCAAACCGCCAAAAGACATGTCCAAGTGAACCACATCCGCCTTGACCGACTTCAAAAGGCTCATGCACAACTCAAGTTCGTGAACCACTAGTTCGTGCCCGTCTTCAACCTTCCTGAATATGGGTTCTGAAAGGCACGTGGAAGCCTTCGTGTAAGGCGATTCAACCAGCACCGCGCACGCGGCGACAACCTGCAACGGTTCAAACTGGTCGTTCAACGTGGCTGCACCAGAGTCAGCGGCGACTATTCGCATCAGCGGTTTCACCAGCCCTTTTCTTTTCTTTAGTGTTTGAAAAACATTTATTTTGCGCTTCATGTGAGTATTGATTGGCCGAATGACGATTAAACATGCATGAGCAGGTGATTGCTTCAGAGTTACGCTGACGGCCCCTTCATTCTCGACTTTTGTTTTGGCAAGGGAGGAGACAGCCACGCTTTTATCACGAGCCATACACCATAACCATGTGAGGCTGAGTAATGAAAAGCCAGACTGGTTGGTGTGTCTGGATAACAGGGTTGCCGGGCAGCGGAAAATCCACAGTAGCAAAAGCTTTGCTTAAACCATTAAAGAAACATGGTGTTAAGGCTCAGGTTCTCTCGTCGGACCTGATGCGAAAGGCAATCACACCACAGCCCACATATTCGCTTTCGGAAAGAGACATGGTCTACACAGCTATAGTGTACGTGGCTAGACTCCTCACCAACGACAAGTACAATGTCATCATAGACGCGACAGGAAACCTGCGAAGATACCGAGACCAAGCTCGAAAGCAGATTCCACGATTCATGGAAGCCTACGTGCGCTGCACACTCGACGTGGCTGTTCAAAGGGAAATGAAGAGAAGACACTTCACACACGCACCCAAAGGAATATACAAAAAAGCCATTGAAAAACAGAGCCGCACCGTGCCAGGAGTCGGAGTACCCTACGAGGAACCGCTAAAACCTGAAGTCACCGTGGACTCTGACAAACTCACGCCCACAACGTGTGCAAAACAAATCTTCGAGACTCTGTCCAAACTTTTCCTGCAGAAAAGCTAGAGGAGCCTATCTGTCAAGCTGCTGAACGGTTAAAACGCCCATCATATTTGAAGCCTATTAGAGAAAGCATGCAGAAACCTAGAGGGTAGGGGCTGATTCGCAGTTTGAAGATGTTTCTCTTGGATTCATACTTTCTACTGTTTATCTTTTTGGTACCCTTTCCTTTTTCTCTTTAAAATATGGCATAATTTTCTCTTCGACTGCCTTCATCGTCTGTCTTAGCCTCTCCAACGAAGCGAACATGTACAAACCCAGAATATCCTTAATCACGATGTGAGTGGCTCCAGCCTGAACGAACCTGTCGACCTTTGCAATGATTTCATCCGGAGTCCCGACGCCTAAGAACTGTTCAGCGACGGAATCGGGCATTTTCAGAGCTTCCTTAGACACAAGCGAAACCACTTCTTCGGTGGGTGGGCTCTTCTGGTACGCATACGTGGCTTCCGAGGACACTGAAACCTCGTAACCCAATTCTTTCAACAGTTTACGATGAGTTAACATCAAAATCTCAGGTTTCATTGTGTCAACCGCTTTCTTCTTCTGCGCTGGGTCGTCAGTGACAGCGACGAACAAAAACGCAACTTTATCGACTGTGCTTATGTCCCTTCCAACCTCTCTGCACGCTTCTTCTATGATTGTGAGCCTGCGTTTAAAGGTCTCAGGTGTATTAAGCCACGGCTTCCAACCGTCAGCGATTTCTCCCACGAGCCTCAGCGACCTCGGCGAGCCCAACGCACCAACATAAACTGGCGGAGATACCTGCTTTGGTTTTTGATCCAGCCAAGCCTTTTCAAGATTATAAAAGCGACCCTTAAAGCTCGCAGGGCTTGAACGATCTGATTTCCACATTAGCCTCATGAGTTGAACCGCCTCCTTCAGCCTAGCAACTCTCAGGTCAGGCTCCTCCCAGGGCAGTCCATAACTAGCGGTGTTCATAAGCTCCCCAGCGCCCACTCCGATAGCGGCGCGTCCATCAGTTAAGTCGTCGAGCGTCGCAACAATGTGCGCTAACTTCGCAGGGTGGCACCTCAGGACATCAGTCACATCAGTGCTAAGCATAACCCGTGAACTTCTGACACCGATAGCGGAAAGAACGACCCAAGGATCCACCTTATCCCCAGAAGGTGGAAGATCCGTGAAATGATCGGGCACCCAAATCGAGTCAAAACCAAGCTGGTCAGCTTGAACGCCAGCCTCAACAAGGTCGGCAACAGGAAGAACCGTAAGATGAACACCAAATCTCAGTGCTGTCACAACACTCAACCGTTCTCGATGTATATGATCCACCGTACATATTTTTTTCGCAAGTTGTGACAAACCTATCGAAGGTGTCTTCTTCAACCATCAGAAGTTCCTGAAAATTCTTTATATTCGGCTCAATGAATGTATGTGCAAGGATGACTGATTTGAGCAAGTCTAAGGAAGCAAATAAGACGCGAAAAGAGACAAAGCAAAAGCAAAAAAGGGCATCCATTAAAGAAGCCGAAGAGGAAGTTGACAAGGTAAGTAAACGCAGGTTTGGGTTTTTTCTGACACTCCTCAGCGGCTTCATAATAATAGGTGGAGGTGTTTTTGCTCTCTTGGTTCTGTCAAATGTTCCTCCAGAAGTGTCTCCAGAGGCGTCTCGGCTCGGCTCCTTTTACCTTTCGATATCTGTGATCAACGGCGCCTTCATAATTGCAGGGGGCGCTCTCTCCCGCTCTCCACAGAAATCCAAATTGGGTGCGATCATGTCAATCATGTACAGCATATCAGCCATATTCGTAGGTTTTGGTCTACTGAACATCATTGGAGCCGTAGTCGGTGTCCTCGGCGGGATTCTAACCTTTCTTAGAAGATAAATCACATCCACGGGTCAATTCAAATCCAAAATGTGGTCAGAAATCATTTCGACCACGAACATTAGTGTCACAAGATGACCGAAACTCTTTTGTACAAAGTCTTAACATAAAAATAAAAAACCTGACCTTACCGTTGGAGAGGAGACATTTGAGTGAAACAAAAGAGGTCTTTCTGCGAAAAGCATCGGGGTTAACAAGGGTCGTGAGCCCAAAAGACGCCTTGATGTATGCCTTTGTGAATCCAACAATCCCTTACGCTTATCATTACATCATTTGGTCTCAGGTGCTGTATCCTGGGGCTGACCAATATCTAGCGGCGACGCTGATTGCTGCTCTATATCCCGTTGTAGGACTTTACGCTCTACTCTCGATTGCCATGCCACGATCTGGCGGAGAATATATCTTCGGAAGCCGAATCTTGAACCCCTACATTGGTCTTCTGGCCTCTTGGGGCATGGTCTTCGGTGGAGGACTTATGTGGTCTGGTTCTTTGGCTTCATGGGGCACCATGTGGGGAGTCGGTGACACCGTTTACCAACTGGGGCTCTTCTACAACAATCCAGCTTGGCAGCAGCTAGGTCTTCTCCTTGGAAACCCAAGGACGGGTATCGCGTGGATCATTGGCTTCGTACAACTAGCATCAGCATTCTTCATCATGTGGCTTGGCACAAAATGGGTTATGAGGTCACTATGGTTCGTAGCAGTTACAACTTGGATAATGCTCATCAGCTTCATGTTCATCAGCTTTACGACGAGCAACGCTCAATTCGTAAGTAGGATGGCCGACCGCGGGGGGCTCAGTTACACTTCAATTCTCGACCAAGCCCGAGATGTAGGGTGGACACCAGGCTTGTTTTCGATTAGCGCAACCCTCATGGCTGGATACACCTACCATCAACTCAGCACATTAGGTTCTACTTACGTGTCAAACATCGCTGGTGAGATAAAAGAAATCAAAAAGTCAATGTTTCTAGCGCACTTCGGGTCTCTAGCGATGTTCATAATCTACTGGGAACTCTTCATATGGGGCACCTACTCAGGCATAGGCATAAACATGATTCAGGCAATATCATATCTCAACGCTGCTGGACAAGACCTGGCTGCCTTCGGCATGACGTTCACTCCCGTCGTCTATCACTTGACCATATACCTTACCGACAATCCAATCCTGATGCTAATAGCTGGCCCAGTGGGTATGTTCATTATCAACTGGGGCGGCATCTTGGGGCTAGGGTTCGGACCCATTCGAAACCTGTTTGCTTATGCATTCGATGGGATTTTGCCCAGGTTCGTCTCTGCTGTCGACAGCAAAGGACACGCATGGGGTTCAGTACTGCTCGGTTTCGTAAGCGCGGTCCTGATACACACGGTCAACACGTTTACTCCTTGGTTGGCATACATCGCACACACGATAGCTGTCTGGTTCATAAGCTGGACTATACTAGGGATAGCAGGCATGCTCTTTCACTGGAGAAGGAAGGACATATACGAAAGGGCTCCGGCTGTAGTAAAAACCAGAATCGCTGGGATTCCTGTGACTTTCATCCTCGGCCTTCTAACAGCAGCATTCAGTGCTTTCTCCGTGTACTCGATCCTGTACCCCGCGTTAACAGGAACCGCCGTGGGCCTGCAACTTCTGTATCTGGGGGCGACCATAGCATTTCTGATGATAGTGCCCACAGTGATCTTCTGGGTGGCATATTTCTACCGAAAATCAAAAGGCGTTCCTATGGACTTGCGCTTCAGAGAAATCCCACCAGACTAGAAGAATGACAGCCTACTCCTTTTTTTAATAAAATTAAAAACATTTATCTAAATGACAATATCCTAGTTATAATGTCCAAATTGTGCTAGGATGGTCACGGCTTGGGCAAGAAAACCAAGATCTTCTACGCTACTGATGTGCACGGGTCTGAGGTGACCTTCAAGAAATTCATAAACGCTGGCAAGATCTACAACGCCGACGTCTTGATTCTTGGCGGCGACCTCACGGGTAAGATGGTAATTCCAATAGTAAAACAGCCTGACGGCACATCTCAGGCTAAGTGGTACGGCAATGTATACACAGCGAAGACGAAAGAAGAATTAGATAAGATTCAACAACTCATCTGCTCGGGCGGCTACTATCCCTATTGTACATCAAAGGAAATAGTAGAGGAATTAAGCAAAGACGAGAAGAAACTTGACGATCTTTTCAAACAGTTAGCGATAGAAACATTAAGCCGATGGGTCGAGTTAGCCGAAAAACGTTTGCAGGGCACCAACATCAAACTCTACATGACCGGAGGCAACGACGACATACCCGAAATTTCAGAAGTAATATCACAATCGAATTTCGTCATCAACGCCGAAGAAAAAGTAATTCCCCTTGACGAAATGCACGAAATGGCGAGCACGGGCTTCGCAAACCCAACTCCTTGGAATTGTCCACGTGACATTCCTGAAGAAAAATTAGCCCAAGTAATAAACGATATGGCAGGAAAGATTCAAGACATGAGCAACGCAGTCTTCAACTTTCACGTGCCGCCCTTCGGAACCCCAATCGATTTGGCGCCAGCATTGGATGCAGACCTTAAACCCAAGTTAGAGTTGGGAGGAGGTTTCAAAATGGCAAGCGTCGGCAGCACAGCTGTTCGAGACGCGCTTATCAAGCATCAGCCTCTCCTAGCCCTTCACGGACACATCCACGAATCCAGAGGAGAAGTTCGATTGGGGCGCACTCTATGCCTGAACCCTGGAAGCGAGTACGGAGAAGGGGTCCTCAGAGGGGTCTTTATAGTCCTTTCAGACAAAAAATCAAAAATTGACAGCTACGTCTTTACGTATGGATAACAAGAGTCAACACTAGATTACTACTTTTTATTCAGATTGAAACAAAGGGTAATAACAGAAGCCCTTTTTTCCTTATTTCAGGAAAGCTGCATCAGCCCCTTCCATTCTCTCCAATTCTTCGACAGGGCTGTACCATATCTTCTTTGTGGCGACCTTAGCTCGCAATTTCCATCCCAGAGTTTTTGGAGTTTTCTCGATAATGTCCAAAAGCTTGTTGACCCTAGACACAACGACTTCTTGATCTTCTTTCGACAACTTGTATTTAGGCAGGACCTCGTCTCTAAGTTTTTTCAGATTTGTTGTCACCGTGTAATAGAACCCCCAGTCCCTGGCCAAAGTCTTCGAGATGACCTCTGAATTAATCGTCTCCTTATCGTTGTCTCCAACTTCGTGTTCCAAGAGGATGCACGTCAGGTCTTTGCAGTCCTTCTCTCCCATTCCCAGCCGTTTTTGTCCCCCGACGATTTGGGTTTTCTCTATGACCAATTCGGCGAGAGGGATTGTTGGGCTGTCAGCATTCAGCCTATCTTTCCATTCGATGACGTGGTTCATTGAAAGTCGGTCAAGGAAAACGTCACCATGAAGAGGCTTCCCATCAGGCATCCTTATGGAATTTTCTGAGGAATCCCACCAGATAATTCTTCCCGTGAGGAGCCCTGGAGTGAGACTGGGTTTCAGTAGCTGATAATGAAATGTGTTCGCGAGGAGGTCTTCGATACTAGCCCTCTGGCGGTCAAATGCAGCGAGATCTATGTCCGTGATTTTGCGGTCTAAGGGTCCTTCCCAGAATTTGCGCCATCTTCCAAGGTGGAGCCCAATTGCCACAGCTCCCATCACCCTGACGGTGATACCCTCCCTCTCTGAGGCTTCTACTATCTTCAACGCTATGTTGGCTATTTCCGTCGAGACCTCTGACATCAATGGAACTCTCCGTAGCCACCCTACCTTCACACTTCCTGATAATATACTTTTTTACTACACTTATCCAAAACACCTTTTGGTGAGGGATTTCGCTCTAGATTCTCTGTTAGAAACTTCGTTGAGCTTTTCTGCATCCCAAAAATATTTTTTTTTGGCGTCCAAATACGGGAAGAGGTTATTTGTTGATTTTTCTTGCAATACGGACTGGTCCCTACCCCTCTAGGTTTCTCTGCAATCCCCAGATTGTTGGTTACTAGCGTCTGTAAGGCAGTCTTGCGGTTCTTATCCAAAAAGAGCCCAAAAATGGGGTGCAACGGGCAGCGTAAGCTTTAAGATGAGTACAGACAAATAAAGCCAAGAGAGGAGTAAACATGGGAAAAACGGGAGAGGTTTTCATTAGAAAAGCTTCGGGATTGACAAGAGTCATAAGTCCCTGGGATGCTTTGGCCTATGCATTCATGAACCCTGGCATCATGTACAGCTTCTTGTACTTGATTTGGACAAATCAACTCTATCCTGGAGTGAACATGCCTATTGCAGCGGTTCCTGGCGTCTTGCTGATGTTCTTTCCAGCGTTGCTTTACATTTGGTTCTCCATAGCCATGCCGCGTTCTGGAGGCGAATACATCTGGGGAAGCCGGTCTCTTTCCACAGCGTGGGGTTTCTGTTCAGGCTGGGGTCTGACCATGGTTGGGCTTTCATGGGCTGGCAGCTGCACGTACTGGGCTGTGTCTTATGGTTTCAACATGGCGCTTAGATCAATAGCCATATCTGAGCTGGGACCATTAGCCAATACTCACCCACTTTGGGCTCTCGCTGACACCATAGATTCGATTCCAGTGATGCTCGTTGTCGGCACTTTGATCATAGCATCGTTCATGCTGATCATGTGGAGAGGCCCAAAAGCCTCAATGCGACTTTCCTGGTTCGGGGTCATAACCGGTACAATTGGAACGCTTGCGTTCGTCATCGGAGTCCTAAGTGGCGGAGGAGCTTCATCCTTTATTGCAAGATTCGATGCCTTGTCAGGAACAACCTATCAGGCTGTCATAGATGCTGCAAGAGGTGGTGGCTGGCCTGTGGGCGAATACATCTTAGCCGTTTCTTTAACGGGCGGCATCACCTACGTGGCTTTGAATACCTTGGGCTCAACATACACAGCGAACATCATGGGAGAGATAAAACAGGTGAGAAAAACCGCTATACTCGCAATGCTTGGAGCTTTGGTCCTGTTCCTCCTATACTGGGAAGTCTTCTACTCGATGTCTTACTATGGGTTCACAGGTGAATTCTGGGCTGCAGCGGCATATTTCGCACCTGCTGGCGCCGGCTCTGGAACGTTCGCTGGCTGGCCGTTTGGGTCTGTGATGCCTATGCCAAACCTTATGCTGGTTTACGCTAATCCCAACGTAATATTTGCTGTGTTGGCTTCGCTAGGGTTTGCAGCTTGCACATACGCCAGTACCATGGGAATGGCTTTCGGACCAGTTCGAAACCTATTCGCATACTCTTTCGACAGGTTGATTCCAACGTTCTTCGCAAGGACAGACAAACGAGGATCCCCCTGGGCCGCCGTGCTGCTCGGGGCGATTATCGCAGAGATTTTCTTCATCATGGCTGTCTACGTATATACATGGATAGCGTACTCGATACTTGCGTGGTTCTTTGCTTGGGCTATAGTTGGGGTCATCGGCATGGTGTTTCCATACACAGCCCGTGGGAAAGCAATCTTTGAGAAAGCGCCGGAGATAGTGAAGAGAAAGATAGTTGGAGTTCCCATCCTGGTCATATGGGGATTACTGACTTTCATCGTCAGCGTAGCCATAGACTACTACATGCTGCTGCCGTTCTTTGCAGGGCTCGCAAGCTCCTTCTACATTTGGGTCACAATACTAATGTTCATACTGCCACCGTTCGTCATCTACTACATATCTCGAGCATACCACAAAACGAAAGGCATCCCGATGGATCTGCAGTTCAAAGAAGTCCCGCCCGACTAAAACTCCCGCCTTTTTCTTATTTTTTATTATACTGCCGCTGCACAGACGAAACCACGGCTTTACAGAGGAAGTCTTTTTTCAGTAAGACATCGCACCTATCGATTGCTGCTAGAAACTTCATGGAGCTGCTGCTATTTAACATCCGCCCAAGCTATAGAACAACATGCTGACGAGAACGAAAATGGAATCCCCTCGGATTCAACAAATCTGACGGTTTCCTCCATTGGAAACGCAATAGCGTTGATGCCAGATTTCACCGCTAAGGCTTCTGTCTGAACCCTGTGCTTGCCACTTGGTCTTGTGCAACCCAGTACGATTGGCACTTTTGGCATCATCAGTCTTGCTGTCGCCAGCACCCTCGCTATTTCCTCGGGCTTGGGCGGTTTCACATCTTCCATTGGCGTTCCAGGTAAGGTCATCAGAGCCCCAACAACGAGCATTTTTGGATTGTGCTTAGATATGAGCTTAAGAGCCTTGTACTCGCCTTCCAGCTTACCGTAGTAGATGCCAACCGTCAGATGCGGGACAACATTCACTCCAAGATTCTGCAGAGTCTCAAGCGATTTCTCGTAATCCTCCACCTTTGCGTCAAGCCCAAAGACTTCTCGGGGAATCTTGTCTGAACCAAACACGTCGGTTAACACTGTGTCCACGCCCGCCTTCTTCAGCATATCAGCCATTGTGTCATCAACTAAGCCAGTGTGCATCACTATAGTGAAGGCGAGTTCCCGCTTGATTCTGCTTATTGCTTCGACAAATCTCTCCAATCTAACTGTGCCATCAGACGCGCTTCCTCCTGTTATGAGACAGCCTTGACACCCTTGGGTCTTCAAGCTTTTACATACGTTTAGAAGTTCCTCGGGCGAGGTGGCGGGTATCATGGTTTCGAGGACTTTTCCATGGCAGTGTTTGCAGTTGACTGTGCAGCCTGTTCCAGTGAGTGATATGGCAGGGAAATCTGTCGGCTTGGATTGAAAGTGTGGGATTTGGTAGTCAACAAGACTGGGCACGTAGAATATGACGTGCCTGCGAAAAGACTCGTAACTGATTTCTCTTGAAAGTTGAAGTAAACCTTCAAGCTCTTGGTCGACTTTCATAGAACACACAGCCAAATGTTCTATTTTTGGATGACACGAACCTTGCCTTTCGACCATGCCTGGATTGAGTCAATCTTTAGCGCCTCTCTAAGCTTGTCACCCTGACTCGTGACCTTACGCAATTATGTTCTTTGGTCTTCTTCCCGCCATGAACTCATTTATCGTGTTCACAGTCACTTCGAGTATGTACTCCTCTGCCTCTAACGTGTTCCAACCAATATGTGGCGTGAGGATAACATTCTCTAATTTAAGCAGTTCGTCTTGAGGATCGGGCGGTTCCTTTTCTAATACATCAAGCCCCGCGCCAGCAATCTTCTTACTCTTAACTGCTGCTGCAAGCGCCACCTGATCTACGAGGGGACCTCGCGCTGTGTTTATTATGACAACTCCATCCTTCATCTTCGATATTGTGTCGGAGTTTATCACATGACGAGTCTCCTTTGTAAGCGGAATATGAAGCGAAATGATGTCTGACTTTCGAAGCAGCTCTTCCAAGTCAACGTACGAAAACCCTATCTCCTTGGCAACGTCCTCCCTTTTGATCACGTCAAAAGTGATAACGTTAGCACCAAACGCTTTTGCAATCTTACAAACGTTGACGCCTATGGCTCCAGTGCCTATTACGCCGAAAGTCTTTCCAGAGACATTCGTGCCTTGAAGCTCAAAAGATTGCCATAACCCAGCTCTTACCGAGGCGTCAGCCTTGATTATTTTTCTCACTAGGGAGAGGAGAAGAGCGAATACGTGTTCTGCCACGGGCGTTGTTCCATAACCTGGAACGTTGGCGACGGCTATTCTGCGATTTGTTGCGGCTCTCATGTCGATGTGGTCCACTCCTGTAGATCTGGTTATAATTAGCTTTAGATTGGGCAGCTTGGTCAGCACCTGTTGAGTTACTTTAGTGTTCACGAACACTGATAGTATGTCGATTTCTTTGTCAGTCGGAAATTCGTCTTCGCTGGGAGCTCGGTCAATGTGAATTACCTTATGTCCCTCTCTTTCAAAGACAGAGAACGCGGCTTTCGACCTTGAATTCGATTCAGTTACCAAGATCTTGCTCATATCTATCAACGCAGCTGGCACTAGCCTCAATGGCGCTGAGGGGTCATAAAAATCTTGTCAGCAGGCCTTTAACTGCTTTTTTGAAATCACAAATGGGGATGGTGTGAAAACTTAAATATCTGTGTAAGGACATTTATCTTTTCTTCAACATAGTAGGTCCGTGGTGAATTAATGCAAACCATGGGTAAACCTTTCGGATTTGCAGGAACAATTTTGAGGGTCAACCTGACAACAGGAACAATCAAGAAGGAAGCACTTAACAAAGATGTTGCCCGTCGGTTTCTAGGATGCAAAGGGTACGGCGCATATACTGTTTTCAACGAAACCAAAAAAGGAACAGACCCACTTGGACCATCTAACAAACTTGTTTTCATGCTAGGACCCCTGAATGGCACAAGAGCCCCTTCCAGCAACAAATTTGCGGTGTGCACCAAATCACCTTTAACTGGAGCCTGGTTGGACACACATTGCGGAGGCTTTTTCGGTCCAGAATTGAAGTATGCAGGGTACGATGGAATAATCATCGAAGGTAGGGCACCAGAACCCGTTTACCTCGACATCAAAGACGAAGATGTCAGTCTTCGAGATGCGAAGTGGCTGTGGGGTGTCAACACACTTGACACAGAACGACTGCTCAAAGAGGAATCGCCTACCGGCAAACTCGCACGAGTAGCGTGCATCGGTCCAGCAGGGGAGAGAAAGAGTCTTCTAGCCAACATCATATCGGAGAGGAGAGCCGCTGGCAGAGGCGGTGCAGGCGCGGTTATGGGTTCAAAAAACCTGAAAGCCATAGTTGTTAAAGGCAGCAGAAAACCCGATGAACTCGTTCATGACCCTGAAAAATTCAAAGAGGCAGTAAGAGACTGCTATGAAAAAATCGGTAAAAAGGAAGTGACTTCTCCGCGTTCCAAGGGGGCTGAGATGAGGAAAAAATTCCGCGAAAAAGCCACTCTGCCTATTCAGGGCACAGGAAGAATAATTGTAGGTATAAACGAAGCTGGAGGATTGCCGACTAGAAACTTCCAGACAGGAATATTCGAAAGCTGGGACGAGATAAGCGGCGCAGCCTTCTCGAAACATCTCAACGTTCCACCCGAAGCTCTTGGTGCACGAGCCTGTTACAACTGTCCAATCTGTTGCGGTCACCTATCCATCATAAAACAGGGCAAATGGGCTGGCATTGCCGATGACGGACCCGAATATGAAAATATTACAATGCTGGGTCCCAACTGCGGTGTCGCAGACAGAGAAGCGATAGTCGCAGCTGAATATTTCAGTGACTATTATGGTCTTGACGCCATTTCGCTGGGCGGAACCATTGCCTTCTTGATGGAATGCTACGAGAAACGACTAATATCCAAAGAGGATACCAACGGGCTTGATTTGAGATTCGGCAACGCAGATGCTATGGTTGAGGCTGTGATAAGCGGTGGCACGATGAAAGGCAAGCTCGGACCTCTCGTCGCAAATGGCTCCAAGAAGGCTTCAGAAAAAATCGGGAAGGGTTCAGAAAAATTCGCCATGCACGTAAAAGGCTTAGAAATACCCGCCTACGATCCTCGAGCTGCTCAAGGCATGGGACTCTGTTACGCAAGGTCTGACCGAGGAGCCTGCCACCTTAGACCCTGGACCGCCGGGGCTGAGATGCTGTTACTGGATGGCAAAGATCCAAAGGAAACTGCTGGCAAAGCTGAAACTGTCAGATCAGATACAGATACACTTAATGTTGCCTATCACTCTTCGGGTCTGTGTCTCTTCGTGGCGTTCGGCGGAGTAGGTAAAGAAGAAGTTTTAGCCTTGGTTAACGCAGCAACTGGCTTCAATTACAACATGGACGAATTCCTCAGAGTCGGAGAGAGAATAAGCAATCTGACCAGAACGTTCAACCTCAGAGAAGGCTTAACGAAAAAGGACGATACTCTGCCGTACAGGCTACTCAAGGAACCGTTACCGTCCGGACCATGCAAGGGAGAAGTTGTGAAGCTAAAACCGATGTTAGAAGAGTACTACAAGCTCCGAGGGTGGGACAGAGAGGGAAAGCCCACAAAGGCAAAGTTGAAAGCTTTGGAACTAGACTTCGCAACAAAAACACTCTACGGATAACCTTCTTTTTTGTCTTTTCTTTTCCACAAGGAAGGGCAACCATGAAGATAAAGGTGCAATTTCACGGAGAATTCATAGTTGTTGGCTCCGAACTTACATTAACAGTTCCGCGCGGAACAAGCGTTCAAAAACTTTTGGAGACATTGGCTGACCAACATAAAGAGGCTTTTGAACGTAAACTCTTTGACACTAAGGGCAAGCCGCTTCCGCAGCCGCTTCTAAAGGTGCTGGTCAACGGCATCTCAGCCGAATTCAAACAGAAACTCCAAAACAGAGACACCGTAAGCATTTTCCCCCTCGCATCAATCGGCGGCGGATAACTGAAAAATAAGACCCAGAAAATTCTTCCTCTGCTGATTCTAAGTCTTCAACAAATTCTACGTTATGCAATTTTGTCGTTGCACACAAAGCCACCGCAGATTTCAAAATGGACAGGACGAAGACTCCGTCAAAACATATATGTGTATTGAGAGCCAAGTGTCAAAATCGGGTGTCTGTGTGGAGCACAAGTTCAAACCCTCTAAGTATTTTTATACGTTTGGTCCCAACGAGCCCGCGTGTCACATCAAGCCTGGCGATACGGTTGTCGCTCCGACGGTTGATGCAGGCGGATACAACAGCTTAGGCACCCTAATCTCTGAAGAAGAGAAACAAAGAAGCCCGAAAACAGCTTTCGACTCCTTGAACCCGTTAGTTGGGCCTTTCTACGTTGAGGGTGCCGAATTAGGCGATACCTTGGTAGTGAAAATCGAGCGCATAACCCTAAACCGACCAACAGCTTGGTCTTCAATCCTGCCCCACTTCGGCTCCTTCACCGAGGAAGCCCCAGGCAAACACTTCCTCTTGAATGAACCTCTCCAAGAGAAGAGCTTTCAGTGGGAACTTGACCTACAGCGCAAAGTGGGCATTCTGAAACTCCCTAAGAGCAGGTTGAAGAGGGTTAAGATTCTTCTCCATCCGTTCATGGGATCGATAGGGGTTGCTCCAAGGTTCGGCAGGGTTGAAACGTCTCTGACTCCGGGTGAATACGGCGGCAACATGGACTGCGTTGAGACGAAGGAGGGCGCAACCATGTACTTTCCAGTCTTCGTTGAAGGCGCCTACTTGGCGTTGGGAGACGTCCATGCGGCTCAGGGAGACGGGGAACTCTGTGGCGTTGCACTCGAGACTACAGCCGAGGTTAAGTTACACTTTGATGTAATAAGGCAGAAGGCGATTCAGTGGCCTCGAATCGAGGACAAAGAGTGGATTATGGTTGTGGGCAGCGCGAGGCCTCTTATGGAAGCCTTCAAGATCGCGCACTACGAGCTGCTTGACTGGTTGGTGAGGGATTACGGTTTCGAAAAGTGGGAGGGCTTTCAGCTCCTTTCACAGGTGAACACTTGTCGAGTGGGCAATACCTGTGACCCGTGCTACTCTGTTGTAGCAAGGTTTCCAAAGAAATTCCTTCCGTAGAAAATTGGGGAAAATTGGGAAGTAGAGAACCGCGAGATCACTGAACGACAAGAGAAATTAGGCTATTGTTTAGGTGTTACCTCGGAAACTTCCATAATCGACTCTACAGGGAACTCGATTTTTGCGAGGGCTTTTGAAAGAGATTCTTTGCTTGGAGCCTCGAATTCCATGACTACCTTTCTCATTTCCGGTGGCACGCAGCAATAGCATCTTCTTATTTTTACCTCTTTAATTCCCGCTTCTTTTAGCACCTCTGGAATTCCTCTGGCGCACGTCATAACGTCCATTTGGCCTCTCGGAATCCCTGAGTAAACAACAAATTTTGCCATTCTAATCCCTTTTCAATCAGTTTCTCTTGAGCTATTTATAAGACTAACTGTCACCGCAATCACAAAAAGAACAGATAGAACTCGTATGGCTTAGCAGTCTTGCTCAGTGCTAATCTAGCGTTTATTCTCCATAGATTTTTTCGATGACGTTGGGTGAGTACAGGCATTGAAGGAGCTTTCGACAGCTGTAACACTCGTACGGAATGTATTCGCTTTCTCGACCCTTCTTCATGTACAGGTATCCTAAGTAATGAGGACACCCATCCTGACCCGACGGTTTTTCCTTAGAGATTTCAGCCTTTGCTCGAGTTTGTTCGTCCTCCACTGAACCTTCTGTTGCTTCTTCTTCGACTCGCTCCGCTTCTTCTTGCTCCTCAACTTGCGAGGCTGTCTCGCCTTCATTTTGGTCAATTTTTCTTTGCACCTTTTTAATCACAATCAGCGCGGAAACTAGGACGACTGGGACTGCCAAGTAGAGCCACAGTGGATCGATGGTAAGGGTCAAGGCATCACCGATGCAATTGCGGGTGCTACTGTCATCGTTTTCTTGTTGTTCGGTTTCCTATTCTGCGTCTATAGTTAAGATTCATAACGGTTATGAACTCACAATATTAACACAGCAGTCGATTATTTTGAATTCTAATTTTGAATTCATAAGGCAGAAATGGGGTTCTCTCCCATATTTTTTGTTTAAAGTTTAGGTGAAATCTGATGCACGCTAGAACGGAGAGACTGAGACATCTCTACGGCTGGGATTCAGCCTACGCAACAATGACTCCTGCAGCTCCAAACAACTACAAGTACCCCGACGGAATCGTGTTAACGATGAAAACATCCAACCACGCCGACCACTATTTTGTCGAACGCGCATTTGCTCTTCAACTGGCTAACTCCATCAAAGAAGCGTTGACAGCCAAAAAAGCAAGACCAGCTCACAAGGTAGCTGAAAAACCAGCGAAAAAACTCCTCAAAAAGCCTGTCAGCAAGGAAAAACCGCGACCAGATTAGGTCTCAGCCTCATCTCTCAAAATAATCAAGCAGAAAGCATCTGCGAGTAGACTCTGTCCAGCTTTAGGCTTGCCCTTTTTCCAGCCACTCTAAACAAAACGTAGTGCAGCGTCTCATGCACGATGATGTCTTCCATCTCGTTTTCGTGCAGTTCGCCGAAGATGTAGACAACGCCATAACCCGTGTCAAAAACGCCGTAAATGGGTGGAAACTGAAAAATGAACTCCAGAGACCTAGCCATCTGAGATTCTCCTCTGACCTGTCTTTCTCTCTTAAGCGTTCTTTGACCTTCACTAGGGTAATGAAAGAGAATTTTAGTATAAGTGAGATGCTTCAGTCAACGAAATATATCGGAAACCGTGGAATCAGTGACGCATGACCAAAACAGATAAAGCACTGTGGTTCACACATTCTTCGGAAAATGAGAGGTTGAAGCAACCGTGCCTGAAGAAGTCTTTGACGTGGACAAGTTTGTAGCTGCCTCAGAGAGGGCGGAATACTGTGACATAAAGAGGCTGAAGAAAGTCGTGAAACTGAAGCTGCGAACGCCCAACAAACTCTACACTATCAAGGTTGACCCCACCAAGGCTGAAGAGATTATTAAGAAACTCGGGTGCGAAATCCGAGAAGTCTAGTCTTTTTTTCTAGCTTCTAATCAGTTTTATTGGGCAATTCTCCAAGTTGGCGATTTGACGCCCTTCATCAGTGCAGTGAGTCTGCCTTTGACCGTGGATAGATTGTAGACAACAACCGTTGCGTTGAGTTCTTTCGCCCTCTTTGTGGCTTCGTCTAAGACTTTCTTGCTCTCCTCGGTCAGTATCTTTTCAGTCTTAATTGAACTCTGAGTTGTACAGTAATGCGTTGTCACCCCGTCTGACATAGGGCGACCGATAATGGTGTGCCCTGTTGCAACTTCCTCCTTTCTTACGAATACCTCAACCTTCATTTACTTCCTCATGCAAAAATGCCAAAGATAGGTCTATAATAATTTCGCTCTAGAAGACATCTGATGACGACATTTTTTGCAGAACTCAGCCTCTTTTCGGTCGGTGTCTCTGATTGAATTCGAGAAAAACATGATGCAAAGGCGATTCTGGCAGTGTTCAAGTCCGAGGGTGTGACCTATCTCGTGCACGGCTTCTTTCAACGCCCGCTCGAGAAACAATCTGCTGTTTGGCGGCTCTCCATAAAAATTCGGGTTTCAGTCGAAACAGTGAAACAAGCGTGGCTTTGCCTGGGCACTGAGCTTCTCCGAAGACGAAGTTTAGGTTTGGCACATAGAGGTCGACTTCTGTTACGCCCAAGACGCGGTCTGCTTCAACCTTTCTGGTATAATCGGTCAACTTTGTCAGCATGTGCGTTGAATTGTACTGTCGCCTCAACGGATTGTGGGCTTCTTTAGGAATAGGCAGGTCAGCCTCAAGAACAACGGTTTCAGTTTGTGGGAAAACGTTCTTCAACCCGTGCTGGATGAATCGCAAAGCGTCTAAGGAAACCTGTCCAATCGGGATAATCGCCAGTTTCATTACGCGGTCCAGCGTGGGGAGTGGCTTAAATTGTGAAGGTGTCTCCTGACTGGGGAGCCACGGCGTCCAGCCCCGTCTCTTCTTTAATCCATTTAGCGAAGCGTTCACAGTTGCCCTCGGCGCCGTGAATCACGTACACTTTGGGGTTGCCCTCCAACTTCTGCACGGTTTCTTGAAGTTGACTTGCGCCTGCGTGGGAAGAGAAGTCGAAGCGTTCCACCTGCGCCTTGATTCTGCGCATTCTGCCGTCGATGACGCACTTGCCCTTCTCCAAGAGTTCGTAACCCGGAGTGCCTGGAATCTGGTAGCTGACCAGAAACACGGCGTTTCGTCGCTTCTTTCCCAGCTTCTGCACGTAAAACATCGCGGGTCCACCCTTCAACATACCCGCAGGCGAAATAATCACTCCAGGCTTGCCCGATGCTAGTCGGCGGTCTCGCCATCCCTCAACCACGTTAGCCGAGTTGACCAAGTCCATGAAGAGTCGTGGCTCACGAAGAAACGCTGTGTAATTTGTCAGTATGCGGTTGGTTTCGCGTGTCATGCCGTCGACGGTTATAGGATACTCAAAATGGTATGCTGTTAGCACGAGGGCTATTTCCTGTGACCGTCCGACGCTGAAGGCTGGTACCAGCACGGTCCCGCCGTTTTCAACCACGTCGGTGACTTTTTCAACAAACTCCCTCTCTAGAGCGTTCCGTTCAGGATGCTCCTCGCTGGCGTATGTGCTCTCGATAACGAACGCGTCGACGGGTCCGTATTCGTTGTCTGCGGCTTTCAGCAATCTTGTGTTTATCGTGTTGTAATCGCTCGTGTAGACAAAGCGTTTTCCATCAGCCTCAACCATGGCTTGAGAGCTTCCAGGCAGGTGCCCCGAGTCAAGAAGCTGCAGTTGAACATCTCCAACCATACGCTTCTCTCTATACTGCAACGGGACGGAGCTTCGCATCATAGAACGCAGTTCAAGATACTCAAAGGGCAGATAATAACCAGAAAGGTGGATGAAGTCGGAAATCAACAACTGCGCAAGTTCAAGGGTTAAGCGGGTTCCATAGATGGGTTTCTTTTCTTGAATGTGAAATATCGGAACTGCGCCCGAGTGGTCAAGGTGCCCGTGCGTTACGACTACGCCATCCACTTCTTTGGGCGGAACGTGCACTGGGAAGCCTGGCTCGTGGTCAACCATGACGCCGTAGTCCAGCAGGAGTTTGGTTTTTTCCGTCATAACAGCCAGCGCTGAGCGCCCTACTTCACGTGTGCTGCCTAAAAACTGAACCTTCAATGACTGATGTTCACCGTCCAAAGACATTGTTAGTATGAAATTTGTGCTTTTTCACTGTTAAGACGCTGTTCCCACATTTAAATCATGCTTTCGACTCGCCTGGATATAGCCACATTCTAGTGCCCAGAAAATGAAGACAAACCGATTTTATTATTCTCTTTAAGGCGATGCACGGTTATTTCAGTTTAAGGTGGCACTAGCACTGCCTTTACGCTGCCTTTTCTGATAGCCTGCAAAATGCTTTCAACGTTGGAGTCTGCATCGATTTGTGTGTATGCCCTCCACATCTGCTGAACATGGTGAGCGTCGGTTCCCGCTACGCCTGGCATGTTTCTTGTCT